>Ga0187884_10001115_pt1 | contig 24934 bp, 19 predicted proteins | sample June2016WEW_20_4_FD_132983 | JGI IMG/M metagenome (GOLD analysis project Ga0187884, IMG submission 132983) | Peatland microbial communities from SPRUCE experiment site at the Marcell Experimental Forest, Minnesota, USA - June2016WEW_20_40 | ecosystem: Environmental > Terrestrial > Soil >...
CTGGCAACAACGTCCGATGCCCCATAGCCGTCGCGGCGCATCCCCAGAGCTTGACTCCGTTCTACCGCCCCTCAGCCTGTCGGCAAAGTATCTGCCAGTGTTCACCAAAAGTGCACAAGAACCCCTATCATTCCGCCCTTGACAGCCACCTGATGGTGGTTGAGCCTGAACGGTATATCGACAAGACGGTTGCATCGGGCGCAGAATACGTCTCGATCCATTTCGAAGCGACCTATCACGTACAAAAGGCTCTGCAGCAGATTCGCGATACCGGAGCAAAGTCTGGAATTGTCCTAAATCCGGCCACGCCGCTCACAAACCTGCAATACATCCTGGACGACCTCGACATGGTTACGATCATGACCGTCAATCCGGGCTTTCCGGGGCAAAGACTCGTTCCAGCCATGCTTCGCAAGATCAAGGATGCGGGCGAATTGCTCAGTTCCGCGGGACATGACAATGTTGAAATCCAGGTCGATGGAAATGTGAGTTTTCAGCATATACCGGCGATGGTTGCGGCCGGCGCAACCATGCTTGTCGGAGGAACTTCCAGCATATTTCACAAGGACTATTCCATCGGCGAGGCCATAGCCGCCGTGAGAGAGATCGTGAAAGGGACAGTGACAGCCCAATGATGACGGTGCATTCGTACGGAATCGCCGTAGCGCTCTGTGTGCTGACGATGATGTGCTGGGGATCGCACGCAAACACCCTAAGGAACCTCTGAAGAACTCCCCGATCCACAGTTGATGCGGGTAATGTGGATTCAGGGGGAAGATCGCGGATGCGTCAGATGAGTTTGGCCCGGCAGGCGGAGTTTCAGCGGTTTGCGAAGAAGACGCGGCGGGAGCAGTTTCTGGAGGAGATGAGCGCGGTGATGCCGTGGGCCGAGTTACTGGCGCTGGTTGCGCCGCACTACTCGAAGGGCGAAACAGGGCGCAAGCCGGTGGGGCTTGAGATCATGCTGCGCGTCTACTTTCTGCAGCAGTGGTTCGCGTTGTCGGATCCCGGCGTGGAAGACGCACTGTACGAATCGCCCGTGTTACGCCGCTTTGCCGGCATCGATCTGGGCCGGGCTCCGGCGCCGGACGAGACCACGATCTTGAACTTCCGCCACCTGCTCGAAGAGCGCGAGTTATGCGGCCAGATGCTGGACACGGTCAACCGCTATCTGGCCAGCCGCGGCATCCGCATCACCACCGGCACGATTGTCGACGCGACGATCATTCATGCGCCCTCGTCGACCAAGAACGAGAAGAAGGAGCGCGACTCGGAGATGCACCAGACCAAGAAGGGCAACCAGTGGTACTTCGGCATGAAGGCGCACATCGGCGTCGATTCGAAAGAAGGCATCGTGCATTCGGTCTGCTCGACGGCGGCCTCGGTCTCCGACATTCATATGCTGCCGGAGTTACTGCACGGGGGCGAGAAGAAGGTGTGGGGCGACGCGGGCTATCAGGGACAGACGGAAGCGATCCATGAGGCCGCGCCTGCGGCGCAGGACCTGACCTCGCGACGCGTAAAGACCAAGGCTGGCGTGGATGAAGAGCAGAAACGCAAGAACCGGACGAAGGCGCGGGTGCGGGCCAAGGTGGAGTGGCCTTTCCGCATCCTGAAGCGCGTCTTCGGTCACACAAAGGTGCGCTATCGCGGCTTGAAGAAGAATCATGAGTGGCTGTGCGCGGGCTTCGCGCTGGTCAATCTCTACCAGAACCGCAAACGGCTGGCGAAACTGAATCAACGACTGGTCCCCCAGGGGGCGTAGTGTGCCCGCCGGAGGCCGCAAGCAGTCTCCGGCGAGCAACAAGAGCAGCAAAGCAACAGCCAAAACACCGATTCCAGGCCGATACCGCGAAACTCCGGCGCGCGGCCTTCATAACTCGACGTTGTTCAGAGGTTCCCTAAAGATGGAGCCGCACTCCTATGGATTCCCGCTCTATTACTGGGACCAGGCTATCGGCTATTTGCTTCTGCCTCTGCTTGCCGGCCTTACGTTCGGGTCATTTGGCACGGGGGGCAGGAATCTTCTCAACGACTTGGCGCAGGGAAGCCTGAGTAGCTTTGAATGGGCCATTCTAGGCGGGTTTGTCTTCAATTTGGCCAACATCCTCTTCACGTCCGCCATTCATGTCGCGGGCATGGCTGTGGCCTTCCCTATTGGGATCGGAATTGCCCTCGTCGAGGGCGTGGTCATCAACTATATTGCGGAACCCAAAGGCAATCCGGTGCTGATCTTTCTCGGCGTCGCGCTGATCACATTGGCGATCATTCTGGATGCGCTAGCCTATCGCAATCAGCAGGGCACCGGCGGCGATCCGGGCGAACTTGCCAAGGGAGTGTCTCTCGCGCTGGTGGGCGGCATCCTGATGGGTCTGTTTTACTATCTCGTGCAGAGGTCGATCTCCATCGACTTCATTCACCTCAATCCGGGCAGGTTCGGACCGTACGCCGCCGTGCTGATGTTTTCCACCGGCTCCTTTGTCTCGAATGTCATCTTCAACAGCTATTTGATGTCACACCCTTTCAAGGGGAGCAAGGTCAAGTATTCCGACTACTTCAGCAAGGGCTCACTTAAGTATCACCTGATCGGAATCTTTGGCGGGTTGATCAACTGCACCGGCACAACCTCCAGTTTCGTTGCCTGCAAGACCGCGAGCCCTGCCATTGCGTACGGGCTCGGGCAGGGCGGGACGATGATCGCTGCTATTTGGGGCGTCTTCATTTGGAAGGAATTCAAAGGTGCGTCGAAGTGGACTCTGGCCATGATTGCGGCTATGTTTGCCCTCTTCATTACCGGATTGGTCTTGCTGGTCACGGCGATGTTGTGAAGAATTATGGTCTGGAAATGGAAGGTAAGGTAACGAGATGATCGGTATCGGTTCAGATCACGCAGCATTTCCTTTCAAAGAGGAAATTAAGGAATATCTGATCGCGAAAGGCTATGAGATTCAGGACTTTGGAACTTATGGGCTGGAACGAGTTGACTATTGCGACTTTGGTTTTCGAGTCGGCGAGGCGGTAGCCCGCGGAGAATGCGAGAAAGGACTGGTATTTTGCGGGACCGGAGTCGGCATCTCGATCAGCGCGAACAAAGTGAAGGGTATAAGGGCAGTTGTGTGCAGTGAGCCCTATTCCGCCAAGCTTTCGCGCGAACATAACGACACGAATATTCTTGCGCTGGGCGCAAGGGTCGTTGGAATCGAATTGGCCACGATGATTGTGGACATCTGGCTCACGACGGACTTCGAGGGAGGTAGTGTCCAGAGTTTTTCGCACTTTCGTTCTTTGTCAGCATGTTGGAAGGTTGTTGGGTTGAAGTTGTTTTGCTCCTGGCCCCATGGGGCCAGGAGCAAAGCGGTCAGGCGATGGCCACGACTTCGGCCAGCCGGTTCATTTGCAGATAGCGTTTGGTGCCCCACTTGGTTGCCGCCACATGCCGTAGGCGCGCCGCGACCAGCATGAGTGCCGACTGGCCATCGGGAAAGGCGCCCACCACCCGCGTTCACCGCCGGATCTCCCGCATCAGCCGTTCCAGGGGGTTGTTGGTCCTCAGGCAACGCCAGTGTTCCGGCGGCAGTTCGTAGTAGCTGAGCGTCTCGTCGATACCGGCCTCCACGATTTCCGCGGCCCTGGCCAAGCGCATGACGCGCAGTTTTTCTACTACCTGGAGGGCCTTTTCCTTAGCTGCCTTAGCGTCTTCCTGGGCATGAATGGCCTTGAGCATGGCAGCTACTTCCTTCACCTTGCCCGTCGGCACTGCCGTCCACACGTTGCGGTAGAAATGCACCACGGGGCCGTTGAAAAAGTCGAGCGCGAGATGAGGGAACAGTACAATGCTGGCCATCGACGGGACGTTCGTCTCTTGGGAACCCTGAGGGCCTGCGCTCATCGCGCCAGGCGCTTTAGGTTCACTGCACTGGCTGTCAGGTAGCTCTGGATTTTCATGTTCTCCAGTCCGCGACGCGTGGCCCGGTGCAGGCCGTGGCGGTTCTTAAGTTCAGCATTGAGTCCTTCGGAACGCCAACGGTGCCTGGCGTACGTTTGCCGGAACTCGTCGTCTCCTCGATTCTTGCGGCGTCGAGCGCGCAACAACGCATCATAACCATCGCTGATCACGATTGTGCGACGGTCCACTTTCGGGCTCAAGCACTGTTGTTTCAGTGGGCATTCGCGGCATTGATGAAGGCCTGTGCGATAGTACCAACGGTCCTGATCGCGAGTGGAACGGCGAAGCTTTTGTCCTCGAGGACAGCGCACAAGTTGATGCTTGGCATCGTACTTGAACCGGGCCATTGGAATCCGAGGTCCGGGTGGAAGTTCGGCTTTGGCCGGAATCACAGGAACGATGCCGCGTTCTTCAAGGCCTCGGTATATCTTTGCGTACGCGTACCCAGCGTCGGCAGTCATGCAAGTCGGCGTTCTGTTCAGATTGGTTTGCACATCCTCCACTTGATCCAGAAATACACTGCTCTCATTAATAGCGCCCGTAGTTGTGATCACGGAAACCACTACACCCATGCAATCGTCGACAGCGGAATGCTGCTTGTAACATGGTTCCACCTTTTGGTGGCGGCAGGATGTCGCCAAACTCGCTTCTGGATCGGTGGTACTGCGCTTCTCCAATGTCGTGGCTTTCCCTTCACTGCCCTGGTTCTCGCTCCAAGTCTTTTCAATATGCTGGAGAACGATGCTGTCCCAACTGACATCTGCACGGATCAGGGTTGCGTCCACGTGGATCAGCTCGCCGCTGATCAGCCCTGCCTCAATGCACATTTTCACCGTGCGCTGAAAGATCTGCTTGAAGCACTCTGCTCCCCAACGCTGTCTGATTCGAGTTAGGCTGCTGTGATCCGGAAGAGACTCATGAAGTCGATAGCCGGCAAACCATCGAATCGCCAGATTCACCTGAGCTTCCCGCATCAGATGTCAATCATGAACGATTCCTTGGCATAGTCCAGCGAGCATCAAGCGAAGTGCCGCTTCAGGATCGATCCCGGGTCGGCCTTGGGTCTCGTCGTAACAATCCTCCACCATGCTCCGCAGCCACGAAAAGTCCACCACCCGATCGATGCGACGTAGTACATGATCCTCTGGAATAAGATCACGCAAAGTGCCGATTACGAACAGATCTTCCTGCCAGCGATCCCGCTTGCCGATCATCGATCCTCCTGACACCACAAACATAACTCAGAATCGATTCGATCGACGTTACTGATAGAACTTTTTCAACGGTCCCACAACACAGCGTTGCCAGCCCGCCTCGGGATAAAACTCCGCCAGGTTCTCCACCAGCCCAAGGCACTTGTCGGAGATGAACAGTTCAACGCCACTCAGGCCACGATCCTTCAGATCGCGCAGGAACTGCGTCCAGCTGGCCTTGTCTTCCTTGGCGCCCTCGCTCACCGCCAGAATCTCCCGGTATCCGCTCTGCGCCACGCCTATGGCCACTAGCACCGAGACGTTCTTCACCTCTCCGCCCCAGCTCCGCTTCAGCCAAAGACCGTCGAGGAAGACATACGGAAAATCGCCCACCAGCGGCCGTTCGCGCCACTCGTTGATCTTGCCGTAGATCTTCTGGTTCAGGTCGCTCACCGTGCTCGCCGATACCCGCGTGCCCCATAGCGCCTGCGTGATGTCTTCTACGCGCCGTACGCTCACTCCGGCCAGATACATCTCGATCAGGGCTTCCTCCACAGACGACTCCCGCCGCCGGTAACGTTCGATGATCGCCGTCTCGAACGGCAGGTTCCGCAGCTTCGGTACCGTCAGCGTTACTTCGCCGGCCTTGGTCTGCAGATGCCGATCGTAACTGCCCGCCCGCGTGTCCTTGCGCCCTTCCGTGCGCTCGTACTTCCTGGCCCCGCACAGATGATCCGCCTCGGCATCCAGCAAGGCGTTCAATGTCTCTTCGACCGTGGATCGCACCACCTCGTCCAAGTGCTCGCGGATACGCCCTTCGTCGATCTTTACCACTGGCCCCAGCGGCGCTCTTGCCTCGCCGCCCGGTTCTACTCCCGCTTCCATGGTTGGCTCCATCGTCCCTGCCTCAGAGGTCTCGCCCCTCCTGCTTGTACCAACCCCCAAGCATAAAACTCGAATCAAATGTGCGAAAGAAATCCTACGTTATCCCTACGTTATCCCTACGTTATCCCGGATCATCACGAAATACACTGACGAGAACGTCACATGAGCTCGCTATGTGTCATCTTGACAGTCAATAAGGGCAGAATGCCGATTAAAGAGACTAGCGGGATCAGCGGACCTAGCTATCCTCCGAGAATCTGAAGTAACGAAAGTAGAAAGTCGCGGTTATCAGCAGAGATATAACGCATCGTTCCACCCATCCGGCTGAATGTCTTGCAGAAGCGCAAATAGTAAGCTGGATTGTCAGCGGGAGGCTCGCCATTGGTTGACCAGTCCCACGACTTCTCTGCAATGTCGACGATCACCATGTGGTGAGTTGTGATCTTGCGCCCCTCTTGCAACTCGATATTCTGTGCCATTGAGAGCGACTTCTCAAAGACCATCGGTGACATTACTGCCGAGCCAATGGAGAGATACACTCCTCCCTGTAGTTGGTGAACCTGCTCTGCAAACGTTAGAAAATCTCTCAGCGCGACTCGTCCTATCGCGGCTCCACTGTTGACCGGGTGGGTATAGATGATGTCGTGACCGAACATTGGATGCGCTGTAAATGGAACATTCATCCGAAATGCTGCCGCTTGTGCGCTGTAACTCGCATAAGGGTGGAGAATTTGACGAAATCCGGGACAGATGTTGAACCGCTGAATAGTAGTCAGCAAATCAAGAGCCGCAGCGGCGACATCGTGGTCCTGTTGTTTAGAAGCTGGAAGCGTTAACTGCAACTCGTCTGTACCAGGAACGTCAAGCCCACCCCGCGCAATCATTTTGCCAACGGACTCCCCATAACCAAGTCCCTCGTAGGCTCCAATCACAAGCGCGAGATTCAAGTTGAAGCCCGTCTCCTCCCAGATTCCGAACTGTCCGACGTCCAAATTTGCCCGGACATCCTCACTGCTCGAGCCTTGAAACGCAAACTCCCAGTCGTGGATGACTCCGGCGCCGTTGGTGGCTAGCAGTGTAACCCAGCCCTGCTCCATGAGCCGGATGAGCACGGGGGCGAGTCCGTTCTTTATCGTATGCGCACCAAAAGCCAGGATCACCGGGCGACCAGCGAGTTTCGCAGCTTTCATCAGCGATGCACACTCAATCAGCCCCCGCGTTGCATCAGGTGAAAGCTTCCTCGGCGAGGCGGATGGCAAGACAGCATCCCGTTCAATCTTTACTTTGTTCGGCCGCTCACTGAGTTTTCGAATCAGCAGACGCGAGCGGTCGAAATAGGAGTGGGGTGCTTCTTGCGCTAGCAACGGGGAGAGGCCAAGTAACTTCCAGATTTCCTTCCATTGCGAAAAATCCGGAACGATCAAGCCGGCCCCTGCGCGAATGAGCCGCGCTCGTTTAGCAGGATTCAATCCGAACCGGCGCAATTCGTTGCTCGCGATGCCGATTGCGCGAGCACCACGCCGCCTTGCCTCACGCATCTCGACCGGACCATCGCCGAAGACCACCAGCTGCCCTGCCTCGCCATCAATGTCTCTCAGAATTCGCTCGATGACCGCTTTCTTTGCGTCACGATCTACTGATCCAACGGATCCGTATATCCTATCCTGGAAGATGTCCGCGTACCCGAGGCGCTCGGCCTCCCTTTTTACGTCTTCCAGGTCGGTTCCGCTGGCGAGATAAAGAAGAACGCCAGCCTTCATAAGAGTTCTAAGAAACTGCACAACTCCCTTTATCGTGAAGTCGCTAGCCTGCAATTCTCCGCAGTCCAGTTTAGCCAACCTTTGATTGACGAGGGATAGGATCTCCTCGTTGTAGATGTCTTTATACTGTGCCGCAGAGAGGACCTCGTCTTGGGGTACTAAGTCAAACTTCCGGATCAGTTGCACTAATTCGTGCATCTGCGCAATCGTCTGTATTCCGGTTGTGCGCTCGATTAAATCCTGCACACGACCCCTCACGCGGCGGGAGAGAGTTGAATCACCTTTTTCGTGCTGCTTTCCTAGGATCGACCTCACCATCATAGGTTCCATGATTTGTTCCCAACCCTCTCGGAGGGAGGAGATAGTGCCGTCATGGTCGAAGATTGCGAAACGGATGGTTTGGGCCGAGGGCAGCTCCTCGACGATCTCGATTTCGGTCGCTCCAATGTAACGAGCGGAGGAACAGGTCTCTGCCAGATCAAGATTGTAGTTGAAGTCCGCGTGCGCAGCCAGATCCAGGATCTCATCGGGACTTGCTGTTCCGGTTTCTAAGAGCTTTCGAACCGTAACGGCCGCGGCGAGATTTGCCACGTATGCCGCAGTTGCCAAGTCCGCGCCAACTGAAATACATGCCATCAACGCGGAAGAAAATGAATCTCCTGCCCCAACGGGATCAACGGATTCCGGTAGTTCAAGGCCGCATATCTCAATGGTGTCACGCCCGTCCACAACCACACAGCCGCGTTCACCCCGCGTCACGATCAGCGGTGTTCCCCACCGTTTGTGAAGGACCGTTGCCTCCTCGTCGAGTGTTTGCAGCGATATTGTCGCGTTGCGGTCGGCAACACGACCGCTCGCCCGCAAGAACTCCCGGTCGTTTAGCTTGTGAACGCCCCGAGGGTAACTATCGTGGTAGTTCCGTGAATCGATAATAACCGTGACATCCGGAAACTGTTCTAAGAGTTGTGCGAGACCGGCGCGAAACGACGAGGAGCTATGGATGCTTCCAGCGACTTGCTCGTTAATTAGCGCCACAGGGACTTGACGAAGAAGCTCATTGAGTATTGAGAGCAGTGAGGATTCTGATACATCAGAAAGTCTATTAGAACATCCTAGGTCGAGACGACGTTGTTCTTGCAGGTCAGCATATGGCTTGATATATGTAGGCGTGTTCCAATCTTCGCTTTGCGAGATCAAACCGACGCTTTCAACGCGCGGATCAGCCAGTAGATGTCGCAACTCTCGCCCGAATGGATCGTTGCCGATAACGCCAACGGGACAGACGTGCCCGACGCCAATAGCGATCAGGTTCTTCACAACATTCCCGGCGCCACCCGGCGAATAACGCTGGCGACTTATCGGCTCAGTCGGCAGCCCGGTCTCGACGGAAACCTCCGAGGTAGAACGGTCTAGAGTCCAGTACGCATCCAGGCAAAAATCGCCTATAACCGCTGCAGAGGCCGAGGAAAGGCGACCAAAGAGCGGTCTGAGGACATCCAAGCTTAGTGTGCGATGACGATGGAATCTTCTAGGAGTTTCGGAGGTCATGCTTGGGTTCCTTCGATCTTCACTTCCATATCCTCTAGGGCCACGCGTTTCGTCTCAGGGAAGAACCAAAGTACTACAAAGAACTGAACAACCATCATCACAGCAAAAAAGCGAAGGGTAGGCCGGCTGAAGGCTCTCCCGCGTTCCTCGCCAGCATTGGAAACGTCCAAGACACAATCGTCGCCATGATCCAATGCGTTGCGCTGCCGAGCGTCTGTCCTTTGGCACGAACTATGTTGGGGAAGACTTCGCTGATGTACACACAGATGACCGCACCTTGGCCAAAACAATGGCACATGATGTACCCCACCAACAGCCAGACAAGGAGGCTGTGGTGTTCGGACCCATTAAAGACCCACGCCACTCCAGCTAGGGTGACGCCCGTGCCAACGGATCCCCACAAAAGCAGTGGCTTTCGACCGCCACGATCGATGATCGAGATTCCAATCAATGTCGCGAGAAAGTTAACTGTGCCCACGGCAACCGCTTGAAGGTCACCCGACACTTTGCTGAAGCCCGCCATTGAGAAGATCGGATTGAGGCAGTACATGAGGGCATTTATGCCATCAAGCTGGTTGAACATAGCGACACAAATAACGAGTAGAATCGGCTTCGTGTGGGCCTGGGTAAATAGCCGGGCTCTTTGACCGTTCACCTCGCGGTGAAAAGAGTCTCGGATGATACCAATTTGCTGTGGCACATCGTGTGTACCAAAGCTTCGGAGCACTTCAGATGCTTCGGCCTCTCTCCCTTTCATCATCAGCCAGCGCGGGCTACGCGGGACAAAGTAGAGCAGAATGAAGAAAGCGGCGGCTGGGAGGGCTTGGACGCCAAGCTTCCAACGCCACTCCATTTCCCCTAGTCCCAAGCTGCCAATTCCGAAATTAGAGAGAAATGCGAGCAACACTCCTGCGACTACGCTAAGTTGAAAGAAGGCGACGAGCCGGCCTCGCCAAGGAGCAGGAGAGATTTCTGCCAGGTAAAGAGGCCCAAGGACCGAAGATCCGCCGACCGCGCAGCCACCGACAATTCGGAAAATGATGAAAGGCCAGAAAGCCCCAGCCATGGCACACCCAAGTGCACAAACGAAGTACAGTGCCCCTGCCATCTTTAGCGAGTCGCGCCGACCATAGCGTTCTCCCGGCCTTGCAGCAACTAGAGCGCCAATGACGGTACCGATTATGGCAGATGCCGTCATGAACCCTTGCTGGAAGCCGTTCAGCTTGAATAGTTCTTTCAGTTGGGTCTGGCAGCCTGAAATTACGATTGTGTCGAACCCAAACAGAAGTCCGCCTAGAGCCGCAACAAATGTCGCAAACAGGAGCGTGCGGCTGACACTCGCAGGGGCCAATTCCGTCGTCTCATCAAGGGAATGAACTGCAGGATTTAAAAGTTTTTCGCCGCGCGTAACAGGATTTAGCATCTCGTCGGGTGCTCCAGGCTCTAACCCCAAATTGAAATTGCGAGTACTTCTGAGCACCACCCATTCGGATGCTTGCACATTCCATTTCCTTGCTTTGATTCCATATTGCATCCTTCGAATACTTCGAAGATACCTCCAAGCCAGGTTCTCGCCACTAGCTCACAAACGCTATCGCCGCAGTTGGGTAACCGCTGCGGCGATAGCAAGGTGCCTTCGATTCAAATTGAAGGTGTTGGGTTGGGTTAGAAGATTAACTTCGCGCTAAACTTCAGATTGCGGGCACTTTGGGTGTTACTGATTGTTCCAGCGCCGGCATTTCCAATATCGCCGTTCGGCTGGAGCAGGTTGGTGTGATTGAATACGTTAAGTGCATCGGCCTTGAGCTCAAATGCCCCCGCCTCTCCAAGCAACGGAATCCTATAGCTCTTCGAGAGACTGGCATCGAACTGATTCATGCCCGGCCCGCGAAGGCTGTTTCGGGTGGAATTGCCAAATGTTCCATACGCAGGAGTGACATATGCGCAAGGATTGAACCATGCCCTTATTGTGTGAACCGCCGTCGGGGCGACGCATGTCGGATTGGCGGATACCGTGCCGGCAACATGTGGATTCCCGACAACATTGGGGAACCAATCGCCATCGAGTGCCCCGCTGTAATTTCCTCCGTTCACCGATGGGGTAAATGGAAGACCGGAGTGAAGCATCACAATCGAGGAAACCCGCCATCCGCCGATGATCTCGTCCACCACTCCCTTCCGGTTCAGGAAGGTTTTCCCGAACCCTACGGGAATTGGATACACAATTCCCGTCGTGAAGACACTCGGGGAGTCGTTGATCGCCCTGGCCCAGTTGGCTTTGAGGTTGTATTCGTCCTGGATAGCGTCCATGTTCATCGCGCCATTGCCTCCCTGTGAACTGCCATTATCCATGGTTCTTGACCAGGTGTAGTTCATGACGAGCGACATCCCAGCGGCAAACTCCTTCCGCAACCCCAATTGAAGTCCTCTGTAGGAGGAACTCCCATCGTTGAGATTTGCATTAATAGCCAGGAAGTTCGGATTGGGACGAAATTGATTCATGTCGATTCCGGGTGTCGCTTGGTTATACATCAGGCTTGCCGGAACCGCATTGATGCTCCGCGTATATGGGTTCTTGTTGCCGTGGAGTCCAACGTAGGCGGCATCTGCCACAAAGTTCCGCCCGATGGTCCGCTGAACCTCCACTCTCCATTGCTGCACGAATCCTAATGGCTCGTTGTAAGGGCTGTATTGGAGGCCTTGCCCGTTGTACGTGCCGGGCAGGCGGTCTGCGGGCGAGGGGTCAATATAGTACGCGGCCGGGCCAGTAGACAACTGAAGGGCCGGGTGGACGCTGTCCAGGCTGTACGCTTCGCCACTTGCGCCCCACCCTGCCCCCTTGTTGGAGGCGCCGAATGACTGGTAGGAGTCGTCCTGGTAGTAGATTCCATAGCCGCCGCGAACGGACCAGTTCGCGCGGGGTTGCCATGCAAACCCGAGCCGGGGAGCAAAGTTGCCTATACGGGTTTTGGGGACGGTGGGACATTGGGCGTTTGGCGGACCATAGCACATGGCCCCCAATACGCCGGGCGAGTTCGCGGTGGGGTTCGCCAAAAAGGGATCGTAGTTGATGTTCTTGCCCTCGTGCTCGCTCCAACCCGACAACATAATGTGCCGCAACCCTAAGTTCAGGGTCAAGTTTGGTTTGTACTTGAAATCGTCCTGTACAAATTCCTGCATCGTCCAGGCGCGATAACCCAGCGTGCCTGCTACGTTGTTAGACCAATCTGACAGCCCGCCGTAGAGAAAATCGGCCCAGCCCACGCCCGTACTCGCAGAGTCTGCCGGGTTGAGGGTGTCCATGCCGTCGAAATAGAAGCCCTCGGCCCCGATATTGGCTGAGTTGAACTGATCCCTGTCAAACTGGCCGCCGAACTTGAGGATGTGCCTCCCTTTCACGAGGGTGAGGGTATCGGACCCAACATAGGTCAACATGCCCGAATTGCCATACGTCTCGTTATTGAAGCCACTGATCCCGACAGGGCCGCCACTCCAACTGAGAGACGGGAATAGAGGCGATGTGTCGCCGACCTGAGCCAGTCCGATCTTCTGCATCCAGCCCTTGTTGTAATCGGCAAAGGTGCTTTCGTCAATCCAGCGCGAAACAGCGATGCGGGCCTCATTGACTAGATTTGGCTTGATCGTCCAGAAATCGGTCGCCTGGCCGGGAATTGACCAGCCGGCGACCAATCTGTCAGCATCGAGCCCATACTGGGCGCCGGGGCGCGAGATTGAGGGATTACTGTCCTTGGTGGGCATCGCCGTGAAACTCATACGGTTGTTAGGAGACAAATCGTAGTCGACCCTGGCGGTATACCAGGTCGTTTTATTTTGCCAGTTGTATATGAAGTAATAGTTTCTGTAGAAGCACGCGCTCGGGAGCAGCCCGGCGGAAGTGCAAGTCGATTGGGTGGTGGTGGCGTAGGGATAGTTCGCCACGGGGATGTAGGGCGCGATGGCCTTGGCCACCGGGTCGAGCGGCGTAATGCCATTTGCAATCTTGTTCCCAGGGAGCGGCGTTCTCGCGTACGTGCCGACCGTACCGGTCAGCGTGTTTGGATCGTAGACAGTTACCGACAGGCCGCTGAAATCTCCACTGACCATGGCCGCGGTCGGGAACGTGAAGTACTCGGGGCTCAAAGAGATTTGGGTGTTGATTTGATAGTTGAAAAAGAAGAAGAGCTTGTTTTTCTTGATTGGGCCGCCGACCGTGCCGCCATACATGTTCCAGCGGTTAGGCAGTAGCGGAACCGGCTGGCTGAAATAGGTGCGCGCGCCGAATATATTGTTCGCCACATTTTCATAGGCCGAACCATGCCACTGGTTGGTGCCGCTCTTGCTGGTTACGTTGAATTCCCCAAATCCATTCCCGTACTCCGCGCCAAAGTTGCCGACAATATAATTGACCTGCTCGGTTGCATCGGGCGGAACGATAGCCCAGTCGACACCCTGCAAGGCAGTCGTTCTGGTTCCGCCATCCAGAGTCCAATTCTGCGTGTTCGCCTGAGTGCCGTTGAACGAAACCCATTGGTTATTTTCCAGCCCGTTGGAGCTACCGCCCCATCCCGAAGGTTGCACTCCGGGGATCAGAGCCTGATAGCCAAGTTCACTTTGATACATATTCGGAAGCTCGTTAATCATTTCCGAACTGATGTCCACGCGCGATTCTCCAGACTCGGTTTGCAGCAGCGTAGGCGTCGCCGTCACGCTTACCTGCTGCGACACGGAACCCACCTGCAGCACGGCGTTTACAAGGATGGACTCTTCGCGCACCAGGATGCCCTCCGAAACAAAGGTCTTGAACCCCTCTTTGGAGACTTTGGCGGTGTAGTTGCCTGGCACCAATTTGTTGACGTCGTAGACGCCGCTGCCGTCGGTTAAAACCTTGGTTTCCACTCCCGTCAGCACGTCCAACAGCGAAACCTGGGCACCCGGAACGCGCGCCCCGCCTGAGTCCGTAACGGTTCCGCTGACTTCACCCAGCGTTCGGTTTTGGGCTGATGCAGAACTGGCGATAAGGATGCAAACTGCACAAATGAGAATCAAGGATCCAGCTTGCGACAGCAAAGCCGGTAGTCCTGAAAATGCATGAATACGATTCATTGTAGTCTCCAGATGGGTATGTCTGGCGGCGCACAGCCAGGCGCTACCAGAGATTGTCGTTTTCGGGTTCAGCCTGCGTCAGCGTACCCGTGCGAGCGAGAGCCGATAAGATATCCAGGTAACGTTCTCCCACAAACTGATCGTCACTTCACATGAGTCTTAAGCGGTGGTAAACCATTCACATCCATTTCCACCTGCAATACCGGACTGCTAATCGATGCATGAGCTGATAAACCATCCAAGAACAGCGAATCATATAATAGCGGATATCATTATCCGCCGAAATTTGCTCAAGCGGAATTCAACTCCCACGTAAGGACTTTTGTCAAGAGAAATCTGCAAGAAATTTTCCCGCCCGTGTTCGGCGAATACGGAGCGAACCCGATTCTCATGGCTGAAAAGGGGCTCTAGAGCCTGTTATTAACTTTCGCGCAAATTGCTGATTCAGAAGCACTTGTAGTTCAAATTGGGAAGCATGCGAGTTACTGCAAGCCATTGATTCTGCAAGACTTCCCACAAAGTTAATAACAGGCTCTAGATGTCGGCTCGGGCCATCTCTGGACTTCCGAGGAACCCGCCGCACGATCCAGGTGGAACGGTCAGACAAGACGGGTATCGTTAACCTGGCCCATCTCGCGCACTGGGCTCGTGTTCAATGCTTCGAACAAAATTCTCTGCTCAGAAGGGCTGAGTACGCCCTGGTCAATGTGGAGTGGTACATGAAATCAAAACGCAATTCTAGGCCCAATTACCGAAACCGCGACCGTGATCGTCTAGGAATCTTCAGTGACGTTTCCGAATCGGCCGTTAGCGAATACACAGCGAAGCCAATAGACAGGAATCTATGGTTGTGATCGAGTCGGCACGCCATCTAGCCCCGTCCTCGACTCACGCATTCATGTCCTCAGTACAACCCATCGACTTTGCACTTCTCCTTTGACATCAAAGGCTATCGGCCACTTCAAACCGACTCAGGTTCGCTGCCTCAGAGCGGGAAAACCGCAACTATGTATGTTCTCAAAGAGAGGCTGCTAGATCATCGCCTACGTTTTGACGATTTAGCTTTCAATCCGCAACCACAAGATTCCCTGACGAGAAACGTGGTCTTCAGCACGAAATGTACAGGATCATCAGTCTTGCCACTCTCAATTCTTTGCAGCAATAAGGAGACAGCCTTGCGGCCAAGCTCCACAACGGGCTGTGCCACCACGGTGATTGTGGGCGTCGTAAGAGTTGCGGCGTCAAAATCGTCGAACCCGATGAGGGCTATCTGCTGCGGAATCTGTATTTTCAAACGAGTTAATTCTCTGAGTGCTGCGACAGCTAACAGATCACTTGAAGCGAAAATCGCCGTAATTGTGGGTTTTGAGGCGAGCAAGGCGGGAAGTGAATCTCGTGCGGATCCCGCATTCGGACCGATCACACAGACTTGTGATTGCAGCTTGGCCTTGCGCATTGCAGCATAGTAACCAGCCAGTCGCTCGCGCTTCGTCAAGATGATTTCTTCATCTGTGAGATAGAGAATATTCCGGTGGCCATGTTCTAGGAGATGCTGCATTGCCATTGCAGTAGCTTCGCGATTGTCAACCATTACCGAATCCCCGTCTATGCTCTCAAGGGGACGATCGACCGAAATGATCGGTACCTCTTGTTTTAGCACATGTGCGTAGAAATCGTTGTCACGACCGGATGGAATTACGATCAAGCCCGCGATTTGTCGCTGGAGCATTAACTCAGCTTGTTGTCGTTCCACCGCCACTTGATGCCCAGAAGCGACCAGTAGCGTCATATAGCCAGCTTCTCGGGCGGTTTCCTGAACCGTGTTAGCTAAAACTGCGAAAAAGGGGTCCGCCAGATCAGGAACTATCAAACCCAACACGCGGGCACGATGCCCTTTGAGCATCCGGGCCGCTTCATTGGGCTCATAGCCGATGCGACGAATCGCTTCACGAACCCTTTCCTCCGTGTCCTTCGATACCTTCCGAGTGCCATTCACAACGCGGGAAACTGACATTACACCTACGCCAGCTATTTTTGCTACATCGGCAAGTGTGGGCATTCATCCAACCTCATTTCAATTACGGGTTCATGATCCAAGAGAGAATAACACCACGCGTTTGTACTACAAAAGTCTTCTGAATTTGCTCGGAAATATTGCCTCGCTCAACGCGTTCAACCGAGTGATTTCCGCGCTGGACCTTGCCCAGATGAAGAAAGCCTATATCCGGATGGGGCGTTCCTATCCCAAGATGACATCGGCCAAGCAGGTCGCCCTCGATAAAAAGACGCACTACTTCACATCCGAGCACGCGCAACCAACCAGGTGAGGGTTGAACAAGAGGCGGTTCACATGCCCAAGAAGGTTGCCGCCAAACCTCAACCTATTGATACGCAATAGTTTATTATACGATGTCTAGCATCGCCGGGATGCGCTGTGAGCAGAACTTCACCGACTGTGGGCCAACTGGGCTTTGGAAGTCAAATGGAATCGGCACCTGCTTCCCGGGGGAGATCGAGGGCTCATTTCTGATGCCGGCCGCCTATACAGGGGGGCGAAAGGCTTGATTGCTGTCGCCGGCGAGTCGACAGCCCCGCCAATCATTGCCCACTTATACCCTGCAAAAAGAGAGTTGCCGAATAGTACGTGTCGATGTCGCGGATGGTGCAGTTTGAGTCTGAGCGCTGCCACAATGCCATGGCTAGAACCGAGAGCAAGGTCGAATACGCACCGGCGATACTGCACCGAATCTCTCGCAGCATAGTCAAATGGCCCTCAACCAAATCAAAGAGGGCAAAACCTGAGTGCTCGCGAGTGGCTTGAAGCGGCCTAGGGCATTGAATGCCAACTGCAAGTACTCGAAAATTACAGCGGGGCGGCCCTGCTGGCAATCTCGTTACTGTTGACAATTGTAACGATCGTCAATTCAAATGAACCGCTGCCGGATAATGACATCCAGATCGCCGACGAATTAACGTCACTTGAATCCCGATCAATCCTGTCGGCGGTGAGAAATCGTGCACTCATGGCTTGGTCATGTCCTCCACAAGCCGCATTGCGTGAACTCGCGCAGAACCGTTTGGAGACTAACTTTCATGGCTTGGTACACCTCTGCGGATAACTGCATTAACACCTTACCTCTGCCCACCGGTTGGCTTGATCAGATCGTTGACGGGCAGCACTTGGTCAACCAGGAAATTGCGAGGTGTCTCATTGCCGACGTCGACCGCCTCAAGCGTCCCTGCTTTTTCGCCTTAGATGGATATAAGGGCGCCTTGCTGGCGCCGTTCCTTGGTGGCTTCGGCGAGATTTTGGCGGCAGCAGGAATCGAAGTGAAGTCATTCAACGTCAATTCTGTCTTTCGGTCCAAGGCGGAGATTGATGAAATCCTTCGGGAAAGCGACAAACCGGACGATCCGTCCTTCGGGCGTGTGTACACAGGCGTGCTGGAAGATCTAATCGATCCCCAAAAGGTGCGTCACGTGACAGAAATCTGGGGAGATCTACGCGAGAAAAGAGGAGCCCGTGAAGTGGTGATTTGTCATGGAATGGGTGCCGGCCTGGCGCTGTGGGGTCATTGGTTCGACCGTCTGGCCTATTGCGATGTCACCCGCGAGCAGATCCTTGTTCGGGCCGATCATAATGAACTACTTCCGGTAGGGGAAGACGTTCCTTGCGGTTTCCCCTGGAAGCAAATCTACTATGTAGAGTACCCCATGCTCAACCGTCACAAGAAACGAATGTTGAAGAGTGTGGATTGGTATATAGACAACTCGACCACGGACAATCCAAAGCTGGTCCCTGGCGATCTTTATCATGCGATGGTCGCCGCACTCTCGGGCAGACCCTTATCCTTCAAGGTCTTTTACATGCCAGGTACGTTCGGCGGGCAGGAGTTTGGTAAAAGATTCAAGGTCGATGGTCTTACGAACACAAGCTGGGACTATGAAATTAGTGTCGGCGACAATCACCTCCTGGTGGACGCGGGACATGGCCGCCTGCTGGAATTGCCCTTTTATAACATCCTCTGGGAGCAGCCGCTCCGCCTTTTGGGTTCATATTCAAACGCCACTTATCCTGACCATTTCCCTATCGCTATTTACATGCAAGATGGATATTTTGCGCCTGAAGAGAAGACGGACTTCAAACGGACACACATGCCGCATCACCTTCACCCGGACACGGCGTACTGCCGGGAGCATTTTCGCGAGCCAATTGGAAGATATGAGACCTATTACATTGTCCGAGCCGATCCAGGCGCTTGTACAATGCACGGATTCAAAGATGACGCGAATGTCGATGAGTATATTGAAGAAGTAAAACACTCAGCAGAAACCAAGCAGGAATTCAATTGGCGCAAGTACATTTACGAGCACCCGAGCAGCACCGGGGAACTGCATCAAATCCCTCCCGGTACGGTGCACGGCACTGCTGGACGTCAGGTGATTCTTGAGATCGACACCAACCCTAGCCGCGAGTCGACCGAATACTCTCTCTATCTCTACGACTACTGTCGTCCCAACTACAACTATGAGAAGAACGACTTTACCGGCCGCCCCGCCAAACTTCAGATTGAGCACAGCCTGGCAGTGATGCGCAAACACCGGCGGCAGAAATTTATGACTGAGAACTGCCGGCCCGCACCGAACTGCCTGCGTCAGGGAAAGGACTGGAGGGAGATGTCGTTTCCCATGTATTACAACATGCCCTACCAGATCAATCGTCTCGAATTCCTGACTCAGATCGAGGATGATACCCAGGATATGTTTCATTGTCTGGCGCTGACGCTCGGCCAGAAAGCTAGGGTCTATTCCAAGCGCGAGCCAGCAAACGACTTCATTTTGGAGGACTGCGACAACATCGTTTTACCGGCCTGTTTCGGCGAGTATATTTGCGAGAACCTCGGCAACAGTCCGTGCGAAATCGTCAAGACGTTCCTGATCACTGAGCCGCGGGATCACATTGACAAGTTTCAAGAAGAAAAAGATTGGGGCGTAGAGTGAACACGGCGACAACCGCTAAGTCTGCGGACACACGTCACTCCGGAAGAGTGCGCACACAGGATGTCAGGGGACAAGAGAGCTGGGTGCTGCGGACTCCCGAAGTGGAGGCGTTTGTAACTAGGCAGGCAGGACACATGGCGCCGGTGCGATTCCGAATCGGCAACCATTGGGTGGAACCTTATGCCATCGCTCCGTGGGCGAAGGAAACTATCAATGCCTCGACACCGCAAGTTGTTCGTGTAATGCGGGGAGATTTTTTCTGTATGCCTTTCGGAGGAAATGAAAAACACTACAAGGGAGAAATACATCCACCGCACGGTGAAACTGCGAACGGAAAATGGCGTCTCGAAGCCAGCTCTCGGCAGTGCCTCCACCTTTTCATGATGACGTCCGTGCGAAAAGGACGAGTTGATAAAGTTATCCGGCTGGTTCCCGGTCAAACGGCGATTTACTCCCAGCACGTTATCTCTGGGATGAAGGGTCCAATGTCGCTGGGGCATCATCCAATCCTCAGAGTGCCCGAGGGGGTAACTGCGCGCGTGAGCCTGAGCCCCTTCCGCTTCGGCCAGGTATTCCCGGGAATGCTCGAGGATCCCGCAAAGGGTGGATACTCCTTGTTAAAGGCGGGGGAGCGATTCTCTTCTCTCGAACGCGTGCCTCAGATTGATGGCAACTGGGCCGACCTGTCTGTCTATCCTGCGCGCGAAGGCTATGAGGATCTGGTCCTCATGTCCTCAAACCCGGAGTCTCAATTTTCCTGGATTGCCCTGACGGTGCCGGAAAAGCGTTACGTGTGGTTTTCGCTGAAGGATCCTCGCGTACTTCCAGCGACTGTATTATGGATGTCCAACGGAGGACGGCACTACGCGCCCTGGAATGGCAGACATCGGCACACCATCGGACTGGAAGAAATCATAGGCAATTTTCACTATGGATTGGCAGAGTCGGCAACGAGGAATTCGTTGAATCGCGCCGGCGTTGCGACCTGCGTAAAACTTAACCCACTACAGGCTCTCGCCGTAAACTACATCGTGGCCGTAGCGGAAATACCGGGCGGGTTCGACATCGTCGAGAGCATCCTGCCCTCTCATGTTGGAAAGTCGGTAGTAATTCGATCTAAGTCGGGGAAGACTATCACCGTAGACCTGGATATTTCTTTTTTGTCGGAACCGCCTTATCCATGCGCAATCACGAATCGCTCTGGCCGCAACTTCGCTCGCTGACGGCTAACGCTGGTTTTATTTCATCTTATTAGAACGGCTCAACGTAATTTCAGGCCCATTGGATGACACGATGAAAGCGGATGCTAATCAGACACCGAAGTTGCCTGTGGCCGGGGGAGCGGCCGTCTCGCGCAACAACTTCTACGTATACCGAATCGCAATCGCCGCCGCCGTCTCCGGTTTTCTATTTGGCTTTGACACCGCGATCATTAATGGCGCTCTGATCTTTCTGCGACAGGAATTCCACCTGACAGAGTTGCAGACAGAGTTCGCCGCCGGCAGCCTCCTGATCGGATGCCTGTTCGGAGCGGGTGGGGCTGGCACGCTTAGCGACCGCTTCGGACGCAAGCGCATTCTGCTGGCTGCAGCAACTTTGTTCGGACTGTCTTCGATCGGCACAGCTCTGCCGCACAACCTGCATCAATTCGCCATAGCACGGCTGATCGCAGGTATGGCCATTGGAGTGGCGTCGGTTCTCGCGCCCATGTATATCGCCGAGATTTCGCCGCCGGAAATACGAGGCCGCCTTGTCTCTCTCAACCAAATGGCGATAGTTACCGGAGTGGTGTCCGCCTTCTGCGTGAACTGGACGTTATCTAGCATAGGCGATTCAAGCTGGCGTCTCATGTTCGCAGCAGCCGCGGTGCCTTCGCTGGCATTCCTGGTGGCGCTTCTTTTTGTTCCCGAAAGTCCCCGGTGGCTCTCACGAGCGGGTTACACAGACAAGGCAATGTCCGTTCTGCGCAAGGTCAGCGGCGCGCATGCGGAAGCGGAGGCCCGGGAAATCCAGCGCAGTCTGGCGGAAGAGTCGGGTACCCTTCGCGAGATACTGGCCCCTCATTTGCGTCGCCCCCTGTTCATTGCCATATCTCTGGCAATCCTTTCGCAGGTAACCGGTATCAACACCGTCACGTATTACGGGGCAATTCTATTCAAGGATCACGCAGGGCATGGCAACGCCACATCCGCTCTCGGCGCGAATCTGATCGTCGGGGTGGTCAACTTTCTGTGCACCATCGTGGCAATCGCGGTCATCGACCGCGTCGGCCGCAAGGTGCTATTGCTGATTGGCTCAGCAGGGATGGCTGTTTCCCTGAGCCTCCTGGGAGTGGCACTCTGGGCCTCGCCGCCGCCGTCCAATCTGATCTTGATCGCCATCCTTTTCTACGTCGGCTTTTTTGCAGTCAGCCTAGGCCCGGTTACGTGGGTGTATATTGCCGAATTATTTCCGACGGCCATTCGCGGGCGCGCCATCTCCGCGGCGACTCTCTCGCTTTGGACAGCATGCCTTCTGGTGTCGCTTACCTTCCTCAGCCTTATGAAACTTATATCGCCTGGGGGCGCATTCTGGCTTTACGCAACGTTGTGCCTCGTAACTTTTATCTTTGTTTGGCGATGGGTGCCCGAGACTAAGGGGCGTTCGCTTGAAGAGATTCAGCGCATGTGGAAAGGATGATGAGAAAGGCAGCATACCGCATACGTTGTTCATTTTGTGTGGCCCTTTGGCATTCTGTGCTGGCCATGAGGAATTTGGCCTAATCTGCGCAGGGCTCTAGAAAGGAAGTTGGATCATGCCACGAGACGAGTATCTTAATCTCTCCCGAAGAGGCTTCTGTGAGGGCCTGTTTTCGCTTTCAATGCTGGGGCCGATGGGCGGCAAATGGAATCAGGCAGAGGTTTGGGACGCGAATGGTCAGGCCGCACGCCGTGCCGAGATTTATTCGCTTCACCAAAAGAGCGTCGGTCCATTATTCGATGATGCCGGCCGCTGGATCGGTAAATCTACACCTCCCATTGGTCGTGAGCGCCTCTGGAACTGTCTTTCACTTTTGAGTAATCCGGCAACGAGAGATAAGGCGAACGCAATCATCGCGCGAACCTTCGCCGAACGGGCAAGCTATCTATTCCCATTTGCTATCTTCGAACATTCCGCCTCGGCCCAGCTTCTGGCCAAGAACAGCGATGACCTAAGAATCTGTTTAAAAACTTGATAACCGGAATCCGGGGAGGTATATGCGAGCGCAGATTGGATGATTAAGTTCAGGGCATGTATCCAAGTGACTTGACAGATAGGCAGTGGGCGAAGCTGGAACCGTTGCTGCAGGAGGCTGTAGGGGATCGCCACGCGGGAGGCAGACCGCGCAAGTATCCGTTACGGCGAGTGACCGACGCGGTCTTGTATGTGGTGAAGACGGGCTGCCAGTGGCGGCAGGTGCCAGTCGATTTTCCTCCCTGGCAGACGGTCTATCAACAATTCCGTGCGTGGCGGTTGCGCGGCACCTGGGAGCGGGTGACCAAGTGGTTGCGGGAACAGGGCCGTAAGGGAGGCGGACGCAGCCCCACGCCCACGGTGGCGATCATCGACTCGCAATCGGCCAAGACGGCGCTAAAAGGGGGCGGCGGGGTTACGACGCGGGCAAGAAGATCAAAGGGCGCAAGCGGCACATCGCGGTCGACACGCAAGGCAACGTATTGACCGTGGTCGTGCATTCGGCTGGAGTGCAGGATCGGGTGGGAGCGCGGGCGGTGTTGACGCGGCTGTTTTGCCGCTTCGACAGCATCGTCAAGGTCTTCGTGGACGGTGGTTATACGGGCTCGCTGATCGACTGGGCCCGGCAGATGTTCGGCTATGAGGTAGAAGTGGTGAAACGCAGTGAATTGCACCGGTTCCTGGTCCTGCCCAGGCGCTGGATTGTGGAGCGGACCTTAGCGTGGTTGAATTGGTCGCGCCGACTCAGCAAGGACTACGAACTGCTCCACACCACCGCCGAAACCATCGTGTTGATTGCTTTTGCTCATCTGCTGCTGCGACGTTACGCGTAGTTTTTAAACAGGTTCTAAGTCCCAAGAGTCAGGAGCTCTTGCGATCGCTCGTCAGCGAAGCGCTGCTGTCCAAAGAGAAAATCCAATTTCTTGGGTATAACGACAACTTTCCATCGATGGCGAATGTCGTCGCAACTCTAGGTGGTGAGCTGATCGGCGACGACGATGCGCGACAACGGGGGATTGACGGCATGCAACGCTTGCTTGAGCTTCTCGGTCGTCGGGACTTCCTGTCTGAATACACCAGTCCCACCTATTGCCCCGTCACCATGTTGTCCTACGCGGACATCGCCCAATATTCCAAAGATCCGCGGGCGCGCGCGCTGGCTTTGCAGATTGAACGCCGAATTTGGATGGATATCGCCGCCCACTTCCACCCCCCCACGAACATCCTTTCCGGCCCACATTCGCGTGCGTACACGGTTGACAGCGTTGGCCATCTGCACCAAGTACAGATGATGCTTTACATCGCATTTGGCAATAGATTGTGGATGAATCCCGCGCGGTTCATGTTCCCTCCGGTAGCCGCGCAGGTCATTCACCACGATGGCGACGTGCCCTTCATGCAGGCCGCGACGGTATTCATAAGCGGCGGAACCTATCACCCTACGCCGTCCATCGAACGTCTCCTTTTCGACAAGACCTACCCATTCGTAGTTTCCGGCACGTCCGAATTCGGGTCTGCCGCAGACTCGGTCTGGGTTCGCTATATCCACGGAGGCAAGCCGAAAAAGGTGGATGAGGTCTTCGAATATCCATCTGGAGACGTAGTTACGACCTGCTACATGACACAGGATTATGCCGTGGGAAGCGCTACGGCTACATTCCTGGACGGCGACCAAACTGACGCGTTTTTTATAAATTTTAGGCGGGCAGAGAAACCAAAGTCGCTCAGGGACATTTCAACCATATATACCCGCTACACGACGGATGATTTTGGACCTGGCAAGCCGTGGACCGATCCGCGCAATCCCGGTGCTGAAGTCACAACCTCATTGTTAGGAGAAGCTGGGCGAGTTCGCGCGGTGCAAAAGGAAAACACTGTTCTTGTAGCCTATCAATCCAAGAGCCAGTTCATCGGAAAATATCGTGGCCTTCGGCTGACAATCGCGGTACCGACGATTTATCGTCCTATCAACCGGGTACTCTTTAATGGCAAAGCCTGTGCAACTGCCCTTCCACTCGATCGAGCCGGGTATCGTGGCGCTTGACGATGATTACCTCTATAGCTCCTTCAGGCCGCTGGTCATCACGAATCTAGGGCGCAGCGAGGCGGTACGAATTGAGGAAGCAAACAATTTCCTTTCTATTCATTTCATCAACTATGAGCACTCTTGTCCAAATTAGCGTTTGAGCGGCAGCGGTAGGGATCTGCTACGGTTTGCGTTGAGAAGACGTGAGCCGCAGGAGGGCCACCGCTGCCATGACACGAGTATCGAGCATTTTCAGCCA
>Ga0187884_10001119_pt1 | contig 24901 bp, 20 predicted proteins | sample June2016WEW_20_4_FD_132983 | JGI IMG/M metagenome (GOLD analysis project Ga0187884, IMG submission 132983) | Peatland microbial communities from SPRUCE experiment site at the Marcell Experimental Forest, Minnesota, USA - June2016WEW_20_40 | ecosystem: Environmental > Terrestrial > Soil >...
ACGACCCGTTAATAGGTAATCCCCGATAAAACGCGACACATATCCAACGATGTAAAATGAAAGAAATGGATAATTGACCGTGGTCCAGCCATACTTCGGATAGTACAAGGGCAGATGCTGCATCGCCGCCTGGGTATTGTAAACGTTCCACCCTTCGTTGTAGTTGAACTCAAAACGATAAAAAGCTCGGACCATCGGAAAGACGAGGGTGGCGAGAGAAAAAGCACAAAGAACTGCTAATGTAATCCACACCAATGCTTCGGCTATCGAAAAAGTTCCTTTCGAGGACAGCACCTCTGTCGTGGCAGGCGTGCCACCCGTTTTGGGAATTGCGCCTGAGTTTCTGTGCTTACGGCTACGTGCCATGTGCCTTAACCCCGAGCTTCTGATCCCAACTATCTCTCCGCGGAATGATCCAAGAGCCCCCCTCTCGCTTCAAGATCGACAAGGGCGAATCCGAAGTCTCCATTGGGCCCCCTCAAAGATTTGGCCGTCAAACCGCGCTTTCCATGGCACCTTCGAGCTTGTCGGCTTGTGCAACGTTTGCTTGCGCCAAGGCGATCCGGAACCTTCATGGCCAACTCCTTCGGGAAAGCGCTGCGGGGCTAATCTCCAAAGCTCTCTGCTCCAAACGGAAATGTACCCTTAAAATGGAGTACCCGACCGTTAATGGACGTTTGCGGTACTCCGTGGTTCGACGCGGGGGACGTAGATATGACAATCGGGACCCTTGAGTGCCTCGACGTAGTACCGATCGATAGCCTCAAGAACATCTTTCGGGAAGCGACCGTTCGGCCTGTCAGTCACCGGACCGTAAGTTTGGATAGCCCCGTACTTTTTCTCAGCCATCTGTTTCACAATCTCGTTGCTATCCAGTTTCCCAAGTTGCACGAGTCTCATGCTGTTGAACGGATCGAAAATGAACGGCTTGCCTGCGTCGTAACACAAAACTAAACTCTCACATATAGCGGGTCCTGGTTGCGCGACCAGGAATGATACCTCAGCGTCATACAGCCGCTGCCACTCCGGCAACTGAGAAAGGTATCTTCGTACATTGACGCCCCGCGGGACAAACGTCGTGACCACAGTCGAATAAAGCAAGACGGGCACCAGGAATCTCCACCGACCGCCTTTCCCGAAACTGGGGATTGGAGCTTTCCACAATAAATCCAGGCAAGCACCCATAATGATCGAGATAGCAAAGAGGTTGTCGAGAAACGTATTGGCGTTGACCCCTGAGCCTCCTGCAAAGGCTGCGCCAATCAGTAGGGAGGAGAAAAAATAGAAGGAGATCACAGGCGCCTGCCGGTTTTGAAACTGCCAGATTGACCAAAAGGCAGAAATTGCCAGGGGCTGTCCTAGTGGGGAATAAAACGAAAAGAAATCTTGACGAAGTTTTACGAGTGAATAAGCTCTTGAAGTCAACAGATGAGAAATGAAGAATGGACCGCCCAGCCATATGTTGACTACGATTGACAAGGCCAAGAATAAGACTCCAAATACTATGAATCGAAGTGCTCTGCTCGATGAGGTTATGAAAAGGTCTAAGAGTACCGAAATGGGAACTGGGAGAAGATTGTGCTTAATGTTGCCTCCCAGAACAAAAAGAGAGGTGATCCCCGCAATCCGCAGCGTGCTCGGAACCGCCTGCAAATAGACCCACAAGCCGAAAAGGAAAAACGGATGGGCGAACATTTGCGGATCGTCCACCCCCACGTAGTTTGGCATTCGTGCGCAAATGAGGCCGAGACAAAACACGCCTCCAAACACCGCCGGTCCCCAACCGCCTGTGAGCTTCTTTACAATGAGCCCCACCAGAACGCACGAGACGAGAAGCGCGACAAGGGAAAGCAAACGACCGGTCAATAAGTAATCCCCGATAAAACGCGACACATATCCAACGATGTAAAATGAAAGAAATGGATAATTGACCGTGGTCCAGCCATACTTCGGATAGTACAAGGACAGATGCTGCATCGCGGCCTGCGTATTGTAAACGTTCCACCCTTCGTTGTAGTTGATTTCAAACCGATAAAAAGCTCGGACCATCGGATAGTAGAGGGTGGCGAGAGAAAAAGCACAAAAAACTGCTAATGTAATCCACACCAATGCTTCGGCTATCGAGAAAGTTCCCTTGAAGGACTGGACCTCCGTCCTGGACAGGACCTCTGTCCTGTCAGGCGGGCGATCCGTTTTGGGAATTACCCTTGACTCTGTATGCTCGCGGCTAGGTCCCATATGCTTTAACGCCGAGTTTCAGATCCCAACTTTATCTCTGCGCGGAATGATACCGGAGTCCCCCTCTCACTCCAGGCTCGGATCACAATGGCGAATCAAAAGTCTCCATTGCGCCCTCTCAAGGCATTGTGCATTAAACCGAGATTTGCATTTTGATTCCCCATTCCTAGCGACTATACACCGGACTGCCTCAATGTGGAAGATCGCCGCGGTTTCCAGCGCGAGGATATTGAAAGCGGCGCAAAGCTGCATTAAACTACTTCGGATCTCGAGGGGAAACCGAAGCCGTTTCCGGAATGGCCATGATTGGTCTGAAATGAAATCATCTTCCTCCGCCCGCCTTCTCCTGCTTGTCTTTTTGCTCATTGGCCTATTCCTTCGGGTGGGCGCGGCCATAAGATTCCCGAACCTGCATCACGAGGACGAAATCTTTCAGACCCAAGAACCCGCACATCGCTTGGCCTACGGTTACGGCGTGGTTACCTGGGAATGGAGACGCGGAATTCGCTCCTGGGTGTTTCCCGCCTTCCTAGCAGGCGTGATGCGAACCACGGAATGGATGGGGCGCGGATCAAAGGGATATCGGTGGGGGATTGCCATTGTGCTCTCGCTGATCTCCCTGACCACCGTCTGGTTCGCCTTCGCTTGGGCCAAGCGCGCCAGCGGGATGGAGGCAGCTATTGTCGCTGCTGGAGCTTGTGCGACCTGGTACGAGATGGTCTTTTTTGCCCCAAAAGCGCTGACCGAAGTCGTGGCCGGCCACGCCCTCCTACCAGGTTTATATCTGGGTGTGTATGGTGAGGGGTTGCAGGAAAAAAAGCGAATGTTCCTTGCGGGAATCTTCTGTGGGCTCGCAATGTCACTGCGAATCCAGCTAGCTCCAGCGGTGGGCTTCGCGGCTCTTTGGTTTTGCTACCCCAACTGGCGAAAGAGGATTCTGCCTGTCGCAGCGGGGCTTCTTTTGCCGGTGGTGGGTTTCGGCTTGGTGGACGGAATTACTTGGTCATACCCCTTCCAGTCGTTCTTCCTTTATTTCTGGGTAAATGTTGTGGAGGGACGGGCCAAGGAGTTTGGAATGCTGCCTTGGTATTTGTATCTGGAGCTTTTGTCGGTGCACCTGGGCCCAATAGCTTTTCTCGCTGTTATGGGAATTCGCCGGAGTGCCTTTCTGGGTTGGGTAGCGCTGATCATTCTTCTCACGCATTCCGTTCTCGCTCATAAGGAGGTCCGCTTTCTTTATCCTTTGCTGCCCATTGTAATCACGCTCGCCGCGCTCGGCGTTATGGAAGTCGCCCCGGCCTTCAACACAGGGCGGAAATCGCCCCTGTCGTCAAGGATGATCGTGGTCAGCGGCTTGGCCTTCTGCGTGCTCAGTTCCTGCTTGCTCACCCCGCATTTCAATTGGTCTCGAAACTCCGGCGGCTTTGCCGCCATCGATCAACTCAGTCGAGACTCGACTCTTTGCGGGGTAGGACTCTTCCGGCTTGGTTGGGGTTATAGCGGAGGTTATACGCACTTGCACCAAAATGTTCCGATCGTTGAAATTCACGAAGCATCCGAAATGGATAAGGAGTGGCGGAGTTTTAACGCTGTTGTCACCGGCGGAAGTCTCCCTGACTCCAAGGGCGGTTTCGAATTAGCAGGATGCTGGAACCACGTATGCCTATATCGTAGGCCGGGTCCCTGCGCGCCTCCTCAGGGGGACATCGAGCTTAACCAGATGCTCTGGCAGCAGATGAGAGCACAGTGACCGCCATGCGTACGCCGGCGTCCCAATGAGCGGTCGAACCCCTCCCCACGTACTAAGTGCGGCGCGATGCTCTAGTGCAAACGAAGGCCATTCTTGGGATAGAGGAGGATTTTTTTCTGGGCACAGAGAACTGTATCCCTTGGCTGGCCATTGATTGCCTTTATTCGCGCTTCGTTCAGCGTGTCGACGGGCGGGGCGGCGAGATCGATAACGGCAAAATCGTAGGAGTGCCTGAAAGTTCTTTTCGTGTTGAACCATCCATAATTGTCAAGATCGTAGGTAACCTGGGCAATATTAACCTTTGTCTTTGCTAGAACGGCGATCCTTTTCGCGTCCCAGTACCCCGCGACTCCGTTATCCAGCCCATATTTCTGGAATGCTGCGTCCATGCATTGGATCTCCTCCGGGTAGTAATCGCCGTGGAAAGCAAGCGGTTGAGGGTTGGAAGCGAGGAAATGAATCGCTGCGGCGCAAACGCCTGCCATGCAAACCAAGATCACCGTCGTCCTGAGCCGGCTATGCCTGATCGCCAAAGTGACATAGGGGGCAAAGAAGACAGGGAAAAAGAAAACCGGTATGAAATATCTTACCGCGACGCTCACATCGACCATCAGGTTTGATGCCAAGACCATTCCGCATGATGCCAGACAGAAGGCAGTGAGAAATTTGGCCGAGCCCGAGAGCGGTCGCTGGAATTCCTCCAACTTGTCCACGAATGCCCACATGCAGAAGAGCGTCGCCCACACCAAGGCGCAAAGCGCGAGCCAGCTCGGGTGGGTATGCCAAAGGTTAAGAAATAGGCTCTCGATGTCTAATGCGTTTCTTGAAAGTACGCGGATATCTATATGATTGGGATACCAGCGCATGTTTAATCCGAGGTGCCCGTGCAAAACCAAGCCGCACGCCATACCCGCCACTGTGGAGGTGGCGACACTTAAGGCCTTCCGCCATGGAACGACGCATTTAGCCCATAGGTAGATCGAGGCTATTACCAGAGGCGCGCAAAACTGTACTACAAAGATCGCGTCGGACAGGCTCACGAGGGAGGAGAGAATAAAAATAAGGAATAGATATGCCTTTTTCACACGCCTTTCCGGCCAAAGGATCGCCATGACGGCGAGGCGCAAAACGACAAGGCCGGCGACGAAGGCCCCGAGATGTTGTACGGGGACAGCCAAGCACTTGAAGGGGCTCCACGACGTTGTGCTCTCCATGCACAGGTAACAAAGAGATGACAACGACATTCCTGCGAACAAGAACGCCTTGCCTCTGTCCAGAAACAGTCTGTTCAACCAGCCCAGCGCAAAAAAGGTTAGAACGATTTGCGCGACGAAGAAAGCCAGTACGGCCCAAAAGGGATTCGGTGCAAGCGCGTTGGTCACGAAGTAAAGGGGCCACTCGGGGAAAAAATCGGGATGCGGGGGCAGATTCCAATCATTCAGACTTCCACCGCGGTGAATCAGGTCCTTGTACAAGGCGGCCGGAAACAACTCATCCGAGTTGAAGAAGTATCCCATTTCCACCAGACGATACGTGAGATAGCCAACAATCAGGAAGATAAGCCCCGCGGCGAGGAAAAGATAGCCTAGCAAGACTTGTTTATCGAGGGCGGGACGCAACTCTGCCGCGGCCTCCTGACCACTTCTTACACTTCCCACACGCGCCAGCGTGTCTGGCAACGGTTTAGGGGGACGCTTATGTTTCCGGGACCTGGTCATAGCGATAGCCTTTCACAATTGCCTTCGGGGATAGACATAGCTTTAGCCGGCGCCGGTCTCCAACTCGGTTGATCGTTCGGTCCCCTCGCACCGCCGCCAACGCTACCTTCGCCTTGAATTCCCCACTGTACCGCCGGGTCGTTGCCATCTCCCCTCCTCCAAAATGGCCCCGGAATTCTAACTTAACCGGTGGTCTAGTTTTTGGGTTACGTCATAATTCTAACTCAAACTCCGTAGGGTATCTCAAACCAAGTGAGGCATTTTAGATTCCGGATTTTCGACTTTGGAAAGCCTTCACCGCAGAGGTACGGGGACACGGATGTACCCACAGATAACGCAGATTTCACAGATTCAAGAACGCTCTTCTTTCTGTGTAATCTGCGGCTGCCTTTGCGCCCCTGCGTCTCTGCCGTGAGAGGGCCGTTTGGCCCACGAGCTGTAACGCAGGATGCACCACAGGCCTCGAGCTCCATCTTTCCAGGTGATTTTCTTTCCTGCTGCGTAAGTGCGTCCGTAATAGGCAATCGGGACCTCGTACACGCGCCAGCCATTCCTGGCAATCTTGGCGGTATCTCCTGCTCGAACCCAAATCGATTCTCCTGGAGATTGATCTGCCCAAGCACTTCGCGTCTGAACGCTTTGTAGCATGTCCAGACATCCGAAAGATTCAGGTTGGTAAACATGTCGGACACCGTGGTGAGGAACTTGTTGCGCACATAATGCCAAAAGAACAGGACTCGATGAGGACCTCCGAGGAATCTTGACCCATAGACCACGTCCGCTGCTCCGCGGACGATAGGTTCGATGAGCTTGTGGTAATCTTGGGGGTCGTATTCGAGGTCTGCGTCCTGAATGATCACAATCTGGCCGCGGGCCTCTTCAAATCCCCGGCGCAGTGCCGCTCCTTTGCCGCAGTTTGTCTTTTGGAGAAAGACCCGAATGTTATCCGCACGCAGCGCGCCCTGAGTCCGCGAAAGCGCCGAGGCTCCGGGAACAGGTGTGGGCTGCGCAACGAGAGCCGCCAAGAACTCACGGGTTCCATCGGTCGAGCCATCGTCAACAATGAGGATCTCCTTCTCGATGTCAACTGCCTGAACGCGAAGAATGATCTCCTCAATCGTAGCGCGCTCGTTGAAAACCGGAATAACTACCGAAACCGTGGGGGACGCAGGCATGCTCATCAGCGTTCAGGCGGATCTTGCGCAGTGCGCTCGCAGGTTGCTGAAAAACCCGAATTTGGCGGCTGTTCCCAACCAAGAACATCGGGGCAGCTCGTAGCGGCAGGCTTCAGCCCGGCACTTTAGATTCAGCGCCCAGGCCCCGCTTGGCCGGGGCCGCTGCGAAGACTGGCGAAGGGTTTTTCGGTGACCTGCTAGCGCACCAGTCCTCCTTCCTTTTCAGGAGGAATTTCCAACGAAATGCTTTGGACGATTACTGCATAACCGGGAATCTCCCTTTTAGCTCCCAACAGCCCCACACTATACACCCCTCGAGGGGTTCCAGCGCACTGTTTTTCTTTGGCTGGGTCCAGGGGCTCGGGACAGGGCCCTGTCTACCCCATCGCGAGTCCCGAAACTGCTGACTGCGGCCTTCCCATCCGCTTTTGTCAGACACCCCTCCGTCCCTGGTGACTCCAGATCGATTTCCCGGCTGCCACAGCCCTTGGAGCACGGGGCCTGCCATCGGCTCCCCACCAATCCGTATAGCGTCATACGATTTGGGATACCCATCCGAAATCGTTGCCCCGGCCCAAGCTTCTGAATGGACTTTGGCAGTCAGTGTGTTAAACTTTCCCGACCATGATCTCTATCGTGCTTCCCACTTACAACGAAGCCCGGAGCATTCAGGAAGTCCTGCGCCGGGCCTCCGAAGCCTTGCGGAAGGCCGGGGAAGAGCACGAATTAATTGTGGTGGACGACTCGAGTCCGGACGGCACCGCAGACTTAGCGGAAGCCCTGGCAAACGAGATTCCCGTGCGAGTTTTACGGCGGCCGGGACGACAAGGTCTGGCGACCGCGGTTGTAGACGGCTGGAGCATCGCCAGGGGAGACGTGCTGGGCGCGATGGATGCTGACCTCCAACATCCGCCCGAAGTTCTGACCCGGCTCGCGAGGGCCCTTCGGGACCCGAACGTGGATGTGGCGATTGCCACCCGTTCCGGTCCGGGCGGAGGCTCAGCCGCAGACTGGCGCCGGACGCGGCGGCTAACCTCATGGATGGCGAGGCACTTGGCGGCGTGCGTGCTTCCCCGGACGTTGGCCGACCTCAGCGACCCCATGTCCGGAATGTTTCTGGTCCGCGCTCGGGCGCTCCAGGGAGTCCGGCTTGAACCCACGGGTTATAAGATCCTGCTCGAGGTCCTGGGCAAGGCTCATTACCGCGAACTGGTGGAAGTCCCTTTCGTGTTCCAAGCCCGAACCTTGGGAAGCTCCAAGCTTGGCATGCGAGAGTCCGCGCAATACCTGGCGCATCTGGCGCGGTTGGCCCGCTCCACCGGTCAACTGCGGAGCTGGATCCGTTACGCGGCGGTGGGCTTCACCGGCGCGGTCGTGAACGTCGGCGTATTGGCGTTTCTGGCCGAGCGGCGCGCCTGGCCGGTCGGGTGGGCATTGGCGGTCGCCATCCTGCTCGCCCTGGTGAACAACTTCTTCTGGAACTGGCTTCTCACTTTTCGTACTTCGCAAGCCCCCAGCGTGGAACCTCGGGCCGGAATCCTCAGCCGCTTGGTCCATTACGGGAAGGTCTGCACCACTGGAGTGGCGCTCAATGCCTCGCTGACGCTCTTGCTGAATTGGTGGGGAGTGCCGCTTCCCTTGGCCTGCGCTGCCGGGGTGACGCTGGGGGGCGCCTGGAACCTCTTCTTCAACGTGCCAGCCATCTGGCGGAGTTGGGATTCGCCCACTCCGCACAGCCGCGCTCCGGTGTGGGACGACTCCGGCAATCGCAGGCTGGTTTCGACCGGGCACAGCTCCGCGTCGCGCCGAAAGGGTGTGCTGGGCGGCATTCCGTGATGGCTCGGCACGCCATGATTCGAGATTGCTATAATGAAGCAGGATCATCCCATGTCCATCGCATGCTCGATAGGGATTATGGCTTACAACGAGGAAGCCAATATCGGCCGCACGCTCGACGCCGTGGTTTCGCAGCGAACCGCAAGGGTAAGCCTTACGGAGATTGTAGTGGTAGCCAGTGGCTGTACTGACCGCACCGAATCTATCGTGCAAGATTGGGCAAGGCGGGACCCGCGAATTCATCTGGTGGTGCAGCCGCGGCGCGAAGGTAAGGCCTCAGCAACCAATAGCTTTCTGACGCAAGCGCGGGAGAAGATAGTAGTGCTTTGCGGCGCCGATCTGCTGCCGGAAGCGGACGCTCTTGAAGGACTCGTGGCTCCTTTCGCCGACCCGGCAGTGGGAATGACTACGGGCCGGCCGGTGCCCGTCAACGACCCCGGGACCTTTATGGGATTTGCCGCACATCTGCTCTGGGACCTGCATCACCAGGTCAACCTGCGCAGCTTCAAGGCGGGGGAGTTGATCGCATTCCGCAAGATCTTCGAGCAAATTCCTTTCTACACGTCGGTGGACGAGGCGAGCATTGAGCCGGTCATTCGCGGTCAGGGATATGAGGTACGCTACGTACCGAGGGCGGTCGTCTACAACAAGGGTCCACTCACGGTCGCCGATTTTCTGCGCCAGCGCCGGCGCATTTTTGCCGGACATCTGGCAGTGCGCCATACGCTTGGCTACAGCGTAAGCACCATGAGCGGCTGGAAGATACTGTGGATCTTACTGCCTGAGCTTGAGTGGCGACCCCGGCCCTTTCTCTGGACGTGGGGAGTGGCGGCACTCGAAGCGTACGGGCGGTTCCTCGGCAGGCGCGACTACAAGAAACGACGTAACCACCCTGTCTGGGAAATCGCAGAGACAACGAAAGATCTCAAAGCAAGGACATAGTGGCGACATGAATTCAATGGCTGGCGTTTTGCTGCGGGTTCCGCCGTTCAAGCTCTACCGCCGGCTTGGTTGGCCGCGGATGCTGCCGCTCAACCTGACCCTTTCCCCTTCCCCCAAGTGCAATTCGCGTTGCCTCACCTGCAATATCTGGATGAAACGCGAGGACGAACTGACCCTGGATGAATGGGATAAGGTGCTGGCTTCCCTGGGCCAAGCCCCGTATTGGTTCACGATCAGCGGCGGGGAACCGTTGATGTACCCGCACGTGGTGGAGCTCGCCCAGTTGGCCTATGAACATTGCCGGCCGGGCGTCATCAACATCCCTACCAATGGAATTTTGCCCACCATTCCTGACCGAGTGGAGCGCATTGCCCGGTCGTGTCCCCAGAGTCAGGTAATCATCAATCTGTCAGTGGACGGAGTGGGGGAGAAGCATGACTTCATTCGTGGCGTCCCGGGCAACTTCAAGAAATTCGAGCAGCGCCTGGAGCAACTGCTGTCCTTGCGCAGCCGGCTGAGCAACCTGACGGTAGGAATCCACTCGGTGGTGTCAGTCTTCAATGTCGGCCACCTGGACGAAATCATCGCTTACGCCGACCAAGCGGGGCCCGACCAGTTCATCACCGAGATTGCGGAACCTCGGGTGGAGTTGGACACCGTGGGGTTGCCGATAACGCCCAGCCCTGAAGATTACGCGAAGGCCATAGATCGCCTGATCGCCTACCTAGAGAGCAAACGTTTCACGGGCGTGGCCAGAATCACGGAAGCTCTCCGGGTTGAGTACTACAAGCTCGTCAAGCGCATCTTGGACGAGGAAGACCAGGTGATCGCCTGTTACGCCGGCTGGGTCAGCGCCCACATCTATGCCGACGGCACGGTCTGGCCCTGTTGTGTGCGCGCCGATAACCTGGGCAATCTGCGCGATCACAACTATGATTTCAAGGAAATCTGGTTTGGGGAAAAGATCCAAGAAGTTCGCCGGAGTATCGCGGCAAAGGAATGTCATTGCCCCCTGGCCAACGCATCTTACACCAACATGTTGCACGACGTTGCGACGCTGGTGCGGGTAGGCGCTAAGGTCTTGCGTCCAGGGAACAAGCGCCAGCAGACTGCCATCGGTGACCCGGGCCAACCGGTACCCACGGCGGCGACGGCTCGCCAGAGCACCGGGGAGTAAGATAACGGAGGGTTCCAAGACAAGACCCATGGCGTTCGATTGGTTGAACAAGTTCCAGCACGACATGGAGAAGGAACCGGACTACGCCGCGAAAACCTTGGCGGCCTACCGCCTGGGCATGAAGGCCAAGGGTTCCATCGTGGGCGTGGTGGTTCAGCCGGCGCCAAATTGTTGCGCTGCGGCACGGAAGCTGCCCGCCGGCAGGGTTTACCATCCTGACCAGGCTCCACTGCTGCCCTTGCCAGACTGTCCCCAGGGCCGCCGCTGCGGATGCCTCTACCGTCCTGTGATGACTTATCAGCAAGCTGAAGCTTGAAGCCGATCAATTCCTCCAATGCTTATGAAGGAACAGCATTTGGGCAGGTGAGCGCATGAATGAACACCTTGCGTCCGGACCAGCAAGGCCAGCGGTGACGGTGGTCATTCCCACCTTCAACCGCGCCGCGATAGTTGTCCGGGCAATTCGGAGCGTCCTGGGCCAGACCTGTCAGGATTGGGAACTCATCGTGGTCGATGACGGCTCTACTGATGGGACTGAGCAAGCGGTCAAGGGCTTTTCAGATAACCGGATCAAGTACATCCGCCACGACCAAAACCATGGCGGGGGTGCGGCACGTAACACCGGCATTCGCTATGCTCAAGGAGAATATGTCGCATTTCTGGATTCGGATGATGAATGGCTGCCGGAAAAGCTCCAAAAAGAGCTGGAAGTCTTTCGGAACTCTGACCCCGCGGTGGGGCTTGTTTACACGGGCAAGATGATGCTGGACGAGACAGGCAGAGTTCTGGAGATACGTATGGCCACGAAGTCCGGATGGGTATATGATGCGCTGCTGGATTCGAACTTTATCGGCTCTTGCTCACGGGTAACGGTAGAGAAGCAAGCTCTGGAGAGAGTCGCAGGGTTCGATGAAACGCTTGTAGCCCACCAGGACTGGGACCTTTGGCTGAGAGTGGCGAAAGCCTCTAAAATAGCTTGTGTTCCTTACTGTTTGGTCAGGCGACACATGGGGTCCGATCAGATCACAGGGAGCTTGCGGAGGATCTGCGAGGGCAGGGAGCGAATCTTACAGAAGTACCGCAGTGAGATGAAGCCTCGCACACTGGCAAGACAACTTGCTGTCGTCGCCCTCTTGCTTTTTAACTACGATCCTCGCCGGGCGCGCGCACTGGCTTCGGAAGGACTCCGGCTTCGGCCGGTCCAGCCCTTGCTTGTGGCTGGTATGGCGGCTTCTATTCTTGGAATGGACTTCTATCGCTGGCTGTTTAGGAAGCTGGCCAAGTGGCGACAAGGACCCTACCTGGGCCGGGCGGGGATATAGAATCGACCACGGCGGCAGGGGGCGCGGCGGACGAACCACGCTGACCTACTCTTGTCCTCAAAGGCTAACGAATCTCTTTGAAGTAGCGTCGCAAGCCCATGATGCGCTCGCGTTCACTGGCGAGCGGGCCGTCTCGTAGAATGATCTGCAACGTCAGCCTCTGGTTACTCGGCTGGGTGTCAAGCTGTTCGGCGCCGATAACCGCATCGTCGTCGATAAGGCGCGGCATGAGCTCAGCCATGAACCCCGCGTCAGCCTGGGAGAGCGTGCCAATCGCGGAAAGCTGGAGCCTACAGCAACGAACCTCGCTCGCCATCGCTGCCTCCAGGGCCAGAAGTACGCAGGAAAAGATATGAAAGCCTGGCTGTACGCTCTATTCCGTTCGGTCGCCATCCAACACGGCCTGGTCATGTGGGCGGCCTTGATTCTGGCTGGGGGCCTGGATTATGCGGTCAACATCTTAGCTGGCCGTTGGCTCCAACCCGTTGAATACGGCATCTTTATTTGCGTGGCGGCTATTTTGCAAGTGCTGACTTACTTGGCGATCACCATCCGAAATGTCGTAGCCTATTACACTGCGAGCCTGAGTGTAGAAAGTGATTCCCTCGAACAGGTCGGGGCTTTCGTGCAGCGCGCTTGGCGCTGGGCCTGGCAGTGGGGTCTGGTGGCTATGGCGCTCATGGTCCTCATCAGCCCTTTCTTGGCGCGCCTGCTGCGGTTGCCCAACCCCTGGCCATTGTGGGCGGCAGCCCCCGCGGTGCTCCTGTTCTTCGTGCGGCCAGTCACCGATGGCGCGCTCCAGGGAATGCAGGTCTTTGCCGTCCTCGGAGTGGTTCAGCTCACTCAGTCGGTTCTGCGATTGTTCTTTGCCGCCGGGCTGATCTGGCTGGGATGCCAGGCCGTTGGGGCCATCGTCGCGGTACCGCTCGCCTGTATCGCGGTCGTTTCGTTGGTACGCTGGTGGCTACGCTCCTATTTCCAGGCCCGCGGCGAGATGGTTGCCCGGCCCGTAAGCTGGCACTACTCGTCTTACGCCCTGCTGGGACTGGCGGCCTTTGCCATGCTCGTGAATCTGGATGCGCTGTTCGTCAAACACTTTTTCAGTCCACGGATGGCCGGAGACTACGGGCCGGTGGTTACCCTGGCTAAAGTGAGTTTGTTCCTGCCCTTGGCGATGGGTATTATTCTTCTCCCCAAGGCGGTGCAGCGTCGAGCCATGGGCCGAGATGCCCGGCCGATCTTATTGCTGGCGCTGACGGGGGCGCTGGTCCCGGGGCTGGTTATGACAATTTTCTATTTTCTGTTTCCTGGGTGGTTGGTGAGAGTTATATTCACCGCTGCCTACGCCAACCCGGGCATTGTCCTGGCACTGGCTAGCTTGGCCGCAAGTCTTTACGCCGGTTTGAATATTTGGCTGAATTATGCTCTCTCTCTGGAGCACCCGGCGTTTATCTATGCCCTGGTGGGGGTTCTCCTTTGGCAGGGAGTGGGCATGTTTCTGTTTGGGCGGGAGAGCCTGGTCCATATGACAATGGTCATGGTATCTGCCGGTGTGATGGGTAATTTTGCGGGCTTCATCACCACTTGGTACATTGTGCGAACAACCACGGCGGTCCGGGCGGAGCTTGTCGGGCCATGAGCTCTCGCTCACCACAAGGAAGGATGAACCGAAGCTATGACTCAACTCGCTCTTGAGGATGCTGGCTGGTACCTATTCACACGCACAGTGGCCTGGAACATAGTGCAGAATGCAGCGGCAGCGCTCGGCTGGGGGATAACCTCGTACCGTGTGCCGACGAGAGTTGGGACGATGCGTGCTGTCCGCGAACTCAAAAGGCGGCGCGACATGAGTATTACGCCGCTCGAAGCCATTCAGCTATTCTCACTTGTGCGCGCCACGGCAAAGCTTGGCGGCTGTATGGCCGAAGTGGGCGTCTATCGCGGAGGGTCCGCACGCCTGATCCGTGAAGCGGACACTTCACGATCTCTTCATCTGTTCGATACTTTCGAAGGACTGCCGGAGCTCGCCGCAACCGACACCGCGGTCCGCTCGGGCCGGTTCCAGAAAGGGCGATGCTCGTACCCGCTGGAGAATGTCAGGAAGTACTTCGGAGATTGCGACGGAGTCCAATTCCATAAAGGGTTATTCCCGGTTACAGGTGAGGCCGTCAAGGATGAGAGGTTCTCCTTCGTCCACGCCGATGTTGACCTCTACTCGAGCACGTGGGGCGTCTTGGAGTTCTTCTACCCACGGATGGTTCGCGGTGGCATCATGGTCTCCCACGACTTCGCGACCGCCCGCGGGGTGCGCGAGGCTATCGAGGAGTTCTTCAAGGATCTGCCGGAGCCGGTGATCGAACTAGCGGGAGACCAAGCGATAGTGGTCAAGCTATAAGAAGCAATGCGAGTTTCCCTTTTCGACCCCCATCTGGACAAGGGCTGGCGATTCGGCCAGTCGCGAGGGCGTCGGCGGCTTCTGGCGTGAACGTGCGTACGCTTGCACCCAGGTCGATGACATCACGGGGCCACTCAACCGTTCCCCAGTCCATGGCTTGAAGAACCCGCAAAGTGCGCAGAAGCTCCGCAACTCCGCGATCATGGGGTCGCCAGGCTTGGGCAAGGTTTTTCGGCCCAAGTCCAGCCCAAAGATGCGATCGATGCCTCCGGCCACGGCGCACGGATAGTAGCCGTAAGGCGTTGCTCCCAATCCGCACAACCACGGTACATAGCAGGCATTTGAAAAGTCTGTTCCCTCGTACCCCTCGACATCGATCGGTGCGACATTGAAGGTGTGAAAGCGTGCCTGGACTTTTGTGGTCTTCGCCGTATTCTTAACCTGCACGCCTGGGGGCAGGAGAGAAAGTACCCTGTCCACCCGCTCGCCGTATCCGTTCGTGAACAATAGGACGCGGGCCTTGGGGAAGTATCTGGAGCGATAGGCAAGAACCAGATTCATGATCTCCACAACCTGCGGATGATTCGTCGGCTCCCCTCCGGCAACGCTGATACGCTTCCATTGGACTCGACTCGCCCGGCTCTCTTCCAAGAAATGATGCACCTGCTCCAAGGACATGCGGTCGTTACTGGGGTCTTGTTCGCAGGAGCGACTACAGTTGTAGCACCTCAGGTTGCAGGAATAGGTGATGTCAATCGACACCCGGTCGCGACTCCGCGGCCATCTTCGTCCAAGCAGCCGGGTCGGAAGTGGCTTGACTCGCCACAGGAAGAGCCGGGTACGCCTTCGTTCGGAGGCGTCGCGGACCTTGCTGCGGAGCGATGCTGGGAGGAGCGCTTCGACGTAGTGATGCTCGTGGAAATGCCTCCACAGAAGCTCCGCCCACCTGTGCAGCCAGGCAGGCGCGTGCGGTTCAAGGTACTTGAAATAGGCATAGTAGCCGATCATGACTTCCCTCTCTGAAGAGGCCCACGGGCGCCGGGATTCAATTATGCTTTCCGTGGTCCGCATGACCGGTTAAGGGCAGATGAATCGAGCGGCGGTCGCGAACAACCGGATCACAGGGCACGACGAGATTATATGCCGAATTCGTAAATTAAGGAGCACTGTTCCGTCCCCCTATGTTGAATTGATCGCGCTTAAGCGCCATCGCACCAGCAACGGCACGGCGCAACGGCAAATTACGCGTTTTTGGGGAAAAGGAAAGCGGTTTTGTGCGAGACGCCGATGGCGGTAACGCCGCTCGGAGGGCCGGGCGTGTTTATCGAATTCCTGTAGGAAATTGCCTATCGGAAGCAGGCGAACGAGCACGTGCTGGTACACCCGGAATCAGCGAATGTGATCGACCCTGCACAGACGTTCACGGCCTTTCTGATCTCGATCCTGGCGAGGCCGCAGCCCCGCCTTGCGGGACGCACACCTCGTTGCGTCAGGCCGACCGGGCCCTTCCCGCTTGTGGTATGCTGGCTGCCGGGGAGCTTTGGAGTTAATGGTTTTGGGCCCTCTGGCAGCCGGCCTCTGTTGATCTACTCTCTCGCCTGCCGCATCATTGGGCCTCAAATACTCGTCATCGGAATTCTCAGTGAACGGGTCACTGCTCAGATTATCCGGAATGAACACAAGTACAGCATTGCAGAACTTACTCCATACTTCATCCCCTCAGGAGAATGTGAGATGAGCGTTCCGACACGACACAAGACACGAGACGACAGACGAAGAGCGCGAGAAAAGGAAAGAAGAGAGCAATTGAACGTTCCGACACAACTCAACGCACAAGACGACACTCTTACTGAAAGGAGGAGACTGGACTTCATATTGATTGCCGTGACCGCAGGGGCCGTGCTCGGCTTGATTCTCTTGGCCCGACCCTTTTACGGCGCAAACGACCTGTCGCGATGGTCGACGGTCTATAGCCTCGCGGAACGAGGGACCTACAACATCGATGAAACACCCTATCCTACTACGATTGACCGCTGCCGGCTCAACGGCCACTACTACTCTGAAAAGCCCCCCCTGTTGCCGACTTTGCTCGCTGGCGAGTACCTGCTCCTGAAGAAACTGAGCTTTGGCCGGTTGAGTTTTCGCAATAGCCCGGCAACCGTCATCCGCGCTATCCTGGCCTCCATAAACCTCGTGCCACTGGTCATCTTTCTGGGTCTCTTCTCGCGCCTCCTCGACCGGCTCGCCCCTGATCCCTGGATTCGAGTCTACGCCATGGCGGCAGCGGGGCTGGGAACATTCTTGACGGGATTCAGCTTCGTGCTGAACAATCACACCATCGCAGCCTTCAGCTCGTTCTTCGCGCTCTATCCTGCTTTCATGATCTGGTGCGAAGGACGGAGTGGGTGGCGGCTCTTCGCAGTGGCAGGGTTCTTTGCAGGATTTGCGGCGGTGAACGACTACCCGGCCCTTGCCTTCCTGGTGGCGCTGGGCGCCGGCTTGGCCTGGAAGGCGCCGCGGCAGACTTTAATCTGGTTTCTTCCCTTTGCGTTGGTCCCTTTAGCAGGCCACTTCTGGACGAACTACCTGGTTACCGGAGACCTTCTACCCGCTTACTTGCACAGGGGAGCCTTAATATTTCCCGGCTCCTATTGGACGATTGATCCGATATCAGGCCGCGGAGTGGGCAGGGGGGGGATTGACAACATCTATGAGCCCTGGCCCGTGTACCTGTTCCACATGCTCGTCGGACACCACGGGATTCTCTCACTCTCTCCGATTTTCATCTTCACCTTGATGGGGGTCTGGAGTTCCCTCCGGTCCCGAGGAAGCCCCCTGCGCGCCTTCGCGGTGCTTGCTGCCTTCCTCACCTTGGTGTTGCTCGTCTTCTATACTTTCTTCGCCGGTAATCGGATCTACGGCGGGCTGTGCTGCGGCCTGCGCTTTTTTTTCTGGTTGATCCCTTTATGGCTGCTGCTGCTTCCGGAGGGGTTGCGGGGCAAAACCACTCACCGCTGGTTCCGCGGCATGGCCCTGGCCTTTTTGCTCATATCCGCAATTTCGGTCTTCTACTGCGCCCGTAATCCCTGGTCACGGCCCTGGATCCATGAATACCTGCATTACATGCAATGGATCGATTACTGATGGTAATGGCCACGGCGCCCTTTGAACCCCAATAAAGACACGGCCTTAGGCCCGCCAGCGGCTAGGGCTGGGGCACGCCAGACCGGGGCTGCAACAGCCTCTCCCACTGATGGAGCAAAGAGAGCGCGGCAGGACCTGCCCTCCAGCTTCTCAGCACTTGGTTATCGGACCAATCCCATAATCGCTGCGGTTCGGAATTAACGTTGACGGGCGATCCGTCCCAATTCCCTGCCGGATAATAGAAGGCGCCGACCACTTGCACCCACAGGGCGATGGCCACGGTCGCAGCGAACGCCACCCGCAGCACAGGGCGAGCCCGAATGCTACCCCACACCGGGACCAGGAACCAAGCCAAGAAGGGCAACAGGTCCGTGGAGTAACGGGGACCGAAGCACCACCCGCCCCACCAGTCGCCCCCGCCCGCCTGAACCACGCAGATGGCAGCCATTGCCACGATGAGCGAGCGGCTCCAGCCAAGACTCTTTTCCTTCCAGAGTCTAGCTGCACCCCAGAACGCGAAGGCCGTCCACGGCGTGAACACGAGCAAGCCACGGCTTGGACTTGCCAGTGATCCGGGGAGGCCGACAACGACACGGGCCAAGAAAGCGAAATGGCCACCGCCTTCCCCTCCAAGCGCCGGGGCTGGGTAGCCGCCCAGGAGTCTTGCGAAGAAATACAGGTTGTAGGCGAGCACCAGCGAACCTAAAGCAACTAACGGCGTCAGGAACAGAAGCCCGTTCTTCCACTGCCCGCGGGCGAAATAAAGCAGGAAAGGCACGATGAGTATGGCATCTAGGGGCTTGTTGGCGGTGGCCACGGCCAGCGCAAGGCCCGCCCAAAAAGGAGCGCTGGGTAAGTCGGGAACACGGAATAGCGCCCACAGCAAGAAGGCGAAACTCAGCTCCGTCAGACCATGTCGCCAAAGAGCCTGGCTCGATATCGCCCACGTGTTGCTGGCCAACCCGTAGATCAATGCCACCACAAGACTGACGTTGCGCGAGGCGATCTTGCGAAAAGCGAGAAAGAGAAGTGCTCCCGACAAAGCGGCGATCAGGGACGCGCTGAGTTTCTCCATCGTGTTGACGATCACGGCGAAGCCGGGTGAAAACGGAGCCAGTGGAGGCGACTGACGAGAGAGCCACCAAGCTGGTAGGACGTAGAGCGGCGTCACAATAACGGGGGTGATGATCGGATACATGGACACGAAGTGACCGTGGGACTTGACGGCAAAGTGCGCCCCATGTACTCCCAGAGTCGCCGCAAGGCGGGATTGGATCCATTGATCCAAGTAGAGGCTGTGGTCCAGGAGCAGGCTAAAGGGCAGGAAGCGAGCCGGGATAGTGTCGATCGAACGAACGCTCCGGAAGTTCGAATTGTAAATCACGAGCAGAAGAAGCAGCAGGAAACCAAAGAAGACCAAATCACGCCGAGGTCGGGCGCTGGGGAGGCTCGGCGTTCTACCGCTGAGGCGGTCCGAACTCGCCGCTTTTGCTCGCCTCAACGCACGTTTTCTTTGCCGATTCCGTGGGCTCGCTTTTCTCGCCATGGCTGGAGGCTCATTGTGCCACCGCGACACTGACCCGTCAACATGTCACGCTAGCTGATCGAGCGACTGACCACTGTCCACGCCGTCTCGGAGGGCATAGCTACCAAGTCAACCGACAACACCTTGGTGCAATTCGCCGGATGCAGCCGGGAGCGTGCCTCACTAGCATTGATCCTCCGCCCGGCCGGAATGGATGTAGAATAGTCTCCTATGCGTAAAACCTTGCTGCTGGCCCTCTCCCTGCTCGGACTTTTCGATTCCCTTTATCTTCTCTGGGTTTACACATCGCCGTCGCGGCCTATCGTCTGTCTGGGATCGGGGTGCGACGCAGTGCGGGCAAGTTCCTACGCTCACCTGTTTGGGCTGCCACTTCCGGCCTTCGGAGTTGCGAGTTACGTGCTTCTCGGGCATCTGATCTTTGCAGAAGTCTTCGTCTCGCCGCGCCTGGGGCGAGCAATCCAATGCGCCGTAGCGGGGATCTCGTGTGTTGGCTTCTTGTTTTCCATTTACCTCACTTGGCTGTCAGAGTTTGTCATCCACGCCTTGTGCGTTTGGTGCGTGGTCTCGGCGCTCGCCGTAACCGGCATTTTCGTCTTGTCGCTTCTTGAACTACGCCGGCCTCTCCCCCTGCCGGATCCTTTAGCGGTGATTGCAAGAGTCAGGACAAACTTTGTCCTGTGCGTGGTGGCGCTACTGATCGGCGTCCCGGCCTTCATCTTGCTCTCCCGGCACGGCGGACTTCCACCCGTTGCGCAGGCTTCATCCCAGACACTCGCCGAGCGCCTGGTCCGCCCGGATAGCCACCTAACTGGAAACTTGCGAGCGCCTCTCACGCTCGTCGAATTCGGAGATTTCGAGTGCCCAGTGTGCAGCCTTTCGGAAGAAGCCGCTCGCCAAATCCGCGCCCAATACGCAGACCGCGTCCGTTTCGTGTTCCGCCAATTCCCCCTCAGCAAGATTCATCCCCAGGCCGAAAAAGCAGCAGAAGCCTCGGAATGCGCGGCGGAACAGGGCAAGTTCTGGGAGGGCCTCGAAAAACTTTATGCCGAACAAGCTGACTTGAGCGTGGACGCCCTGAAGCGCTACGCTCGAGAACTTGGCCTGGACCAGAGCCGTTTCAACCAGTGCCTCGATAGCGGAGAAACAGATTCGCGAGTCAAGCAGGACCTCGCCGACGGTCGCGCGCTGGGTGTACGCGCCACACCGACCTTCTTCATCGGCCAGAAGAGGATCGAAGGCGCCATGGAGTTCGCCCAGCTTTCTCAGCTAATTGATCAGGAGTTGAGCAACCGCGCCGCCACGACGGCCGGCACATCGAGCTTTTCTCAGAGTGCCGCAGTCCAGCCATCGTCGCAAACTCCCAAATCCCCTGCCCCGACGCCCGCCGGGACAAAGGCACAGGATGCCAGTGCAGAATCTGCTGGTCTGTTCGGATCGAACCCAGGAGGATCACTCTCCGGCTTCCAGACTTCTGTCGGCGCCTGCAGCGAGGCAGAGGCAAATAAGAAGCAGCCGGCCTTGATTGGGACAGCCGAGGTCCGTCAGCTTCTCGAAGCTACGCCGAGACCTCTGTTTGTGGACGTCAGGTCAGCCAAGGACTACGCTAGCGGGCGGATTCCCGGCGCTATAAACATGCCGGCGGAGAACTTTGGAGGGGATTGGAACAAACTGCCCAAAGACAAGGCCATCGTACTTTACGAGAGCGGACATTCCTCGGGTGACATCTGCGCTGCCAGCCGCGCCGCAGGGCGTGCCTTGCTCGAGTATGGATTCTCTTTCGATAAAGTGAAGGTCTATCAAGATGGGCTTGCGGGGTGGGAGAAGGCCGGCCAGCCGATCGAACATCATTGAGGGTTGCGACAAGCAGTGACGCCTCAGGTGTGACGCCGGCACGCGGCTCGGCTGGCTACGGGTCGCGCCGCCAGCGAGACATGCCGGCGGCACGGCGCCGCTACATGCAAGGATCGCAAGGGATGCAGTCTTACATGCCAAGTCCCTCGCTCCGTAACGGTTTCTTGACGTGCAGCGTTGCCTGCTCCTCGTCGGCGGCACTGGGCTGGCAGCAGAAACGGGACCTCCCCAGGCTGCCCGCGCCCCAGCGGTCACTGGGCTAGCTAGCCCCGAGAAAAGCGTTATCCTTAGGACAGTAGTGCGCCAAGTCGCTGTTCCCGTGAGGCCAAACCACGGAAGGTCATGTCCAGTTCCCCACCGCGATCCGTTCAATCACCAGAATCGGTCAGCGCTTCGTCTTGAGGGCAACGGCCCTGAGTCTTTTCTTTCGATAGTTTAACCTGATAGTAATTAACTCCGTCGTACACCACATAACTGCCCCTATATTGACTTTTCGTAATCTATCCCGTAGAATCAAACCTCCCTCGACCTCCGCGCCTGTGCGCCACGTTTGTGGCTGACGTCCTGAAAGTGCGCAATCAAAACATCACCGCGGGAAATACGTTACTTGTCAGCTTAATTTTAAGGTATTGACAGACTTGTGAAGGGATACCGTTTTGAAAGCCCGTAAAGGCAGCTTCAGAAAGATATGATGGTTTTGCCAATTCCAAACCTCTCACTTCTGACCGCTCTGGCAAGGGCCATTCTGGCCACGGTTACCGTGGGGACGCTTGCCCTAGCCGTGGGGGCCATGGTCCGGCGCTGGCATCACGATCGGTTTGACCGCCGGGTTAAAAGCCTCTGCATCTTTTATGCGCTCACTCCCGCGACGCTGTTGGAAGGTAAGCATTCGGCGCAATGTCTGGCAAGTCTGCGCACGCTCCCTTTATCCAGTCTCGAACTCCTCCTTGAACCACTACTTCTCAAATGCGTCTCCGCTCCCCCTCTCGCCACCGTCTTAGAAGAGCTGTGCCTGGAGCTTGGATTGATCGATGTTTGGCAGCGGCGGATTCTCGATCAATTCGGGCCCGTTTCGTTGCGCGAGGCACTCTCAAACCCCGACGGTCTTCTCCATTTGTTTCCACGCCTGCACTTTTTGCTTCGTGCCCGAAGCGCAAGAAACCTGGGCCTGCTGCGCCACCAACCGAGCTGGCCGATTCTTGTAAAGGCCCTGGACGACCCGCATCCCGACGTTCAGCAGGTCGCTCTACGGTCGCTGGCCGCCCTGCGCGAACCTCAAAGTTTCCCGGCGCTCCTGGATCGAATGCACAAAGCGGTCACGGAAAACCGTTCCCCTTTCTCTCTTTATTCTCTGAAGGTGGCCATGGCCAAGTTTTCGCTTTCCCAAGCCCCACAACTCCTGCCTTCGCTGCGCCACCCGCATCCGCGAGTCCGCTCGGCGGCGGCGGAGATTCTGCGCGAAATGGCGAAGGGCGAGCCGGCTGGGAAACCAGCCCTTTTCCAATACAAGAGCGTGTTCGACCGCGAGTTGGCCACGCTCACTTCCGATGCCGATCCTGAGGTCCGCGCCCTGGCTGCCGAGGTGATTGCGCATCTCGATGCTGCGGTCTCCAGCTCTGTTTTGCGCCAAGTGCTTCAAGATCCTCAATGGTCGATTCGAAGGCAGGCGTTGCAGACCTTGGCTCAGCGGCCAGGGCTTTTGCCGATGGCCGAAGTCCAGGGGTTCCTCACGGATCCCCATCGGATGGTCCGCCAAGCTGCGCTGCGGGCGCTTCTTGCTCACGGACGCGAGGGTGTTTCCAAGCTCTACGAGCATTTCCTGGAGACAGAGGATGAAACCCTGAGAGAACAAATCCTCGAGGAGCTGGAACACTCAGGTCTGATTTTGAGCCTCCTGCAAAACTACGGCGAAAGCCCGGGCAATCTGGAGACTCGGGTGGTGGAGCGACTCGTGACCATGGGCGCCACTCGTTATCTTCATGCGGCGCTCAGTAACAGCTCCGGCCGTCAGCTCCTCCAGATTCTCTTTGAGAAGCTTGGGGAACGCCGCGAGCCGAAGATTGAAGCATGGGTTAGACTCTGCGCCGCTCTTGATGCAGCCCGCGGGCCGGAGCAGACCTCTTGCGCCGACTCAAAGCTGGCCGCCTGAAAGGACTTCCTCATGGACATGTGGGGATCGCTTTTCGGACATGCCCTGATTTTCTTCAACCTGCTGATTCTCTCCTACTTCGTAGTAGGGAACGGGGTCTATACGGCTCTGATGGTCATGTCTCTGAGGGCCATATGGATTCATTCTCGACGAGTGGCCTACCAAGGATTGGCCGAGTTGCGCGGCTCGTCCCTCACGCCTCCGGTCACCATCATCGTGCCCGCCTGGAACGAAGAACACATCATCGTGGAAACGGTACGCTCCGCTCTGGGGGTGGATTACCCGTGGGTCTCAGTAATCGTGGTCGATGACGGATCGACCGATTCAACTCTGAAGCGATTGGTGGCAGCCTTCAAGTTGGCCCCCATGGATCAGGTTTACCACCCTACGCTTCCCACTCGCGCTGTGGGCTGTTTTTACTTTAATCCTCACGTCCCCAATCTCCTGGTAGTTCACAAGCAAAGGGGTGGCAAGTCCGACGCGCTGAATACGGGAATCAACCTCTGCCGCACCCCTTATTTCTGCTGCCTGGACGCGGATTCCATCCTGGAGCGCGATGCGCTTTTGCGACTGATGGATCCCATCCTCAGGTCGCCAAGGGAAACTGTCGTCAGCGGCGGTATCGTCCGAATCATTAATGGATGTACGGGAAGAAGCGGCCAGATAGTTCACCTGGGACTCCCGGCAACTTCCTTGGAGCGCTTTCAGGTTGTGGAATACCTGCGCAGCTTCCTTACGGGACGGAACGGCTGGTCGCTGCTGGGAGGCACCGTGATCGTCTCGGGAGCTCTCGCCCTATTCCAGCATAAGGCTGTAATGGAGGTGGGCGGATTCAGCGCCGATACCGTCACCGAGGACATGGATCTCATCATCACGTTGCGCCACTGGGCGGCCAAAAACCAACGTGCCATTGAAATGTCATTCACTTCCGATCCCGTTTGCTGGACCGAGTGCCCGGCCTCCGTGAGCATGCTGAGCCGCCAAAGGCGTCGCTGGCAATTGGGGCTCTGCCAGACCCTCCGGAAACATCGCAAGATGCTCTTCCGTCGTCGGTATGGGATGGTCGGCTTATTCAGCTTGCCCTTCCATCTCTATGTTGAAGGACTGGGCGCCATCGTCGAATTCCTTGGATATCTTCTGGTGCCTCTAGCCTTCTTTAGTGGGCTTATGTCCCCAGCACTGCTCATCTTATTCGTTCTGCTGGGTCCGGCTTATGGTGGTTTCCTGTCGGTAGGGGCTGTGCTCCTCGAGGAGTTGACCTACCGACGCTACCCCAGGCCCCGAGACCTCTTGGTATTGCTCGCTTACGGGATGCTCGAAAACATGGGTTACCGCCAACTCATTCTTTTCTTTCGCGTCCAAGGAACGATGAAATTCCTGCTTGGATCGCACCGGTGGGAGAAGGTAATGCACAAAGGACAATCACTCTCTTCGGATGCGACGGACTTGACTCCTGCCTCCGCGCATGTGAGCGCGGGAAAAGCAGGTTAATCCCTCAATGGGCGCCTGCCTGAGGGGGAATGATGGCACATCGCCACTCAAGATCGCGGTTATTTCGCCCTTTCCGGGAAGTGCCGCCGCCTGTTCTTTTCTTAGCGATGATCCTGCTTCAGCCTGGCTCCGTGGGTCTCCGTGGACAAACCCCTCTGTCGCCCAGA
>Ga0187884_10001124_pt1 | contig 24843 bp, 33 predicted proteins | sample June2016WEW_20_4_FD_132983 | JGI IMG/M metagenome (GOLD analysis project Ga0187884, IMG submission 132983) | Peatland microbial communities from SPRUCE experiment site at the Marcell Experimental Forest, Minnesota, USA - June2016WEW_20_40 | ecosystem: Environmental > Terrestrial > Soil >...
CCCCCGTAAACCCCCGGCCGGCCGGGGGGCGGGGGGGGGGGGGGCGGTGGGGCAGGGGGCCCGGGCGGGGCGGGGGGCGGTGGGGGGGGGGGCTTGGGGGGGCGAGGGGGGGTGGGGGGGGTCCAGCGTGGATGGGAGGGGTCCTCCTTGGAGGCAGGGAGGCCGGATTCGGTGCCGCCTATCGGGGTGCCCGTGCCGTACGACTTCTCGGTGGCGGTCTTGGGGTCGTTTATCCCCTCGACAATCCCGTGGTGCCAGTTCCTCCCGCACTTGTTGCACTTTGCGGTCTCGAAGTCGGCCGGCATCAGGCCATAGTCGTCGGAGCCGCAGTACGGGCAGCAGGGCTTGTCCCCCTCGCTCTCCTTGAAGAACGTGGCTGTCTCCGGGTCAGGCTCCTTGGGGACGAGGAGGGGGTTGGAGGGGAGCACCTGCTGGGTAAGCCCCTTCAGGGAGGCGGATATGCCCATGCCCCCCAGGAATCCCCTGTCCTCCTCGGTGAACAGCTCCGCAGGCTCCCTCCTGCCCCTGCCGATGTCGTCCCCGCACCTCGTGCAGGACTCGTCCTGCTCCATGAAGAAGAGGGGCTGCGGGACGTGCTCGGAGTCCGTGGCCCAGGGGGCATCCGTGCCGGGGGCGGGCGGGAGGATAAGGTGCTTGTCCACCAGCTCGTCGATGATGTCCTGCCCGCAGGTGGGGCAGTAGACCTCGGACCGGTAGAGGTAGGCGTCGAGGCCCGGTGCCTCCTCCTTGAGGTCTTCCCGGAATCTCTCGGCGTCCGTATGGGCAGACTTGAGCAGGAGGGGAGCGTCCTCCAGGTCCTCCACCACCTTGATGGGGGTCTCGGACACCGCCTGCTTGGCCCCGCTGGCCGCCCTGGGGGCGGCCCCTGACACCAGGAGGTCAATCTCCCTGGCTATCCTCCTGACGTCGTTGTCCTTAATCTGCCCGAACTGGGCTAGGACCTGGGCGGCACGGTAGGCCGGCTCAGAGGGATGGGCAGCGTTCTTCTTGACAAGGCCCTTCATCTGCCAAAGGCGCTGCATCTCCTCCGGGGTGACCTCCCCCCGCTCATACCTGCGCTGGAGGCGGTCCTGCTCCTTGCGTGTCTTGGCAGGGATGGGGGGGTTGCCCCTGCCCGTGCCGGCCTCCTTGAACCTGCACCCGAAGCCCCCCTTGTGCCAGTGCTCGTGCCACTGGTGGCCGCAGGTGCATACGGACTTGTCCTTCTCGCTCTCCGTGAAGCCGTGGCACTCGCACCTATGGGAGGCGGTAAGGGCGTGCGGTACCCTTCTGCCCGTCCTCTTGACCTCCTCCAGGCTCCTGGCCCCCAGGGCCCTGGCAAGCTCCTTCACCCTCGGAAGCTCGGAGGGGGGGGTGTCGAGGTACACCTTTACGCCCTCCGGGAAACGGGATATGGCAGCGCTGAACCCTTCCCCGAAGACCTGCGAGACTATCCTGCGGACCTCCTCCGTGTCGCCCAGGCCCGTCAGGACCTCCCAGTCCGTGTTGCCCCGGCGGCCCCCGTGCTTGGTCCTCTCCGGCTCCGTCCCCTTCTCCCCGAACGGCATGTTGTAGTCGTCGTCCTCCCCCGGCCTGGCATGGTGCTGCTCCGTGGCGAAGCCGGGGTCGTCGTAAAGCTCGGCCTTGTCGAACCCTCCTACCCCGCCTCCTGGGGTCGGGAGCATGGTGCCTTTCTTGTCTAGCAGGGGCGAGTGTGGCATGGTTCTCCTCAACTAAAGCAGCGTATAGCGGGTTTTCGGTATTCCAGGGATATGAGGAAGGTGATAGGCCTGATACATGCCTCCCTGTCGGACGACCTGCTGAGCAGGGAGTGGCGGGGGAGGCGGAGGCCCTCCGACCACCCGACCTTCGGGCACTGCTACCTGGGGGCAGAGGCGCTATGGCACCTCTGGGGGAAGAGGAGGGGGTTCTACCCCAAGGTGATAAGCGGGAGGGGGTGGACCCACTGGTTCCTGGAGCACCAGGACGGCAGGATAGCCGACCCGACGTCGGGCCAGTGGGGCGGGAAGAGGATTCCCTACGAGAGGGGGAGGCGCTGTGCCTTCCTGACGCAGCGTCCCTCCAGGAGATGCAGGAGACTGCTAGGCAGGGTATACTACCAAGCCCGAGGAAGTGTTATTTTCCGATAAACTGCTCGAAGGTCTCGATGAAGATGGCCCCAGGGTAGCGCTTGACAACGGCGGCCTTTACCTGCTCCACCGTCCATACCTTGCCCCTGCTCTTGAGCGCCATCGTCCAGAACTTGTCCGCTGGCTCGCCGGGCATGCGAAAGAGGACCTTGCCCTTGGCAAGGCGTGCGAACTGCGCCCGCTGCGCCTTCTCCTCCTCCCACTTGCCAGCCGCCTCGTTGACGAGGTGCTCAAGGTCCTGCTTCATCTCGAACGGCTCGGGGCCTATGCCGGTGACTACCTCCGGGGGCAGGCTGAGGCTGGCGATGTACTGCTCCACGGCCTCCTCGTTCTCCCGCTCCCTGCGCCCCGACTCCTCGGGGGACAGGTCGGGGCTGTACCCTGCCCAGTTGAAGTACATCCCGCCGCCGTTCCCGTCGTCGATGCAGTAGCCGACCTTCCTGCCGTCGAGGTAGAGGTCGCAGTCCAGGGTAGGGCCCTCCATGCCACGGTGCGACTTGATGTTGGATATTGCCAGCCGGGGGGCCTTGCCTATAGTGATGGTCGCCATATCGGGTGTATCCTCCTACGGTTAGTATACATCGGGATACACTATTGGCGGGGGGATTCTATCGGCGGCTGCGGATGTCCAGGCCCAGCCTCCTGGCATGCTCTAGGCACTGCTCCCTGCCCTCCCTGCTAGTGACGGAGCCTGGCCCGTCGTCGGTGGGGTCGGAGCAGAACATGGCCTGGAAGGTCTTGGTCAGCCCCTCCTTCTCGAAGAGGATGAACACCCTCCTGGTCTTGGTGTTGTAGACCAGCCTCCAGCACTTGCGGGCCGGGGACACGTTCACCCAGGCCTGCTCACGGACCACCTTCCCTGGCATCCGCCCGCACCTCCGCAAAGGATTCAAGAGCCAGAGCTTAAATACTAGCTTTTGCTTAGGATATCGAGTACAGCAGGCTGCGCCCGGTGGCGTCGCCGCTGTTCAGGCCACTGTCGAGGAACTCGCCGTAGACGGTCCCGGACACGTCGAAGATGTCGGTGACCGAGATGGTCACGTTCTCGTTGACGGCCGCCGTCTCGATGACGTACCCCGTGGTGTAGTTGCTAATCCAGCAGCCCTCGTACACCGTGGCCACGGCGTACAGGCCGGGGTTGCCGAGGTTGTTGAAGCCGCCCTCGTTCGGGATGTCGGCCTTCGTTAGGTCGGGGGTGCCCCCGCCCGTGCCTGCGGCGTTCTTCGGGTCCTCGGAGGCTAGCTGGCTGAACACAATCTCGGTCTTGATGTCGAACGGCCACCTGTGGTGACGGATGGACCGCACCCCGCCCGAGACGCCCGCCTTGTAGCCGAGCACCTGCATGATGTTGGCGAGGTAGAGGCATGTGCGCTGGATGGTGACGCTCAGCGGCTCGGTGACGCCGGGCACCAGCTCGGCGACCTGGTCGCCGTACCCGAGGCCACGTATCGCCTCGACCGTCCTGGTCTCGGAGATGTTGAACTGGGACGTCACCCCGAGCTTCACGAACTTGCCGACGCCGACGACGTCGGTGAAAATCTTGAAGCGGCTGGAGATGACGGACTCAGTCTGGGGGCTTGCCCCCTGCTGGTAGATGTAACCGCCCTGCGCCATGTCTTTCCTCCTGTCCGGCCCTGCTGGCCGGCGTTCCTAATCAAAGCCCCGGAAGTCCTTTTGCTCGCAGTCGCCTACTCGGCGGCGGCCAGCACCAGGCTGTCCAGCAGGCCCCCCTTCTTCTTCTTCGCCTTGCCCTTCGCCTCGATGGCGTCGGCCTCGGCCTTCTCTTGCATGTCCTGCTTCCCCAGCACCTTGGCGGCGGTCCCGAGCAGGTCGTACGCCCGGTATATCGCCTCTACCGCCTCCCGGACGGGCCGGGAGTCGTTGGCGTCGCATACCTCCTTGGCGTCCAGGTACATCTCCTTGAGGCGGTCGGCCAGGGTCTCGACCCTCTTGAGCGCCGTGCTGGCCTTCATGGGGCCGTCTGCGGCCTTCTTCCCCGTGCCCGACAGCGAGCCTCCCTGAGCCGAGGGGCTGGTGAACAGGACCTTGTCGCAGCCCGTGCAGTGGGTCACCCCATGGGCTGTCTTTGTGTCCATATCCTTGTGGCAGTTCGTGCAGTACTGCCTTTCTGCCGCCAGCTTCTCGGGGAGGGTGGTCTCGGGGCGATCCAGCTTGGCGGGCTTCTCGTCCACCTTGCCGTGGGCCTCCTCGACCTCCGGGGTCCTGCCCCCGGACTCCTCTACCTTGCCGGTCTGGTCCTTCACATTCACCCACCAGCTACCCTCGGCACCGGCAGCGGCCTTGCCACTGCCCTCCTTCTCGTTGTGAATCTTCCAGGCAGTGGCGTATGCCGCCTCGGGGTTGCCGGGGTACTGGTCCTTCAGCTCGTGCATCTTCCCCTCGCTGATGCCGGGCGGGGTCACGGCGGTGACCAGGAAGCTGCCCTCCTTCTTCTTGTTGTGGATGCTCCAGGCCACGGCGTAAGGCTCGTCGATGCCGGGGTCGGCCTTAAGCTCGTGCATCGTCTCCTCGCTGATGCCTGGGGGTGTCACTGCCTCCTTCTCGAAGGAGGCGACGTTCAGGCCCCCGAGGCAGAAGTGCTCCATGCTAGGTGCCATACAGTCGCACGCCTGTCCTTCCTCGACCTCGCTGCCGCACTCGGGGCACTTGTTGTAGCGCACCCACTCCTGGCGCTCCGGGGACCACGTCTTGCCCTCGTTCGGGCACCCGGTCTCGTGGCAGTTGACGCCGTTGATACTGAGCATCTCGCACTGGTTGCAGGAGGGGACGGACGGCTCGTTCATGTTGTTCTGGTCGTAGTTATCCTGCTCCCAGGGGCGGTCGGCCACCTCCATGTCCTCCCCGCTCCAGGCCTTCTTCGCCGACGCCGACCTGGGGGCGGGTGCCTGGGCAGGTGCCTCAGGCTCGGAGGGGCGGCCCTTGAGAAGCTCCGTGGCCTTCTCGATGACCGCCAGGAGGGCCTTGTCGTTCAGCAGGTCGTTGACGCCGCTGAGGGCCTTTATCATCTTGGCAAGCCCCTCGCTGGATATCTGGGTGAGGTCAACCGCCCCTCCGTGGGAGGCCGGGGCGGCGGGGGGAGGGGCCGGGGCTGCGGCAGGAAGGGCCGGAGGGGCAGCAGGGGGCGCTCCTGGGACGGCGGGCTGGGCGGTCTTGGACTCGGCGGCCAGCCTGGGGACCTCTGCGGTCTCCGGGGCCTTGGCGTCCGCCTTCTCGTCCCGGTCGGTTACCCAGGGGTCGTTCCCTGCGGATGCCAGGGCGGCCTTCTTGCGGCGAGCTATGAGGTTCGACTTCATCTTGGCTCCTCTAAACGTCCACTGGCGGCAGCGGCGGCACGGGGGCAAGGTTCCTCAGGGCCGTCATGGCCGTAGTGATGGCATTGACCATCGCTGTGTACCAGATGTCCAGTGCGGCCGCAGGGTAGATGGTGATGCAGTCCAGCGGCCCCTGCATGGGTGCCGGTGCATTGGGGTTGCCGAGCGGGGGTACGGTCGGCAGCGACGTCATGAACCGGAGGCTCTGGGAGGACATCCTGGTCGTTATCCCCACGTAGTACTCGCTGCTGGGGAAGGTGAAGCTGAAGGTGGCCGGGGGGCTGGAATTGGGCACCGGCCCTACGAAGGTGCCGTTCCCGACCAGCGATATCTGCGGGTCCCCGTACGCCGCAATCAGGGTCTTGTCCGTGGCGTCCGTGGGGTCGCCGATGAACAAGGCCTGGAGGCGGACGCTGATTACCCCGCCTGCCTGTGTAACGACTGGATTTATCTGCATTCTGCCACCTTGTCGTCACGGGGGAGAAGGTGCCTGCCTTCTCCCCCATGTCTTTCCTTACAGTGTCGTGGTCACGGTGAAGGTGACCGAGATGTAGAGCAGGCTGAACATCGGCTTGAACGTGACCGTCACGTCCACCGTGGTCGGGTCCGTCGGGTCCTGGACCACGACGAGGTTCTTGTAGCCAGAGATTATCTGGTTGTTCTGCAAGGACTTCAGCCTGGCGTCGCTTACCACCTGGATGTCCGTGGTCAGGCCGTCCACCATCTTCCTCCCGATGAACTGCTGGAGGTCGATGCGGAACTGCTGGCAGACGTAGTCGGTGACCGTGGTGCAGGTCGGCTCCGAGGTGATGGGGTTGCTCGGGTCCGTGCTCTTGTAGTGGCGGATGTAGAGCGCCCCGTTGTTGTTGGTGAGGCAGACCAGCCCGTCCGAGGCCATCAGGTTCATGTCTGCGTCGTCGTACTGCACGAGCAGCCTGCTGAACCCGACGAGGTCCTGGTTGGTCAGGGTGGTCGCCACGTCGTTGGCCGGGTTGGCGTTAAGCCCTGCCATCGCCGCCGCCATGAACTCGCCGCTGACGGCGTACTCCAGCGACAGCCCGGTCTGGGAGTCGGTCAGGAGGACGGCGGCCGCAGGCATGCCTATGGCAATCATGCGGGCGTTCTTGAGGGCACGGGCGTTAGCCCTGGCGGTGTTCGGGTCGGTGTAGGTGCTGTACCCCACGAACCCGATTGCCTCCCCCTTGTTCCTCACGTTGGCCTGGGTGATGAGCTGCCTGCTGAGGAACTGGTGGACCGTGGTGCTGGTGCTCAGCGGCACGATGACGTTGGCCTTCTGGGTGCTGCCGGGGAGCGCCGTGGTTAGCGTCTGGATGGCTGCGATGAAGTTGGCGTCCGAGCCGGTGTTCATGCCGGGCTGCTTCGGGACCTGGATGCACCCGAACTGCTGCGCCCCGTTCTGGGTGAGGAACTGGACGCCCAGGGACAGGCGGTTGACGGTAGTGGGCTGCCCGTAGGCGGCATAGGCGTCGGAGGCCTTGCTGTACAGCTTGATGGCCATGTCGGCGGGCGTCTTGTCGGTCTGGAAGGAGACGAAGTAGTACTCGCCGATGGCCGGCTCGTTCCCGGACTTGTTGAAGGTCTGGATGATGGCGGTGTCCCCGGTGTTGGCACCGAAGGTGGTGATGACCTCGGTCTGGAGGCCGGCGATGCAGACCAGGTTGTTGGGCTGGGACAGGCTGTACGGGGAGTAGGTAGTGCCCGTGTAGCGGGCCTGCTCGCTGCTGACCTGGAACACCAGCGTGTCCCCCGGCTCGAAGGTGTACTGCGGGTCGGGGAGGGACTGGTACCCGTAGTCCAGGGCGTCCTGCGGGCTGACGACGGTGAGCTTGAACCCTGTGTTCTGGTCGATGTAGGTCTGGTCGAGGTAGCCCATGCCGCTGGACCCCTTGGGGCTGGAGGAGGTGACGATGTAGCGGATGGAGTACGGCTCGGGGTCGCTCGGGTCAACGCCGCCGTCCAGGTTGAGGGCCGCCGCCGTGCTGACGGAGCCTACCGTGACGAGCTGGGCAAGGACGGTGCCGAAGGTGGTGCTGATGCCTGCCCCGGCCAGGGCGAGTACCTGGGTGGTAGTGGTGACGCCGTTGAAGGTGATGCCGTTGCCTGCGACCACTACCCCATAGGTGCCAGTGGTGTTGAAGGCCACGCTGATAGCGTCGCCCCCCACTCCGGGCGTGGTGCAGAAGAACAGGATGCCCTGGGTCGTGAGGTAGGCCTGCGCCCCTGGGTTGGCGTCACGGTGCAGGCCATCGTCCTGGAAGGTCAGGGTGACGGTCTCGTCCACCTCGCCGGGGGAGTCGTACAGGTCCGGGAAGGCATAGGGCCAGACGATGCCCGTCTGGGCGAACTCGCCCGACTGGGTGACGCTGCTGCTGGGGGCATCGAACCAGGCCACAGGGAGCACCCTGCTGACCTCGTCCTTGACGGTGTAGGTGCCCTGCCCCGGTATGCCGGGGTTGACGACCGTGGCCGTGTAGCTGTGGTCGTTCAGGGTGTTCCGGTAGTAGCTGGCATAGACGTGGGTGCCCAGCAGGGGGGCCTTGTAGAGGGTGAAGTCCCCTGTGCTGCCAGAGAGGGTGATGACCCGCTCGGAGGTGCCGGGCAGGTAGTTGTCCAGGGCCTCCACGGGGTTGACGCCCACGAAGACCATTATCTTGGTCGGGTCGTCCGTAACCGTGCCATGGTCGGTAGGGCTGTCCGGCAGGGTGAAGACCAGGTTCGTGCCGTTGCAGGAACCCCTGATGGTGGGCCGCAGCCATACCCTCTCGTCCACCAGGGTAGTCTTAATCTGGACGGGGCCGAAGGGGGTGTAGCCGGTAGTGGACTGCCCCACGGCGGTGGTGGTGCTGGCACCCCAGTTGATGGTGTCGTTGCCGCTGGAGTCCTTCCCCAGGACATAGTCCGTGTCCTCGATAAAGTCCGCCCGGTTGGGGCCGAGGCCGACCTCGACGATGGAGGAGACGCTGGATGCCGGGAGGAGGTCGTAGGTGTTCTGGTAGGTGTTGGTGTAGTAGGTAAGGGTAAGCGTGCTGCCCGCCACTACGCCGTTCGCCAGGGTGACCAGGCCATGCTGGCCGTCCACCGCTGAGACCGTGGCTTTGGAGCCGTTCACCAGAGCCTTGACCTTGGTCGGGTCGGTGGTGACCACGCCGCCGTTGCTGCCGTCCACGATGGGGACGTGCTGAACCTTGAACACCTTGTTGGTGTTGGGGCCGTATCCGCCCTGGAGCCTGTAGGTGGCCGGGTACATGGCGGAGAGGACCGGGGGGGAGCCTGCCAGGACCGGGGGCTGGGCCGTCAGGTAGCCAGCGTCGTTGGTGGGGATGCCCGCCTGGATGAGGTTGTAGAAGTCATGGAGGGTACGCTTGCCGCCCCCTACCTTGGCGATGTCGAGGGTGATGGTGTCCGTGCCCGCCCCGCCGATGGCCTGCGTGTCCAGGACGCCCGTCCCCGGAGGGGAGTCCAGGGTGTCGTCCGTGACGATGACCGTGACGTTGCTGCCGGTCACACCGGGGAGCTGGACGCTGATGGGGAGGTAGTTCTGGTTGGTGTCGTAGGCCTGCCATGCAGCGAAGCTCGGGACCTGGTCGGACTCGTCCTCGTTGGAGATGAGGGTGTCGGTCCGCTTGAAATAGTAGGTAATCTCGACGTTCTGGCCAGGGGTGATTAGCTCCTGGGTATAAAAGTCGCCGGTCGTCCCGTCGAGCTGGATGACCGTGGCAGGGATGCCGTCCACCACGACCTGCACCTTGCTCGGGTCGTCGGTGACCGTCCCCGTGCCGTCCCCGATAACTACCGGGAAGTAGGTGCAGTGCAGGTGATTGGTTATGTCAGTGGCCTGGTCGCTGATGTTCTCGTTCACGACCTGCTCGTCGGCCACCGAGCTAGAGCCACGGTGCAGCTCCACGTTGTCCTGCTCGAAGAACTCCTGGCCCTCCCCGATTACGACAGGGATGCGGACGTTCCCGAAGAGCGGTATGCCCGCTCCGCTGATGACGACCGAGGTGTATACCCCAGGGGGTGCGTAGGAACCGAAAAGTGCCATGGCCAGTTCTCCTTGGCGGCAGGCTGCCGCCTGATTCTCTCTCTATTAGGGGGACGGAAGTCTGTTTTTCTCCCCCGTTTTCATCGGGATGACTATCTGGTCTTGGGCCTTGGGGGGTATCTCCAGCTCCCGGAGCCTCGCCCCCGGCACAGGCCGCCAGTCCTCGTGGGTAGTAGCGGACAGCGCCCCTGACCCAGCCTCCTGCCGTATCTTGTCCCTCTTCTCCTGCCGGGCCCTAATCCTCGCCCAGCGCCTCTCGGCGTCCGCCCCTACCTTCACGTCGAAGGCTGCGTTTGCCATGCCCTCCGTGCCCAGGGAGGGTGCCCCCCTGAGCTGGTAGAGGCACATGCCCCCGCACCCCCTGACCGGGCAGGGCCGGTCCTCGAAGGTGGCGGTCGCCATGGGCATAAGCTCCTCCAGGACCGTACCGCACTTGCCGCACCTGAACGAATAGACTGCCATCTGCTTTCCTCCCCCTGCCCTCGGGGCAGGGCCGCCTCTGCCGCAGGGACCCCTACTAGAGGCAGGTAAAAGTCGTGTTTTGGCTACCGTTATCCTATGCAGGGGAGCAGCATGGAGACCGTAACGCAGGGGAAGCGGCTAGGACCGGGGGACCTCAGCATCCTGGTGAGAGACTCGAACGGGGCGCTCATAGACCCCGCCATTATAACCTATTCCATATTCCAGGTCACCGAGAAGGTCCCCCTGGTGGGGCAGCGGGCGTACGACTACGACCTGGAGCAGCCCAACCACATGATGGTGCTGCCGGAGAAGGACCTCATCCTGGCCAGCCAGCCCAAGATGGTGCCCGCCAGGGCCTCCCAGGGGGCATACTACGTCCCCATGGTGGTGCCTACCCTCTGGAAGGGCATATTCCGCCTGGTATGGTACATCGTGCAGTACCAGGGGCAGCCGGAGAACCGGGTGTTCGAGGACTTCATCGTCCAGCCCATAGACCCGGCAAGCTCCTCCTTCGAGGCACCCAGCGCCATAATCGCCCCCCGGCCAGCGACGACCAACAGGTACGCCCCGGCCGTCATGTACGTCCGGGAGCTGCTGTCGGACACCAACCCGGACAGGAACTACCACTTCCGCCCCCCCACGCCCGGCAAGGTCGTGGCGGGGTACACGACCAGGGTAGGGTACATCTGGCTCGACCCTACCATACTGAGGATGCTGGACATAAGCATCAGCAAGCTCAACACCTGGAACCCCAAGAACCTGACGAACTACACCCTGGACACCGTGCCTAGGGACTGGGGTAAGTGCGCAGCGGTGGGGGCGGCGTCCTCCTGCCTGACCGCCGAGGGGGCAAGGTGGGCGGCGGACGAGTTCAGCTACAGCCTCAACGGGGTAAGCCTGGACATAAACAAGTCCCAGCTCTACATGAGCCTGGGGCAGTCCTACCAGCAGGAGTTCCAGGAGTGGGCACCCCTCGTCACCGCCATCCGGCCCTACAGCGCCGGCCTCAGGCAGCAGAGGTGGCTGCTCGGATAGGAGGGGCATGCTGCACATACTGGGCGAGAACGGCGACAGCCCGCAGGTGTCGGCAGAGACGCTGGCAGACGGCACCTTCCGCATCGTCATCACGGGCACCGGGGGCTTCCTCTGCCTGCCGAGCGGGCAGGACCCCAGCCCCGAGTACAACTCGACGGGGCCGAGAAGGTGCCCCTACTGCAAGAGGGAGCTGTAGGCCCTTGAAGAAGATAGTCTTCCTCCGCCACCCGCAGACGGCCTTCAACCTGGAGCCGGTCAGGCTCCGGGGAGGGCTGGACATACCCCTGTCCCCGGACGGGTTCGCCCAGATACCCATCATCGTGAAGAGGCTGAAGGAGGCCTACTCCTGCATCAAGCAGGTGTACAGCAGCCCGTTGGAGAGGGCGTCCATCCTCGCCACCAGCGTGGCGCACGAGTACGACCTGAAGGTGGCCAAGCTGGAGGGGCTGAGGAGCCGCAACTACGGCATCCTGAACGGCAGGGAGATAGCGGGGATAAGGGACGTCCTGAACATCCTGGCCACCGGGGCTGGCAGGGACCTTGCGCCCAAGGACGGGGAGTCCATGAACTCCTTCCTGGAGAGGCTGACGGAGGACATAAAGAAGATAATCTACGACGCCCCCGAGGAGGGCCATGTCCTGGTCTGCACCCATCTCCAGAACGTGATGATGGGGACGGAGTGGCTGTTCGCCGGGCTGCCGGACATCCCTGACTTCATGTTCAAGTACAGCGAGGAGAGCGAGATACAGCCAGGGGAGTGGGTAGAGGTCAGGAGGGACTGGATGAGGGCCTAGTCCCCCGGCTCCGTGGGGCCGCTGCGGTACTGCACCCTGACGCCCTCATGCACCAGGGCCTTCTGGATAAGTATGGTAAGGTCCTCGACCCTCTCATGGACCTCGTCCAGAAGCTCGTCGGGTAGGCTCTGGCTCTTCTTCCCGACCGCCTCCAGGGTGTCCATAAGCTCGGCGACGGCATTGCCGAAGTTCTCGTCCTTGGTGACCGGGACCCTCTTCCTGGGTGATGGCATGGGTTTCTCCTTCCTTTTGTAGTATACACCAGGATACACAGGATGGGACGGGATTCTAGTAGGTGCCCCAGAATAGATGGTGGGGGAGGAACCCCTCCCATGCCAGGTCAAAGTAGCAGTTCCGGGGGGCGTCCTCGAACATGGGGGCGACGTCCGCCGCTGCGAGGCCCGCCAGGCCGCACCCCACCTGGGTGACCTTGAACTTCTCCTCGGGGTGGCCCTTGGCGTACTGGACGAACCTGTGGACGTACTCCCTGACCTTGGGGAGGGGAAGCCGGTCCCCGTCCGAGCGCATCGGGGCGCTGCATGTGGGGATGGCGTAGGCGTTGCCCTGCCTTCCCTCCCCCTGCCCCCATACGGCACCGTAGCGGGCCACGGCGGTGCGTGCTGCCCCCCCGCCATGGATTCCCTTCTCATTGCTGCCGAAGACGAAGACCATCAGATAACCCCTTTCCTCTCAAGGAACATGCTTGCCAGCCCGAGGACCAGGCCCAGGACCATGGCCAGCCCTACCCCCTGCTGGAAGGTGACAAGCCTCCTCAGGACAAGCAGGATGATGGAGCAGGAGCCGCCTATGACCACGGCGGCATGGAACGCCATGCGCTTAAGCAGCTTTAGGAACATGGACAGCCCTCCTCATATGCCGGAACGGGGGGATATACTGCACCCTGACCTCCTCCGTGAGCGTAAACAGCCTCTTGTATGCTTCCCTATAGGCTGGCCCCAGGACATCCCCGGCTATCTCCCATAGGATATCCTGTTCCTCTGCCTCCGAGAGCAGCTCGGCTCTCCCGTGGCTGACCACTACCATGATATTACCCCTCATTCCTCGGTTAGCTGGCTGAGCCAGCAGTCGGAGGCCCTCTTGTCGTCCCGCTTGCGGACGAGGTGAGGCTCCCGTATGTGCAGGTCCCTGGTAGCGCATAGGTAGCGCACCGTTATGACGTCGCCGGGCTGGACCCTGAACTTGTTCCTGAGGCTAACCCCGGATATCTCGTGCAGGGTACCGTCGCCCCTGTACAGCCCTATGCGGACGCTGTCCTTGCCGTCAGGGGAGGGGCCTATGACCACGGCGTCACACTCCTTGACGAACTTCAGCTTGAAGTGCTGGCAGGCGTCGCCCTCCCTGTAGGGTTTCCGCATGTCACGCACGACCACCCCCTCTGCTTTGGTCCTGATGAGGTACTCCACGTAGGCCAGCTTGGCCTCCGTCCCCAGGATGGTGCCGATGGCCTCTACCCCGGGCCCCAGGCAGTCGAACGCCTGGTGGGCGATAGGCTCACGGCTGCTGTAGGGCAGGGCCCTCAGGTCTGACCCCAGGAGGCTGACGACGTCCAGGACTATGAGCCGCCTGGCCACACGCTCCGTGTCGATATAGAAGTCGGGGATGCCGCTCGCCAGGAGGGTGCCTTGCAGGGAGGGGGGGAGGGGGTGCGTAGGCTCCCCCTCCCGGTTGTAGGTCCTTATAGCATTGCCGTGCTTCTCTACCAGGGTGCGGTGCCCGTCGTGCTTCTGCTGGAACCCGTAGTTGTCGTCCCTGGCAAGGGCCATCAGCCTCGGTATGCCTATCGGTGTCAGAAGCTCTGCCTTCATCTGCGGCTCCTTAGTTGATGGCGAACTTGGCGGCGCTGGAGGCCTCGGCGGCCTTCTCGGCGATAAGCTGCTCGGCGACGGCGACGGGCTGCCCGCCCTGCTTTGCCTTGGCGGCGTTGATAGAGGCCTGGAGGGCCGCCATCAGGTCAACCGTCAGGGGGGCGGGTGCCTGCTTCTCGACCACGGGGGCCGCCGTCCCTGCCTGTTTGGCGGCGATAAGCCCACGCAGGTTGCTGGCGTAGGTGTCGGGGAACTCGTCGGTGTCGAACCGTCCCGTCAGGGCGTCGGCAAGGGAGGAGGCAAGCGCCTTCTCCTGGACGCTCAGGGCGACCGTGGGGAACTTGTCGCACGCACGGACCTCGTGCTCCCTGCGGATGTAGTTGGCGATGATGCCGCTCGTGCCGTAGGGGCGGAGGACCAGCATGTACTCCTGCCCACGCTGGACGTTCATGGCGACTGCGGCAAGGCCCTTGTTCAGCATCTCACGCAGGATGGCGTAGTGCTTCTCGGTGCCCTTGTCGGGGCCGAGGAACTCGGATGCGCCGTCGAAGTATATGGGGTCAACGGAGGTAAGGGGGACGAAGCGGAGGATTTCCGCCTCTCCCTCGGAGCGGACCATGCAGGACTTCTTATCGTCCTCGCTGACGACGGTGAAGGTGCCGTCGCCGTTGGGGATGCCCTTCTGGATGCTTTCCTTGGGGACATCGACGCCGCACACGGAGCACTTCATGCTGCCCTGCCTTAGCTGCGAGTACTGCGTGGTGCCGTCAGCACAGGCACACTGGTGTACCATGTTGGACTTGAACCCCTCCGTGGGGTCGTTGGTGGCCTTGTAGAGCTTTGCCTTGAAGGCAAGGCCGGGGGCGACGACAAGGGTGCCCGACCACGTTGCCTTGCTGACGTAGACCTTCTCCTTGGCTGCGGCCTGCGGGGCGACGGCGGGCTGCGGCTTGAGCACGGCGCTGAGCTGGCTGGCGATGCTGGCGGCGTCCGCTACGGTAGGCTTTGCTTTTGGCATGTCCTTTTCCCTCCACCTACATTATACACCAGGATACACACGTTACAGCAGGATTCTTCGGGTTTTATACGAGGCAGGACTACCCGCCCCTTTATCAGTAGGGGGCAATGGTAAACGAGCTTCTCGTCCTTAACTCCAGCTACGTAGGGAGCCGTGACCTATGGTGGGTGGACGACCCCGAGGCGACGAAGGGGTACAACATCTACAGGGCACACGACTACCCGGACAACTGGGAGAGGCTGAACCGGGGGGTATGGAGGGGCCACTTCTGGCGTGACCAGGCGGCCCTGGAGGAGGTAACCTACGAGGTAGGGCCCAAGGACTGGATTGACAAGGGGGGGATGGGCAAGTGGGGGTTCAAGCTCCCCGAGGCACCCTACTCCGACATAGTGGCGTCCAGGCCGAAGCTGGCCACCAGCCCCGACGACGTCTCCGTCACCCTGACGGACATCTCCAACAGCACCATTACCGTACGCCCCATAGCCGTGGTGCCGCTCGACCAGGCCGTCTGGCTGCCGGCCGACAACGACCTGCCGCAGGGGGGTGCGGTGTCGGACCAGGCCCAGGTCTATACCGACAACGTCAACCAGGTGAACTACGGCGGGATACAGAGGTTCCGGGCGACCTACAAGCGCCTGGCGAACTACGTGGACATCTATACCTCCATGGTCCGGCAGTTCTATACCGTGGTGCCTGTCGGGGACCACGGGGAGCTTCACAGGCCAGGAGCGCCGGGAAGCAAGGTAGTGAACACCCAGGAGGTGGACGCCATCACCTGGGAGTACGCCGAGATGGTAAGGCGCAACCAGTGGGTGTTCGAGCAGGTGGGGGAGCCGGCCTATGTCCTGTTCAGGCGGACGAGGGGGGAGCCGTGCGGGTGCGTGCGCCCCGAGGCCGGGCTGGGAGCGCCCAGGCACGGGTGCAAGTCGTGCTTCGAGACCGGCATAATCGGGGGGTACTACGGCCCCTACGACCTGCTCTACGTCCCCCCGGACACCGCCCTGGTGCGTGAGCTGGACGAGGGAGGGGGCATCAAGGCGGCCCGTGAGAGCCGCTCGTACCTGACCAACACCCCCATCGTCCAGGACGGGGACCTCCTGGTGCGGAGGACCGGCGACCGGCTGGTCATACACGGCGTGACCTACAAGCAGCCCAGGGGCATCCTCCTACAGCAGGACTTCGGCACCGAGCTGCTGAAGCCCGGCGACACCCGCTACCTCATCCCCCTCAACACGGGCCTGCCGACGCTTTACAACCCTGTAGTGAGGGACAACCCCGACCAGGGCATCGACCCCCACCACCTCAGGGGGGACGGGGAGCCGCTCTACGACGCCAGGGAGCAGCCCAACCGGGAGCCGTGGGAGAACACCGTCGAGGTACCCATCGGCAGGACGGTGACCTTCGGGAAGATAGAGGCATAATGGAAGGGAAGCCCACCATATACTTCGGCCGGCACGGGCACACGCCCTACAACAGCACTACGGGGGACTCCCTCGACAGCCGCATCCGGGGATGGGCCAACATCCCCCTGGACGAAGAGGGGAAGAGGGAGGCAAAAGAGGACGCCAAGAAGTTCAAGAGCCTGAACGTGAAGGAGATATACTCGTCCGACCTGGACAGGGCGGCCGAGACCGCCAGGGAGGTGGCCAAGGCCACCGGGGCCGCCCTCTACCTCATCCCCAACCTGCGCCCCTGGGACCTGGGGGAGTGGTCCGGGGACTACGTGCGGGACCACGAGGAGGAGATGCTGGCCCTCCAGCAGAGCATGGACGAGGCCCCGCCAGGGGGCAGGTCCTACAGGGAGTTCTACGACCGGGCAACGAAGATAGTCCGCTGGCTCCAGGAGAGGGCGAGGAGAGTGTTCGAGGAGACGGGGGGCAGCATAGCCGCCTTCAGCCATTCACGCCTCCAGCTTGCCCTGCCCTGCATCCTGACGGACGGGGACCCCAAGAAGGTGCCCCAGGGGGGAGGGCCCTCCCCCGGCCAGGTGGTGGAGATAAGGCTTGAGGACAAGAACTGGGCCATGAGGTCGCTGGACGACGACGCCGTGGACGAGAGAATCCAGGAGGCGGAAGGAAAGAATGGCGACTATCCGCCCCATAAGAGAGGAACGGCTATGGATACCAAGGAGATGACGGCCGAGCTGGCCAAGACGGCCAGGGTGCTATGCGAGGAAGACCACCCAAACCCCGACCAGGGGCTACAGGCCATGGTAGGGGACCCGGAGGACGTGCGGACGAGCACCTTCGCCCAGTTCAAGCCCAACCCCGGCACGTTGCAGCTCCCCAACCCCCTAAGCCCTATCGAGGGGGACGAGATTTTCTTCGCCTACATGCTGCCGGGGGCCGTATTCCAGGCCCATGACGGCAGCGAGTGGAACATCCTGTACTACGACGGGGGAGGCAAGATACAGATAGAGAACCGCTGGTACCCGAGGATTAGCTGGTTCGTGTCCATCGGGGACATACGGCGCTCCATCCACCAGTGGATTGAGCCTATCACCCAGACCGTGCCGCCCCCGCCCCCTGGCGTTGACTACAGCGCCCTGCCCGTCAAGATAATGGACAAGGAGACGAACGTGGGCGACATCGACCAGGTGACAGACACGAGGCTGGGGCAGGGTAGTAGCTGGTAGGTACCCGTCCGGCATCCAGTATTAACCTACGGCGGAAGCACACGCCTAGAACAAGGAGAGCAAGATGACCATCTGGAGCGACATCGTCAGCATACTCGGAGCCAAGGGGATAATCACCCTGTTCCTCTCGCACGTCCTGGCCATCATCATAGGATGGTGGAGGAGGGGAGTGTCCGAGGCGAAGAAGCTTGAGGCCGCTGCCAAGGCAGACATAGCCAAGGCAACGCCCGAGGCAGAGAAGATTCTCAACGAGGCAAAGGCTGAGGCAGAGAAGATTAAGGCCGAAGCCGCCAAGGTGTACAACGACGCCAAGGCAGAGGCCGAGAAGCTCCTCAAGAAGCTCTAAGCACGGCAGGCCCCAGGTTCCCGCCTATGCCCTCCCTTATTAGGGAGACGCTATGCTTGACCTCACGGGCGGGAACCTCATCGCCTACATACGCCGCATCATAGAGGACGCCGTAAGCCGCAGCCCCCGGTTCAGGGACACGCTCGGCGAGGTGTCAACCCCCTTCAACAACCTGATACAGTGGAAGGACGCCCAGGTCAGCATCAAGGACGTGTCCTCGGCCGGCAACCGCCTGTCCCCCGACTACTTCATGACCAAGCAGTACGGGAGGGCCATCCTGGCGAAGGTGGAGCACCACGACGGCTCCTTCGTGGAATGGCTCCAGGAGGTGGACGCCACCAAGCAGACCCCCGTGGCCGGGACCTACTACTTCAACGTGGACTCCGTGGACGACCAGAGCAGCGGGGTAAAGCTGACCATGCAGCAGTTCCGCTGGGAGGAGGGGAAGGTATGCAACGCCCAGGGGTCCGTGGTCTACCTGGCCCCAGGCATAGACGGCACCACGCTGTCCGGATACGTGGAGGGGAGGGGAAGCCCCCCTACCCCCCTGGTGACCGCCGTGAACGACGGGAGCTACCCTACCTATACCGGCAGCCCCCCGGTGCCCATAGACCTGCTGCTCTCGCCCCGTGTCGGCTACCTGCTCACCCCTACCCCCGCCGGCCTTACCCTCTTTGCAGGCTCACCCCCTGCGGCCCTGCGCCCGCTGGCGGACTACTGGTACCAGCAGGAGGTTGACCAGGTCATCGTGGCCAGCACCGTGGGAGGCTCCGAGGTAGCGAACATCCCCCAGGAGAAGGTGCCGGTGCCAGGCTCCAGCCCCCCGCAGCAGATGAGCGCCCTCGTGTCGTTCTCCCTGGTTGACCAGACAGGGTACGTCCTCCAGCTAGGCAAGGACTACACCTGGTACGCCTCCAACGGCTGGGTAAGGCTGTCCGACTGGACCCCTCCCGGCATGACCATAACGGCCAGGATGGTGGTAAGGGTAAACCCCCTGGACGTCCCGGGCACCAACCCGGAGGACATATTGCAGACGGACGTCAGGCCGGGGGAGTCCCTGGCCGACGGCCAGGTGTTCATCCATACCGCCTACGGCGACTACTACTCTGCGGCGGTGAACAGCGACGGCACGGTGACGCTCCCCAGGCTGCTGATGCCGGGGGAGTGGTGCAGGTGGGAGGTGAGGATAAAGACCTCCCAGGCGGAGAAGGAGGCCAGGAAGTACCGCACCAACGAGCACCTCATACCAGGCCTGAGGATAGCGGTAGGGGACAACGTGGTGGTGGGGGACCAGGTGGCCGTAATCGTGTCCCCCGAGACGTGCGAGACCTACGAGGTGTACGGCTCCAAGGAGAACATCGACTTCACCCTGGACGTGAGGTCCAACGACCTCCAGACCTCCTCGGACCTGAGCGAGATGCTCAAGCAGCAGCTCCTCGTGATGAGGAGGGAGAACATGGAGGCGGACGGGGTGACCGTCTTCGAGGCCCGCCGCTCCTACCAGGGGATGCAGCGTGACATGTCCGGCACCGCCCCCCAGTACGTGTACAGCGTGGGCATCACCGCCATGGCCGACTGGAAGGTCTACGTGCCGCTGGTCACCAGGCTGGTCAGGCTGGAGATAACCAACACCGCCTATGCGCCCGGATACGGCGTAGCCCCCACGCCGATAGGGAGGGCCTTCGGGGTGACGGGGTTCGTGCAGTCCTACAGCTAGGCCACCCTCTGGCTGTCCCTGAACCTGCTCCGTGACACAGGCTCGTCGTAGGCGCACAGAGAACACTTCTGGAAGGTGCCTACGGTGTTGCCCAGGCTGTCCTTGTAGGGGAAGTCCTGGAACTCGTGCTTGCAGTGCCCCTGGGCCTCGCTCAGCTCTCGGAATATCTGGAGGAAGGCCCCGGATATCTCCTCCCCGTACGCCCTGCCCCTCTCTTCTGTCTCCCGGTGTCTGCGCAGGTACCTTTCTAGCGGTGTCTCGTCCATCCTGCCCCCCTTACTTTACCGAAGAGCTTGCCGATGCCTTGAACAGTATCCCGCAGAGGATGTTGAGCCAGAAGGCCTGCCAGAAGGTAATCCTGGCGACGCCGAAGACCGCCTGCAAGGCCGAGGGCGCAAACAGGTAGTTTATAATCCACTTGGCAGGGTACCCCACCAGCAGACCGACGACGACCAGGATGACCAGGAAGAGAACCACCCCCCCGAGAATCTTGAGAAAAGTATCCATCTTTGTGTCTCCTTTGTTTGGTTTACCTTACTCCCAATACCTGCCGAAGTCCTCCTCCCGGCCGCCGAAGACCTCCTTCAGCCGGGCGAGGTAGGCAAGGGTCTTGACCTTGACCATGAATCCGTCGCCCTTCGCCACGACCCCTTCCCATACGGGGTATACGCCCTTCCTCACGTCCTCGATGAACTGGCGGTTGAGGTTGCCCTGGTAGACGGCCTGGGCGCACCAGGGGAGGTCGCCGAAGCTCCTTACGAACAGGCGGGGGTCCATGAGGCCCCGCTTGTAGAGGTTTATGTCGATGAGCCTAAGCTCCTTAGGCTCCTCCAGCACGTGCTTCCCGGCGAAGCTGCCTGGGCCGAAGAACTCCGTGAAGCAGATGACCCTCTGGACCCCCCGCTCTATGCCGTTGGAGCGCCGAGCAATCTCGTCCCCCATGGTGCTGAGGAAGATGGGTATCGCCTGCCCGTAGAGGGGGTCGGTCCGGTCGAATAGCTGCGTACGGGTGCCGAACTTATGCCATCCCTTTTTCCTCGACCATTCCCAGCGAAGGTTGGAGCCGTCGTACTTATAGAAGGCTATGCATGGCACCCCGAGGGGGGCATGTGTGCTTCCGAGAATCTCCGGGTACTGCTTCATGGGAATATCACTATCAGCATCGCCAGGACAAAAACACAATAGGCCACGCCCACGAGCGCAGCGGCGACGGTCCGGGAGTCGTTCGAGTTAAACTTGTAGGGGGCATGCTCCTCGTACTCCCTGGTGAAGAAGCCTGCTCTCTTGGGCACCCTGTAGCCGAGGAACAGCCTGCGCAGCAGGTAGATAAAGAGGAAGGTCCCGGCGATAAGGAACGGGATTCCCAGGAGGATGCCCGCCAAGTCCTTGCCTATTATCCGCCATGCCACCATGACCATGATGAAGGTGCCCACCTTGGTAGCGCCGAACCTGTCGGCGGCGTCCACGGCGGAGTTAAGGGCCTCCTTGAAGGTCACCCCTATGCCCTGCCCAATCTCCTTCCACTTCTGGACCTCCTCCGATACCTGCGGGGAGGCCTGGGTGTGGTTGAGGCCCTCTGCCGAGACGTACCTCTTGGGAACCTGGACGAGCTGGTCGCCGTCGCTCTGTGCCCAAGCCGGGGCAGAGAGGAGCAGCACCAGGAATGCGAGCACTGCCACAATCGAGGATTTCATAGGTTTGTCTCCTTGGTCTTTAGTCTGAATGGTAATCCCTGGGGGTAGGCCTTGGAGTGCAGCAGGAACGCCATGCCCCACCCCAGCCCCTCCAGGCCGAACGCCAGGGCTATGCCCAGGCCGTTGCAGGAGCAGCATGCCCAGGAGGGTCCAGACGAACGCCAGGACAATCCTCTTCACGCTGTCGTGCTCCCTCTCCTGCTCGGGCGTCATGGGGTCTCTGCCTCTTCCTCTGCCTCGTGCCTGCCCTCCTCCTTGGCCTCGGAGGTGGCCTTGTCGAGGCACTTCTCGCAGGCCTCCACGCTGAGCGTCCTGGTGGTCCGCCCGTAGGAGGTGCTCTCGGTGTACTCGGCCTCCAGCTCTGCCCCGCACTCCGAGCACTCCACCCTGACCTCGAAGGTCACCTCGGCTGTCTTTGTCTCGATAGTCGTAGTCACTGCTCCTCCTCCCCGAACCGGTCGTAGGTGCGTGCCAGCTCCCTTACCTGCCCGAGGGTCTGGTGCCGCTTGATGGCCCCGTCCTCGAACACCGTATCCAGGGCGTTGATGCAGCCGGGTTGGCTGCGGGTGTCCCAGCCGTCCGACTCGACCGTCTCCATCTCCCCGTCCGGGTAGCGGATAAGGTCGAAGCGTCCTGCCAGGCTGGCCTTGGTCGGGTCAGCCATGGTAGTCTTGTATACGTCTTGCCACCATCCTCCCCTGCGGACGGCGGAGCACTTGATGGCAAAGCGCATGGTGTCACGGTTTAGCTGCTGGAGGAGTGCCCCTCCCATCCCGTAGCCCCAGTTGTCCATGCTCCAGCCTGCACGGGTAAGATGCGAGTTGATACGGAGGATGTTCTGGTAGTTGACCCCGTCTCCCTGGATGGCCCTGACCTGCGCAGGCAGCAGCTTCCAGCCCTTGGGGTGGGTCTCGAAGCCGAACCTCTCCGCCACTATGTTGAAGATGTCCTCAAGCATGACGGTAGGCTCGCCGCTGTCAGGGCGCAGCACCACCACGCCGTCCCGGCGCAGCACGTGCTCCCTCAGGCGGTCGCCGAATATCTCCCGGACCGCCCGGTAGGCGTCGTAGGAGTCGATGACGCATGCCACGAGTCCCTTGGGGACGGCATTGAGCATGTTCTCGTAGGCATCCCCCTCGTGCTCCTCGCCCCAGGAGGTGACGGTGCTATGCTCCATGGCGGGGATGGAGAAGCCTGCCATCGGCTCGTCGTAGTACTGCCTCAGCATCGCCAGGGCAGCCTTGGTATCGGTGCCCAGGAAGTTGACGAGGTGGGCCGCACCGCCTATCGCTGCCGTCTCCTCGGACGATACCCCCCTATAGCCGAAGTCATGCAGCTTGAAGTCCAGGAGGGAGGGGGTGCCGGTCCTGACCAGGTCCGCCCCGATGGCCTGCCTTATCTCGAAGGACAGGGTGGCCACGGTGATGGGGTACCAGACCTTGAGCAGCAGCGTCTCCGCCCAGTTGGTGAGCCACGGGAACTCGGGGTCCGTGTTCTCTATCGTCATAAGGACGTTCTTGACAGGGACGACAGTGCCCTCCGGGACCGCCCGGATGCGCAGCGGCAGCCTGCCGTCATGCTTGGCATAGAGGCGCAGCCACCCGTCACGGTTGAAGATGCTGCCGCTGCCGAAGTGCTCCTTGGCATGGTCGGCCGCCCCGGTGACGTCCTGCGGGGTGAACACCTTTCCCTCAAGGTAGGCCATCAGGTAGTACTGGAGGCCGAAGAACATGGCATGCTTCCAGAAGCCCCCACGGGACGCAAGGTAGCTGTAGACTACCTCCGTGTCCTTGGGGTACTGGAACCAGTGGGAGTCCTTGTAGCTGTCGTCCCTCTCCAGCGGGTTAATCCTCAACGGCTGCGGCATATGCCTCCTCCTTCTTCCTCAGGCCATACCCCCACTTCCCGGTGACGTGGCCGACGAGCATCCTGAAGAGGGGCTTGTGCTCCTTCTCGATGTCGTCCTCGGTCAGGTCGTCGAGGCGGAACCACTGGGTCACGGGAAGGTCGTCCGCCCCGTGCCCGCCCATCGTCATGCTCTCGGCGACGAAGAACAGGGTCTTGTAGCCCTCGGAAGGCTCGGACTTCCAGCGCCAGCTATCCACCCTGCGGGAGCCGACATACTCGATGCTGTGGACGTCCAGGCCCGTCTCCTCGAAGACCTCCTTCTTGGCGTCCGCCTCGAAGGAGTCGGTGGTGAAGAGCGCATGGCCGCCGGGAAACCGCCAGAGGACATCGTCGGACTTCTTGCCGACCAGGACGCACAGCCCAGGCACGGAGGCCCCGGCAGGACCCCACCTGCACTTGTGGACGACAGCGATGTCCACCACGGTTACGACCCTCGGCCATAGCTGCCCCATGGCGTAGATGACCCCCGCCCGGAAGTCCGCCGACTCCATGACGGTGTTGGTCAGGATGGCACGTACCTCCGTGCTGCTGAGCGCCTTGGGGACGTTGAGCAGCTCCAGCTCCTTGACAGGGTGCGAGCCGTGGTAGAACGGGGCGAAGCTGTCCCGGCTCCCGTAGAGCACGACCTCGGCCGGCACCTCGCCCACGGCGTCGGAGATGCGGGAGTCCAGCTCCCTGCTCCACTCCTCGTCGGTCTTCTTGTCCCTGAGGGGCAGGACGGTGAAGTCGGGGAACTTCGCCTGGACCATGCGCTTGCGTGTCTCGAAGTCCAGGGGGTCGTGCCGGGTGGGGCCTACCCTGTTGCACCCCAGGAACACGATGATACGGTTGTGGCGGCCACGCACGATGCGGAACAGCTCCATGTGCCCGTCGTGAAGCTCGTGGCACTGGAACCTCCCCACGATGACCCCGAAGCTAGGCTTGTCCATTGGCCCCCTCTTCCGCCTGTGCCTCTGCCAGCGCTTGGACGACGAGGCGTGCGCCGTACCTCGTGGGGCCGATGGCGTTGCCGCTGAAGTCCAGCTCCTTGCGAATGGTGCGCCCGTCTTCGGTCTCGACGGTCAGCGTGGCTATACATGTCTCGATGCTCTTCTGCCTAGGCGGCACCTCAAGCCTTATGTTCTTCATCTGCCTTCGCCCCCCATCTGGTCCTGGCCCGCCCTACCTTTACGGTAAGGGCTATGTCCACCGTCGTGATGCCGCCGACGAACTCCGGCAGGTTTAGGTTATTTCTTAGCCATCCGGAGGGGATGTCCATCCAGTCGGAGTCCCTCTCCCCGAACTTGGCCCTGAACACAAGCTCGCCGTCCACGCAGTGTACGTATCCGTGGAGCGTGGCCTCCGTGGCGTCGTCGTTGGTCTTGCACAGTCCCACTATCTGTCCCCCCACTTCTCTATCAGCGCCTTAAGCCCCTCGGGGTTGTCCTCCAGCCTTTCGAGGGCCATGTCAGCGACGATGGCGCACTCCAGCATGGAGGCCCCGAAGGGCATGGTGTTTATGGCCGCCTTGAGGGCGGCCACCATCGCCTTCTCCCTAAGCTCGTCGCTCTCCACCGTCCCCTCCTTGCACGTTTCCGTGCAATCCGGCCGGATTGCACGTTTCCGTGCGCCCCCTCATAAGCTCTACTACTATCTCCCCTGGGCATCCCTTACGGAGGAGGACAAGCCTTTCCAGCGGCTCCTCCTCCTGCCTTGTACGGCCATCGGACAGGATTATATCGCAGGGGTACCTGTCCGCCATCGCCTTGAGGACACGCCAGACGGACTCCGGCACTGCCGTGAGGCGGGGCCGGAAGCCGTCCAGGTAGTCAACTAGGTACGTCATGGCTGGAATAGCTTGAGCGGCTCGGCCTTCTTCGTGTC
>Ga0187884_10001130_pt1 | contig 24769 bp, 20 predicted proteins | sample June2016WEW_20_4_FD_132983 | JGI IMG/M metagenome (GOLD analysis project Ga0187884, IMG submission 132983) | Peatland microbial communities from SPRUCE experiment site at the Marcell Experimental Forest, Minnesota, USA - June2016WEW_20_40 | ecosystem: Environmental > Terrestrial > Soil >...
ACTAAATATTTTTGTTTAATAAATTTTAATAAAAAAATTAAAAAAAAAGAAGTTGTGGATAAGTGATCGTTTTGATCCGGATTCAGTGATCGTTTTCATCGGAATATGCAAGCAAACCTAAAGACTACATATTAAAGAAACTAATAGATTTTGAGAAAGAAAATAAAATAAAAATTATTCTTGCTATAGAATCAGGTAGCAGAGCTTGGGGATTTCCTTCTGTTGATAGTGATTATGACATAAGATTTATTTATATGCGTTCTATTAAAGACTATCTTTCTATAGATGAGCCTACAGATCATTTGGTAACAGATATATTGTTTGATCAAACTCTTGAGGCCAAGTTTGATTTACAAGGATGGGATGTACGAAAAGCATTAAGACTGGCTATAAAATCTAACCCAGTTTTAGTTGAATGGTTAGTCTCACCAATAAATTATATACAAAATGATTATGCAATCTCTTTAAGATATTTTGCTCAAGAAAACGCACATTTGCCAGCGTTTTTTTATCATTATGATCGCTTAGCTAGAAGTTCTTGGGAACAAATACAACAAGACACTAATGCAGTTAAATTAAAACTATATTGTTATGCTTTGCGACCAGTGATTGCTATATTATGGATGCTGCGTTACCATAAAACTCCACCTATGGATTTATATAGTTTATGTTTGGGCGTGTTACAAGATGAAATGGTTGCTAAAGAAATTAACAATTTAATTCAGTTAAAAGCAACAGCTCAAGAAGGTGATGTAATTCCTAGGAATTATGTTTTAGATTCTTTTATTGCTTCCACTTTAGAAAACAAGATAGAACATTATAGTATACTGTCTGAAGCCATTATGGCAGCTACAATAAAAGCAAATAATATATTTTATAAATTAATTAAAGCGGAATAAGTAATTATTTATATGCATGCAAATACAAAAAATAAAGAAATTATTGATTTACAAACTTCATTACAAGCAGTATATCGACAGTTTGATTGTTATAAAAAACCATCAGCAAACTTAACTTGTTTGGATTATGGTCCAACGCAAGAAGAATTGGAGGTATTTACTAAATTTAAATTGTACGAACTACCCCCCTGTGCATTAAGTGGATCAGTTTTTATTAGCATAAGTGGATCACTTTTGCTGAGCGTTGAGGAATATACCCCTCTTAAAAGTTGGCTTATTGGATTTATGGGGTACATTGTGGACAAAGAATATCAAATAAAGGTAATGATTACTGCTAGACCAATGTGGATGTTCTGAAACTCTAATTTAATGGAGGCGGCGGGAGTTGAACCCGCGTCCGCCAGCGCTATTTTCTAAAGAATCTACGTGTGTAGCCTGTTTATTGTTTTAACTATTAACTTACCCAAAAGGCAGGGAAGCTAATAGCTGTCCCGTAAAATTTAGCCTATCAAAACCGGGCGGTTGATAAGCGATCTTGTGATTGCGACCCCTAGTAGAAAGAGCACAAGCAACTCTCTCAGTAGAGGGCATTAGGAGACTAAGCTGCTAATGCGTATTGATTTTGTTCGGCATCTATATGCCTGCCACGAAATTTTTACGAGTTACGTTGCCTGCTCGACACGCACGTTAGATTTTGCAACCAACGTCGAAGCCAAATACGCCCCCATTTGTTATTATAAATATATTTTTTAAGTTTGGATAGATCTTTTTTAATAATGTTTTTTTAATATTCGTTGCTTTTCTATTTTCCAAGTCTTTTCTTTATCGCTAGCTCTTTTATCGTATAATTTTTTACCTTTAGCTAGGGCAATGTGTAATTTTATTTTGTTTTTACTCCAATACATTGAGGTTGGAATAAGTGTATATCCTTTTTGTTTGGTAAGCCCAAGTAGATTATTAATTTCTTTGCGGTGTAGTAAAAGTTTACGAGTTTTGCTGGGATTAATGGTTTTATGGGTACACGTAGAAATTAATGGGCTTATTAAAGCTCCAAGTAACCAGGCTTCATTATGTTTTATAATTACATAACTATCTGATAATTGTACCTTTCCAGCTCTAGCGCTTTTAATTTCCCAGCCTTCCAGAACTATACCGGCGTCTAATTGTTTTTCAAAAATATAGTCATGGGAGGCTTTTTTATTAGTTGCTATTGTTTGACTGTAGGGTTGTTTATTGTTTTTTTTTTTCATTATTTTTTAAAACACCTAAAACTTAACTTACAACGATTATATCAATTAGTTTTTTTAGCTTTAGGTAAAAATCTTATAACTAGATCTTTATCATCACTGATATAGTGGTTTAAATTACCTTGTTTATCAAAAAATAAAATTAAATGTTGTTGTTTAGTTATTTTATCTCCATTTGGTCTTAAACTATAAAAATAATCTAAACGATTAGGGTTAATTGGATCTAAAGTCGCAGTACCTAAAATTTTTTGTACTTCTTGTTTAGATTGCCTAGGCCTTAATTGATCTAGTTTATTTGGATCAAGTTCATTACCTTGTTTTATGGATAATTTATATATGCTACATCCAACTTGGCTTAAGAAACTTATAATAATAACTATTATAGAAAATATATAGCGAGCCTGGACTTGTAATTTATTGTTAGATAACATAAATAATAATTTTTCCTAAATAAAATATAAATTATATATAAAATATTAGTGAGTATGAAGCATTATTTAAAAGATAGTGGTTTTAAAATTACCGTTCCGCGGCGTAAAATTTTAGAAGCGTTAGAAAATGCTAATAATAAACATTTAAGTGCAGAAGATTTGTATAGTTTGTTAAAAGCCAACGGCGAAGATATTGGGTTAGCTACCATATATAGGGTGTTAGCTCAATTTGAAACCGCTAAAATTGTAATAAGGCATAATTTTGAAGAAGAAAGACGCTCGGTTTTTGAGTTAGTAGCGGATAGCCATAATCATTTAGTTTGTAGAAAATGCGGTAAAATTATAGAATTTTTTGATGAAATTATTGAAAATAAATTAAAAGAGACTGCCAAACAGCATAATTTTAAAATTTTAGAGCATTCTTTGTGTATACGTGGAATATGTAGTAGTTGTGATTAAATTTCACGCTAAATCTCCATCAATAATTTTGCTCGCCTCTTTTTCAGTATTATTATCAATAGTTCTTAATTTTTTATAAATAAGTTTTCTGTTACCAACAGCAATAACCAAAACTAAAAGCATAGAACTTTCTATTATTTCACAAATAATTCTGTAGTCTCCAGTTCTATATCTCCAAAATTTTTTTAAATTACCAGTTAAAGCTTTACCCAATTTCTTGGGATCATCTAATTTTTTAATATGATTTTTAATAAAATCTATAATCTGTTTTTGCTCTGGTTTTGTTAATTTTTTTAATTGTTTTTCAGCTTTAAGAGTAAATTTAACTTCAAATATCAAGATTCTTCTCCAATTCTTCTATAGTTATCCATGATGCTGGATCTCCTTTGTCATCAATGGCATCAAATACCTCTTCTGCAAATTGGTAGGAAAAGTCCGGATTATCTTTACAAATAGTAGCAATTTTAGCTAACCGCTCAATATCAGCTTCGTTTTTTTTGCCTATTTGCGACCAATGTTCAATTTGTTTTGGGATGCTGCGGTGATACTGTTTAGCAGCAATTTTAGCTTCTTCAATAAGCTCTTTGGATAGATTGATAGCTTGTTTCATAATACACCTATAAACTGTTTGTTTTATTGTGTTTGTATATATTTAATTGTATTTTATGTCATAAGACAATAAAAAGCAACAAAGTGTAATATCAATTAAAAACAGTGAACCTTCAGCAAAGCGATCCTGTCTATACTTATATTAAGAATTATAAATTGTAAAAAAATAGGATGCTTATGCCAGCAAACACACCATCTGCTTCTTCCGCTTCTTCACCTAAAAGTGATAGTGGTACATCAAAAACAAGTGCAACAGTTCCTGCTAGTACGAGCCAAAATCCATCATCTACTGTGGCTGCTGCTCCGCCTAGTAATTCTGCTAGTAACCCATCAGCTACTGAAACTCTAGAAAACCCTAAAGAAGATACTCCAGAAACTAAAAAAGAACCCCAAAAAACTCTCTGGGAACAGTTTTTGGAAATGCTTAATAGTTTAAGAAAACAATTAACCCCTAATCCAAACAGTACGGAAGATGAGGAAAAAAAGAAAAAAGAAGAGGAAGAAAAATATTCGGTTTTCTTTTATGTACATTTAAAGAGTTTAGCTACAAAGCTTGAAGGTGTATCGTTAGATTATGCTGCTACATTTAAGCATCAAAATTCTGAGGTTCTCACAAACAAGTCAATTACTGACGGTTTAAAAAAAACTAATACCCCAGAAAAAACAGATTATGTTAAAGATATAAATACACTTATGGATCAAAATAGTGATTTTGAGGCAAAACAAAAGTCCTACAATAGTATAAAAAAAGGTATAACTGATCTGAGAGAACATTTTAACAATGGGCTGGATACCGCCGGTAGAGAGAAAGATTTAGTTGATTTGCAAAATATGGAAAATCACTTTGATAATTATATTGATGGTCAACGAAACCCGCAACTTAATAAGCAGCAGGGTGCCGATTTTAAACAAGCTGAACAAGTTTTAACAGGTATGAAAGATATTATGAATACGCTAAATACAGAACCTAATAAAGGGACTACTCCTAATCCTGCAGAACAAAAAATTACCAAAACTAGCGAAAACAAAGCCCAAACACCAAAACCATCTGATTCCTCTACCACTACTAGACCCTCGAGCCCCAGACCAGGACGATAATTTACTCTTTATTCCACCCCAACTTCTCTCTTAACATATTAAAATAATTATATTCAACTGGATGAATTAATTTTAATTCCTTAGGGTATTTTGTAATATTTATTTGATCACCAACAGATAGTTTTACATAATTTTGTCCATCGAAACTTAAACCACAGTCAGTATTGTTAGGATGATCTAAAAGCTTTAATTCAATTATGCTGTCTTCGTGAATTACTAATGGTCTAGAGCTTAATGTATGTGGAGACATTGGTACTAAATTAAAAATTTTTAAAGTTGGATATAAAATAGGTCCACCAGCAGATAAAGAGTAAGCGGTAGATCCGGTTGGGGTAGCCATAATTAAACCATCAGCACGCAACTGTAATACAAATTGGCCATCAATAAAAATTTCAAATTCCATTAATCTAGGGATGGTTCCATTATATAAAACTATATCGTTTAGTGCACAAAGTTTAATAGTTTTTTTGGCGTTTGGTTGTTTTATACTAGCTTGTAATAAACTACGTCGTTCTTCGATATATTTTCCAGATAAAATTGCCGTTAAACTAGATTTAATTTTATTAAAATTTAAATCTGCTAAAAAACCTAATCTGCCTTTATGGATCCCCAATACAGGAATGTTATAATTAATCATTGTTCTAGCGGCGCTTAGAAAACTGCCATCTCCACCAATTACTATTATTAAATCGCAAGATTTTTTTAAAACTTCGGTATCTAAATCGTTACCTAAATATAAATTACAGTTTTGTTGCTTTAAAATTTTAGTAACTAAAGTTGCAGCAGTTTTAATGCCAGATATTTGTGATTTGTCTAAATCAGCAGTAATTTTTTTTACAAATAATCCAATATTTTTGAATTTTTTAAAATTTTTCATATAAGTCTCTTGAAAATATATAAATAGTCCTTATTTATTAATATATTAAGCATTTAAAATATTTATAGCAAATAAGAGGTAATTGTGGATATGGGCGAGAATACAGAATTAAATCCATCGTTAGAGGAAAATTTAGATTTAGAGACAATACAACAAAAGATATCACAATTACAAGCAGAGTTAATTGCTGCAGAAAATAAGGCGGCTGAAAATTGGGAATTATTATTAAGGACTAAGGCGGACGAAGAAAATACTCGTAAACGGGCTAGGCTAGATGTAGAAAGTGCCCATAAATATGGCATAGAGAGATTTGCACGTAGTATGTTAAATATAGTAGATAGTTTAGAACGTGGAATTGAGTTATCTAATACTAATAATAATGAACAAGATCAAGCGAATCAAAATAATATAATTAAAGGCTTAAAAGAAGGGATGGATCTTACTCTTAAGTTATTATTAGATACTTTGGACCAATTTGGTATAAAAATGTTAAATCCAGTTGGAGAAATGTTTAATCCAGTGCAGCATGAGGCGCTTTCCATGCAGGAACAAGAAAATTCCGTTCATAATAGTATATTGTTGGTAGTACAAAAAGGCTTTATTATGCACGATAGAGTGTTAAGGCCAGCTAGAGTTATTGTAGCTAAAAATACTAATTTAGATTCTTAAATTAGAAATATTGTTAAATTTTAATATTTAGGCTTGATTTTTTATTTTTTGGACTTATTTACAAGTAATATAGATTAAATTTTTATAGATTGTATGGGGGAAGTTGTAATGGCAGAAACTATTATAGGTATTGATTTAGGCACAACTAATTCTTGTGTAGCAATTTTGGAAGGTACAACTCCAAAAGTTATTCCTAATAGTGAGGGTGATAGAACGACTCCATCTATTGTTGCATACACAGACAACGGAAAATTAGTTGGTGTAACAGCTAAAAATCAGCGTGTTACTAATCCAAAGCATACGTTATTTGCTATTAAGCGACTAATTGGACGTCGATACGATGATGAAGTGGTTGCTAGAGATCGCGATATAGTTCCTTATCAAATTATAAAATCAGATAATGGAGATGCTTGGGTACAGATAGATGATCAAAAATTAGCTCCGCCACAAATTTCTGCAGAAGTATTAATTAAAATGAAGAAAACCGCAGAAGATTATTTAGGTAAAACCGTAACTTCGGCGGTTATTACTGTACCTGCTTATTTTAATGATTCCCAAAGACAAGCAACTAAGGATGCTGGGCGTATTGCAGGGTTAGAGGTAAAGAGAATTATTAACGAACCAACTGCAGCAGCGTTGGCATATGGTTTAGATAAACAAAGTGGTAATGCCATAATTGCTGTTTATGATTTAGGTGGTGGTACGTTTGATATTTCTATTATAGAAATAGCAGATGTTGATGGAGAAAGGCAATTTGAAGTATTAGCTACCAATGGAGATACTTTTTTAGGTGGCGAAGATTTTGATATGAGAATTATTGATTTCTTAGTAAGTGAATTTAAAAAAGATACTGGAGTTGATCTTAAAAATGATTCAATAGCATTGCAACGTTTAAAAGAAGCTGCAGAAAAAGCTAAAATAGAATTATCTTCTAAAGAGCAAGCAGATATTAATTTACCATATATAACTGCTGATGCGAGTGGTCCTAAGCATTTAAATATCAAACTTACTAGAGCTAAATTAGAATCTTTAGTAGACGATCTAGTTACGGGAACTATATTACCATGCGAAAAAGTATTAAAAGATTCTGGTAAAAGTTTAAATGATATTTCATCGGTTATTTTAGTAGGTGGCCAGACTAGAATGCCTAAAGTACAGCAGATTGTACAAGATTTCTTTAAAAAGACTCCAAGAAGAGATGTTAACCCTGATGAAGCTGTAGCCGTTGGTGCTGCTATTCAAGGTGGGGTATTGTCTGGTAGTGTTAAAGACGTATTATTATTAGATGTAACTCCATTGTCCTTAGGGCTAGAAACTATGGGTGGTGTTATGACAAAACTTATTGAACGTAATACTACTATTCCTACTAAAAAAAACCAGGTGTTCTCTACAGCTTCAGACAATCAAACTGCAGTAACTATTAGGGTCTTTCAAGGTGAACGAGAAATGGCATCTGGTAATAAATTGTTAGGGCAATTTGATTTGCAAGATATTCCTCCTGCTCCTAGAGGGATGCCTCAGATAGAAGTAAGTTTTGATATTGATGCTAATGGTATTTTGAGAGTTTCTGCTAAAGATTTAGCTACTAATAAAGAGCAAAAAATTGAAATTAAAGCATCTAGCGGTTTAAATGAACAAGAAATAAATAAAATGGTTAAAGATGCAGAAGCTCATGCCGAAGAAGATCGTAAATTGCATGATTTAGTAACAGTACGTAATCAAGCAGATACCATGATTCATGCTAGTGAAAAGGCAATTAAAGATGCTGGTGATAAAGTGACTGCAGACGAAAAACAACGTATAACCGATGCTATTAGTAATTTAAAAGAAGCATTAAAAGGTAACGATAAGACATTAATTGAATCTAAATTGCAAGTATTGCAAGAGGCTTCACATAAATTAGCTGAACATATGTATCAACAAGCAGCGCAAGCCCAACAAAATACTGCTCAAGCGGATAATTCTAGTACCTCTTCTAGTAACAACAGTAGTAAAGGTAATACAGTGGATGCTGAGTTTGAGGAAATTAAGGATAATAAGAAGTAAATAAATGCAAAAAAAACAAGATTATTATGAAGTTTTGGAAGTAAGCCAAAATGCTAGTGACGTTGATATAAAAAAATCTTATCGTAGAATGGCAATGAAATATCATCCAGATCGAAATCCTGGCGATAAATCTGCAGAAGAAAAGTTTAAAACGGTTCAGCAAGCATACGAGGTACTTTCCGATCCACAAAAACGTAAAGTATATGATGCTTATGGTCATACAGGAGTAGATGCATCTAGCGGTTATGGTGGTGGTGCTAGTGGTTTTCATGGGGAACACCAGGGCGGCGCTAGTTTTGAAGATGTTTTTGGTAGCATTTTTGGTGATGTATTTGGTCATGCCGGAGATAGTAGGGGATTCAATAGAGGTGGGCAATCTCAGGTTAAAAAGGGATCTGATTTGCGTTATATTGCCGATCTATCTTTAGAAGATGCAATACATGGTACTAATATTACTATTAAAGTAAATATTCCGGTTGGTTGTAAGGGATGTAATGGTAGTGGTGCAAAGGATGGGGCAAAACCAACAGCTTGCGGTACTTGTCATGGGCAGGGGCAAGTTCGTATTCAACAAGGGTTTTTTTCTATACAACAAACTTGTCCATCTTGTGGTGGTGCTGGTACGGTAATTACAGATTATTGTAAAAAATGTCGAGGTACTGGTCGGGCAGAAGAAAGTAAAACTCTATCGGTAAAAATACCTGCTGGGGTTGATAATGGTGATAAAATTCGATTAAGTGGAGAAGGTGAGGCTGGGTTTAGAGGTGGCAAAGCCGGTGATTTATATGTACAAGTTAGGGTGAAAGAACATGCTATTTTTAAACGAGAAAATAGTGATTTATATTGTAAAATACCAATTAGCTTTGCTTTAGCAGCTGTTGGTGGAGAAGCAGATGTACCAACATTTAGTGGGCCGGTAAAATTAAAGATCCCTGCGGAAACTCAAACTGGTAAAGTATTTCGTTTGCGTGGCAAGGGAGTAACTACTATTAGAAAAGAAGGTCCAGGAGATTTATTTTGTGAAGTAACTATTGAAACTCCGGTTAATCTTAATAAAGAACAAAAAGAATTACTTCAAAAATTTGACGAAAGTGTTAGTTCTAATAACAAACATAATCCTTTAACCCAGTCTTGGGTACAAATGGTAAAAAATTTATTTAGAGAATTTTAATGTTAAAAATTGCGTTAAGTGGTGCCAATGGAAAAATGGGCAAAGCAATTATAGCGGCTGCTAAAAAAGATCCGGATGTGGTTATTGCAGTAAAATTAATAAAAACAGAGCAAAAAATTAATTTATTAGAAGAATTACAAAAAGTAGATGTATTTATAGATTTTTCTAACCCAGTTGGTTGTGAAAATTATTTAAAAATTTGTAGGAAATTAAAAATTCCTATGGTTATAGGGACTACGGGTTTTTCTATAGAACAAAAACAAGAAATAGCAAAAACTGCAGAAGAGATCCCAATACTGTTTGCTCCAAATATGAGTATAGGTGCTAATATAAGTTATTATTTATTAGAGTGTTTAAGCAAAATGTGGTCTTACGATAATCATAAACAAAAAATTGTTGAAATTAAAGAAGTCCATCATAAAAATAAAAAAGATGCTCCTTCAGGTACTGCATTAAAAATGGCAGAGGTTATTAAACAAAATTCTTCAGAAGATTTGCAAATTAATTTTACTAGTAAGCGAGTTGGTAACGTTAAGGGAAAGCACCAAGTTAAATTTACTAATTTATACGAAGAAGTTATTATAAAACATAAAGTTAAAAATCGTAGTTGTTTTGCTAAAGGGGCATTATTTGCCGCTAAATCATTAGTAAATAAGCCTAATAATTTATATAGTTTATCTGATTTGATTAATTATTGAGATGGTGTAGCGCCAGGAGTAAGGTTTTGGTATTGGGTTGTGCTATTTTGTAGTTGTTTACTTTTGTTTTTAGCATCTTTCATGCTGTTTACAGTATCTTGATCTAACACACCAGACATGGCGTTAGCTTGACCAGCTTGAGAAGAAACTAAAGTTGCTAATAGCGCTTCGATTCGTTCGTTTTGTTGAAATTTATTATATTCCATCCACAATTTAAATGCTTCTACTTCTAGTAATTCCATAAGTAATTGGCTGACAGGTAAATTATTAAGATTGCTAAACCAATTTGGATCGGTTAAGCGTCTAAACGATTCATCGTGCATGATTTGCATTATAGAAAAAGAGTTATAGCTAGAAGGTAATTGGCTTGCTATATTTTGAGCAGGTGGTGTTGGTGTTGGATTTAATGAATCGATCACTGTTGGATTTAAACGTCTTGCCATTATTCCATTTAAACTATTTTTAGCTATGGTTAGAGGTGCTTGTGCAGCAATTAAATTAGCAATATCAGTTTCGTTTGCAGAAAAGTTAGTCAATAAAGTATTTAATTGAGTGTTAGGAAAAGGTTCGATAAGAGAACGTATTACACCAAAAGAAGCATTTAAAAATGGATCCGCTGGATCGGTAAAATTTAGAGAATTAAAAATATTTGATGGTTTTATTATAGTATAAATACCTGTAGTTGGGTTAAAAGTACATTCTGGTATATTATTTTGTTCTATATTTAGATTTGAATTACAAGAAGTTCTAGCATAATCTGTTATAAATTGCACTTGAGGGGAGGTAGTTATAGTTGTTCCGTCAAAATTTATAAGATGTAATCCATAGTTAAGATCGTTTGTTTCTGCAGTTGAGATATAAGCGTGTACTCCAGTTTCTATAAGAGGTATAACTGTTCCTGCATTTTGTTGAAAAACTGAAGGAGTAAGTGGGGTCGTAGACGTAGCGCCGCTGGAACTAGAACCAGCACTAGTGCTAGAGCCAGTACTGCTACTAGTACTAGTAGAAGAACCACCGTCAGCGTAGACATTATTAAATATAGTCAATAATGTTAACAATATTGATGTTGCAATATAATCTTTTAACATAGGTATCCCCAAATAACTTTACCTATTTTTGTATCGGAAAGATTAATTATTGCTTTAATTAATTTTTATTGGGCTTAAACAATTGAGTTTCAAAATTAATAATTTTTTCAGCTAAGGATATGTCATCTAATACTAAAGATTTATTGTTAAGCGCTTGTTTAATTTGTGCAACTTTTTCCAAGTCTACTTTAGGTTGTTCGGCAATTTGTTGAGTTAAGATTTTTATAAATTCTGGTTGTAAATAAAAATCTACTACATCATAAGGATCTGTTTTAGTTGTGGTGTTATTGGCAGTATTATTAGAGTGTTCTAAAATTTTATGACTCATAATTTACCTCTTGTAACAATCTAGAAGTTAATACAGTATTTTGTTTAACAGACGTTTTTAAAATTAATCCAATTATATCATCTGGTTCAGTATAATAATGATCTTTTAATTGTAACACGTTAATTTTTTTACGTGTTAAATCTTCTTTATTGATAATATGTGATTTAGGTAAAGATTTTTTAGCAGAGATAGCATTTGCAAAAAATTTTATGTTTACTGGGATATATACTTTCCATGCGTTTTGATCTTTGCATTCTGCAACAACAGTTGCGCGTTGATTAATAGTTGAATGGCTTGGGAAAAAGTAATTAATATTTTTGTTACAAATTTTATTGTTAATAGTTTTATTATCTAAAATTTTTATGGTAATAGTTTTTAAGTCTGCAGTTTTATGATGAGTTTGTATTTCTTGTTTTATAAAATTTTTTGTGCCAAAAACTATATCGTTTTGATTTTGATAGCTATAGACGTTGCTAATGGGTAACGTAAAAAAGATTATTGTAAAGGCCAACAAATTTAAATTAATCCTCATAAGTATAATTGCCCATAGTTTAGTGTAATTACCCCTCATTATAATTATATATTAAATATTTTGACCATAAACCAAACTTTGTTGATATAATTTTTCCCAAATAGCAAGCCATCCATGATAATGATCTATATTTTTTAAAATTATATAATTAGCAATCTTGGGTTGAGTATTATTATATTTATTAAAAGAATTAACTTTAGTAACAAAATTTTTTATTACGTCAATTGGAATAATTTGATCATTTTCACCAATATAATGGACTTGAGGAATATGGCTTAAATTTTTAGCAAAATTTATTAAATTAAGAGATTGATGTAGTTTTGTAGTTTTGTGAAATTCACTTACAGCATCATGATCTAAATTACCAGCTATAGTAGTAAGTGATTTAACGTCAGAGCGAATACTTGCTATAATTCCAGCAATAGTTGCACCACCAGAATAACCAATTAAATGTATGTCTTGTTTTTGATTATTTATAAAATTTTTAAAATTAGTTACTACTTCATTAATAGAATTTACTACAGGTTCAGAATATCTCGCTGTTGACCAATATTGGGAAGAACAATTATGATCTAGCTTATGAGTGGTAAATTGACATGGTCTGGCTATATAAATTACGTTGGGACGTTGATCTAGACTGGCTAATTTTAAAGTTAATGGATCACGTGGAGTCGGGTTGCTAGAGAGTTTATACTTAGAAATCCATGCTTGTCCATCACCTTCTATGTAGATGTATAAAGGCTTACTGGGATCTATATGTTTTATAGTTCTGGCGTAACTAGTTATTATAAAATGTTTAGTGGTATGTAATTGTTTATATAGATTAGCTTTGTTGGCTATTTTATTTGGATCATTTTGACAGCCAATTAAACTTAAACTGAAAATTAGTATTAATAACAGCTTTTTAATTTTAAAACACCGAAAACTCATATGCATTCAGTATCCAGTACGCAATTATATTTGTAATTTCACTATTATAATCTATTATTAAACTTACGGATAGTTTGTTTGCTAACGCATAACAATTTTATTGTCGGAGCTAAAGTAACATGCCACGGATTATAGGCTCTCCAAAAAATAAACCCCATTCTTTTAAGGAAAAAGTTTTAGTTTTATTTTTGATAGGACAAATAACTAATGTTTCTTGGGGAACGGTGGTTTCTCTTCCTGCTAATGAAAACATTTATATTGGTTATCTTGATTCTTCGAGCGGTACTACGAGTATTATGCTTGAGCCTAGCGGTACTTATAGTTCTAAAATGAAAAATGGCTATTTTGCTGGATTAGGATCTACAGGCGGCTTATATCTAAATCAGTTTAATACTTCTGGTGATTATATAGTAATTACCAGCGATGCTGCTAGTACTGCTGGTAATACCACTACTATTCCTACCGATCTAACTACTATTAACGATGCTGCTAGTGCTACTAGTAGTTATACAACGAGTTATAATCTTACAACAGATATTATTGATTCTTATTCTTTACCAATAAATAATACTACCGTTGGACAACTAATAGTTGGAGGGGTTGCTACTGCAACAAACAATATAGGTATGTATGTAGGCGATGGAAACGGAGACTATACTTTAGGTAGTACTACTACAGGACCAGCAACTCCTACGAAAAATTGTGAAATAACCATACTTGGTAGTGGTCTTAGTAGTAATGGTAGTATAAGTACTACTGGTAATAGCGCTATTTCTGTTGGAACTAGTGCACTTAGTTCTAGTGAATCTTATGGCATAATTAATAATACCAGCATTACTAGAACTGATACTGGTACTGTTATAGATATGACTAAAGCTAATAGTACCGGAACTATTACTATAACAAACAACGGAACAATTACTGCCGCAACTGGAAGTAAAGCTATAGATTTTACTGGGGCTACCGCTGCTCTTAGCTTAACGTCGAGCGGGACTATTACTGGCGACATTTATACTGGAAGTAGTACTAGCAATGCTATTAATATAAGTGGCGGTAGTATTGCTGGTAATATTAATGGTGGAACGGCAGGAACAACTACTTTAACTACAACAAATAACCCAACTATTACAGGTGCTATAACTCTTCCTGCAACAGCTAATGTATTAAATATAGGTAATACTAGTGGGGAGCCTGCTAATTTTTCTACTGGCGGCAATATTACTAATGCTCAAACAATTCATGTTTATAAAATTACTGACGCAACTGCCACTACAACTAATAATGCTTTTACTATTAATAATAGCGTAACTGGGGTTAGTACTTCTCTTACTACCGATCAGTATACTACTGCTACGGTTACTAGTGGTGCTACACTTTCTGGATCTGGCTCCGTGATTAATAATGGTGATTTAGAAATATATTCTAGTAATATTAGTATGCCAATAACCAATAATGCTACGGGTTCTGTAAATGTCAATAGTGGCGGCAGTATTTCTCAGACGTTAACTAATTCAGGAACGTTGAATTTAAATGCAGGAGGTGCAGTTGCTGCTTCTGTAAATTTTAATGCTGCAAGTGGAGTGGCTTTAAATATTAATAGTGGTAATGGTATTTCAAATATACCCACAGTAACTGGAGCTATAACTGGATATACTACTGCCATTGATACTAATAACGTTAATATCAATGGTGCTTTTAGTACTGGCGGCACAATAAGTGGAGTTGGCAATATTGTTGCGTACGGAACAGGAACTACGTTTACTGTTATAGATTATATTACTAATTTTGCTAATTTTACGGTAGAATCTGGCGCAACAACAATAGTTGGTTCTGGTGGAAAAATTTCTACTGGTCAGGCTTCTGGGGTTCTAAACAATTACGGGGCTTTAACATTAAACCAAGGTGGTGTTATCGATGTTCCGGTAAGTTTTGGTGTTACAAACGGGGCGATTTTAACCGTCAATGGTAATTCTACAACTGCAGGTCCAATAACTAAAGCCATAACTGGGTATGCCAGTTATGGTGGAGATAATAATACTGTTAGCGTTGTTAGTAATTTTGTTACCGAGAATACGATAACTGGGGTTGGTAATATTAGCGTATCAGGAACTAGTGGTAGCCCTACTACATTTGCAGTTAACAATTCTATAACTGGTGTTACCAATGGTTTTACAATTGGATCCAATGCTACAACAGCAATAAGTGGTTCTGGGGTGAGTATTGCAGGTAATGGTGTATTAACAAATTCAGGTGCTTTAACTTTAAGTTCCGGCGCTAGCATTAGCATGCCTATGGTTTTTGGTGCAGCAAGTGGAGCAGCTTTAACTATTAATAATGGTACTGTAACCGAACCAATAACTGGTTATTCTGGCAATAATACTGTTGGGGATGGTAATATTATAAATATTAATAGTTCTTTTAGTAGCGACACTACCAATGGAACAATAAGCGGTGTTGGTAATATTAATGTGTCTGGAACTGGAACCGTATTTACTGTTAATAAGGCTATAACCAAACTTTCTAATAATTTTAACATAGGATCTGGAGCTGGAGTTGTAGTAGCTAGTGGTGGAAGTATTTCTAATGGTAATAGTAAAGGAGTACTAACTAATTTAAGTGCTTTAACCTTAAATTCAGGCGGAACCATTGATATTCCTGTAGCTTTGGGTAAATCCACCGGAGTAAGTTTAGTTGTTAGTGGTGGTATTATAGACCAACCTATAACTGGTTTTGCTGGCACTGGAGGGGATAATAATGTTATTACTATAAATGGTACTTTTAGTACTGGCAGCACAATAAGTGGTGTTGGTAATATTAGCGTATCCGGTAGTAACACTACGTTTAATGTTAATAATCCAATAAGCAATCTTGCTTCTGGTTTTACTATAGGAACTGGTTCTGCAGCCGTAGTAAATAACGGTGGAAATATTTCTAGTAGTAGTGGTAGCAGCTGGAATTTGACTAATTCTGGATCGTTGACTTTAAATCCTGCCGGAACAATCAGTGTTCCGGTAGCATTTGGTGTTGCAAGCGGTGCAAGTTTAACTATTAATGGTGGAACTGTTGGGCAACCTGTAAATGCTTGGTCTGGCGCTGGTGTGGATGCTAATAATATTAATATAAATGGTAATTTTACTACTACCAATACTATTGGTAGTACCAATAAAGCTGTTGGTAATGTTAATGTTATTGGAACCAGCAATAACCCGGCTACATTTGTTGTTAAAAACCCTATAAATGTTGCTGCTAGTTTTACCGTAGGAAGTTCTGCTACGGCTGTAGTTGGTAGTAATGGCAGTATTGTTGGTGGAGGTAGCTGCAGATTAACAAATTCAAGCTCTGTTTTGAGTCTAAATCCAGGTGGAACTATTAATGTTCCTGTAACTTTTGGAGTTGAAAGTGGTGCAGCTTTAAATATTAGTGGTGGGGCTATAAATCAACCAATAAATGGTACTTCTAGCGGAATAGACGGTAATACTATTAATGTAACTGGTAATTTTACCACTGCTAATTTAATAGGGAACACTTATGGAGTTGGTAATATTAATGTATCTGGTACTAGTAGTAATCCAACTACTCTTACTATTCAAAACCCTATAACCATTGCTAATGGTTTTACAATAGGAAGTGGTGCTACCGCAATAGTCATGGAGAACGGAAGTATTTCTGGTCCTGCTAATAAAGCGGTATCGCTTATAGGAGGGTTAACCATAAATCCTGGTGGTATAATTAACACCCCTATAAATTTCGGCACTGCTGGTGGTGCAATTTTAAATATTAGCGGAGGCAATATTGCTACAGGCAATGCTATAACAGGCTATACCGGAGTAAATAACAATATTGTTAATATAACTAGTAATTTTACTACTGGAGGTATAATAAGCAATATTAGTAACATTAATGTGTCTGGAACTAGCGGTAGCCCAACTACATTTACTGTTAATAATTCTATAAGTAATGTTTCTACTAATTTTTCAATAGGAACTAATGCTACTACTACAGTAAACAATGGAGCAGATCTTTCTGGTAGTGGAGTTATTAGTAATTATGGTACGCTTTTAATTAATAGTGGCGGCACTATAGGTAATGCTTCTACAATGGGAAATGTAACTAATAGAGGTACATTTATTGCTAGTGGAGGAATGGTTAATGTTGGAGCATTTACTAACAACTCAACTGCAACAACCCCAACTTTAAATATAACTTCTAGCAATATGACAGTTACAAGCTCAGTAACAAATATTGCCGGTGGCATAACAATTTCTGGTGGGGATTTATCTAGCGCAAGTAGTTTAGCTGCGAATGCCAGCAATTTAATAAATTCAGCCAATCAAACTATAACCATTTCTGGAACTGGTACGATTGGTAAAACGAATCGATTAGGAGCTATAACTAATAATGGAATAATTATCGCTTCTAGTAGCAATCCTTTAAAAGCTACTACTTTAACAAATTATGGCCAAATTACTGCAAATAGTAATATGTATTTTACAGGAAATATAAACAATCAAAGTAATGCCGTTATAACAATTGGTAGTGGTAATATCTTTGGTATAGCTGTTGGAGATACCGCTAGCAATATAACTTTAACAAATTCAGGAACCTTAACAAATTCAGGAACGTTAAACGTAACTAGCTTAACGCAGTCTGGTGTTATGACTATAGCTGGCGGTTCAATAAATGCCCCAATTAATTTTTCAAATTCTAGCAATAATACTTTAACTGTTAATGGTGGCAGCATAAATGGAGCTATAACTGGTTATGCTAATAATTCTATTGACATTAATCTTAGCAATGGAGCTGCCGGAACTTTTGTTACTGGTGGTGCTATAACTGGGGTTGGCGCTATTAAAATAGATAATGGGAACTTTGTAATTCAGAACCCTATAACAGGGGTGGTTAACAATTTTACAACGGCCGCTGGTACGTCAACTACGTTAGGGGCTGGCGGTTCTCTTACTGGTAATGGAACTATAAATAATGCCGGAACTATAATAATAAATAATAATACCAACATAAGTGTTGGATCTTTTATTAACAATAATAATAATGCTTCTTTACAAATAAATTGCGGTCAATTACTTGCAGATAATATAGCAAATGTCTACGGTAATACAACTGGAGGTATAATAATATCAGGAGCTAATGGTTTATCGGGGGATTTGTCTAGCCGTAACACTAACAATGTAAAAAGTCCATTAACAAATGCAACAGGTCAAACTGTAACAGTTTCTGGGACTGGAACTATAGGTAATACTACTCCGTTAGGTACTGTAATTAATAATGGAATATTTACGGCTGGCGGTGGAGTGGTTAAAGTAGGAGCATTTACTAATAATAATTCGGCTGGAACTGTAGCAAATCCTGCTTTAAATATAATTTCTAGTAATATGACAGTAGCAGGCACTGTAACAAATATTACTGGTGGTATAGCAATTTCTGGTGGAGATTTATCTAGCGCCAATAGTAGCGCTAGTAATTTAATAAATGCAGCCGGCCAAACTATAACTATTTCTAATAATGGTACTATAGGTAATAATCCTGCTGGTGGTGCATTAGGGGTGGTAACTAATAACGGTACTATTAATGCTGGTGGTAGTAATGTAACTGCAGGTGTTTTTAATAATGGGGATCTGCTAAATCAATATACTGGCTCTCTAGCAATAACCAATGGTATTTTTAAAACAGGTAATATTTTTAATAATCTTGGTACTATAAGTATTTCTAATGGAGATTTATCTAGTGTTGGTACCGGTGTAAACTCCAGCACTTTAATTAATGCATCTGGTCAAACTATAACAGTTTCTAATACCGGTACTATAGGAGCTAATGGTGCGTTGGGAGCTATAACTAACAATGGCACCATTAAGTCTAATGGCGGTAATTTAATTGTTGGAGATTTTACTAATAGCGGCAATGCTACTTTAAGCGTTAATCTTAACGCTAGCTCTAATGTTGTAACAACTGGTTTGTTAACAAATACTTTAGGAACTATAAATATTTCTAATGGTATAGTAAAAGTTGCTAATATAACCAATACATCTGGTACTATAACAATTTCTGGTGGGGATTTGTCTAGCGTTGGTAACAGCGCTAACGCCAGCACTTTGGCTAACGCGGCTGGTCAAACTATAACAGTTTCTAATGCCGGCACTATAGGAGCTAATGGTGCTCTTGGGGCTATAACTAATAACGGCACCATTAATGTTAATGGTGGCAATGTAACTGTTGGAGATTTTACTAATAGCAATAATGCTACTTTAAGTATTAATTCTAGCGCTAATTCTAACGTTGTAACAACTGGTCTGTTAACAAATACTTTAGGAACTATAAATATTTCTAATGGTATAGTAAAAGTTGGAGGTGCTCCGACTAGTGGTAATGCTAATATAACAAATACTTCTGGTACTATAACAATTTCTGGTGGAGATTTGTCTAGTGTTGGTAGTGGTGTAAACGCTAGTAGTTTAACTAATGCGACTAATCAAACTATAACGGTTTCTGCACTTGGTACCATTGGGAATACTCAACGATTAGGTGCCATAACTAACAACGGTATATTTAATATTAGTGGCCAAGTTAATAGCTTGGGTTCTTTTGCTAACAATGGCTTAGTTAATCTTGCTGCAAATATTGATATTGGAGGAAGTGGTTATACTTTTACTAATGCTGGCACGGTAAATCTATTAGCAAGTACTACTATTAACGGTAATTATACAATCACTGGAACAGGCACTCATACTGTAACTATAGATAGCAATAACAATCCTAGTGTTTTAACTTTGACTAACGGAATGGTTACATTAGAATCAAATGCTACTATAAATGTACAAAATCTGGGTGATTCTTTAATTTCAAATCAGCAACCGTATACGATTATATTTGGAGCCACTGCTGCTAATGTACCTTCTGTGCTAACCAGCGTTAATATATCAAGTTCTAATGATTTAGTATCGTATACTTTATCGACCGGTGGTAGCAGTAGTCAAAACATCATAATTACCGCTAATCGTCAACCAATATCAAACATTTCAGGTGTGTCAGCTAATTTAGCGGTATATCCAGTAGCTAAAGTTTTGGATATTTTAGTAAATAGCGGAGTTAGCGGAGTTTTAAAAACAGCATTAGCTAAATTAGAAGTATTAACTTCTCCAGAAGAAGTAATTAATGCTATAAATCAATTGTCGCCAGATGCTAATATTATTCCAGAGACAGGGTTTATAGGTACTTCTATGGTGCTTGGTACCATAGGGGAAAGAACTGAATTAGTTGCTCGTGCTGGAATAGACAATATTCAAACTGGGTATGCAGCTGGCGGTATGCAGGCTAGTAATGGTTTATGGGTTAAGGGATTGGGTGGTAGTATTAGGCAACAACCAAGATTAACTTTTACTGGCTATAATGCCAATACGGCTGGTATTGCCTTCGGGGTAGACGATAATGTTTTCGAAGACACTTGGATTGGATTGGGTTTTAGCTCTGTAGGTACTCATATAAATAGTAAAGATTCTCCAGCTAAAAAAACCAGTATTAATAGCCGACAAATTACTTTATATGGTAGTTATTCGCCAAGCGATTATTATGTAGATGGATTATTTGCTATGGCATTTAGCAAGTATAAATCAAGTCGTAGTATTTTATATGGTGGATTAAATCAAACTGCTACCGCTGATTATAATGTTACTCAGCCATCTTTTAAGGTTACTACTGGTTATATTTTGAATATTGATACTGATTTTAGAATTATTCCTAATTTATCGTTACAATATTCATCATTAAGTAAAAATGCATATAACGAAACCGGTGCAGGTGGCCTTAGTTTGCAAAATGTAACTAGTTCAAATTTAACTCAATTAGAAGGTGGGGCTGGGATTAAATTCTCTATATTACATAAAGATGATGATCAAACCTATAACCCAGATCTACATTTTATGATGTTACATGATTTTAAAAGCTCTGCTCAAGTAACTACAGCTGAATTTCTAGGGGGGGGCGGTACTTTTTCTGTACAAGGTGCTCCCCCCGACCAAACAACTTATAATGTTGGTGCTGGGGTAACTTATATTCATCAAAATAGGCTGCATTTTACAGTAAATTATGATTTACGAATAAAAAATAAATTTGCAGGTCATTCTGGTTCGTTAGCGGTTAGATACGAAATTTAACAAATTATTTAACATAGTGCTTATTTCTTTTAGTAAAAACATGTAAAATTTTTCTTTTAGTAATGTTCTTTCTTGCACATTCATAGGTAGAAATCTTGACATTTGTTCTTTAAATGTTTTCCCATAAATAATGTCAGGTAAAGCATTAATCATTTCTTTAGCTTTAATTAGATAGTTATCAATTTTATAATCGTCTATTTTTTGTTTGATTAAGATTAAATTAATTATAGAACCTTGTTGTTTTAACCAATGTAGATCCCAAATATCACGATAACGAATATAAGCTTGGCAATTAACAAAAGAAATCAGCTTGTCTGCTAAGATTTCTTCTAGCGTTTCGGTTATAATTAACATATCGTTATAACCATCAGGTAAAAAATCATAATTTTTTTGTAGTTGTTGAGGTTCTTTGGTATAAGCAGGTATATTTCCTATTTCAATTTTGATCATTTGTTTTGGTAAATCCGGGCGTTCAGGATAAGTGTCTATTCTAATTTGCCATTTGCTAATTTTAATATTTCGATTTTCTGGTTCATACGACATTTCATGCGGCTCTTTCACTGTAACTTTTAATCCATAGCGTTTCCCTAAATATTGTTCTATACAGGTTTTCATAGATATTAAGTTTTTTGTTGCAAAGTTAGTGCCACCAGCAAAATCTAAATCTTCGCTAAAACGCGGAGCTCCATAGCATAAACGTAAAGATGTTCCTCCCTGAAATGTTAGTTTATCTAGCAATCCAGCATTATCAAGGGCAAATAGAATATCATAATGTAATAGTTCTTTTTCAATAACAGCCCTCATGTGAGCATGTCCTTTAGCTAGCATAGCTTTTTCTACCATTGTTAGAAAATTATTATTTTGAAGAGTCATTAAGTTCTCCTGCATTCACCATGTTAATATTACGTCCAACACGTTTTAAATCTCGCCAAGCAATGGATTTAGAAGCAATACGTAGAGGTCTATTTTCTATCTGTTTTATACCATTTATAATATTATCTAAAGGACGTTTAGTATGGGTATATTCAATGGTACCAAAGGTGGTTTTATAAATACCTTTGCGACCGGTAGTCATAATAGTTAGTCGATCTATAGGAATTTGAGAAATAATTCCATATTCAGATAGAATTGATTCTAAACTAACATAATTATATTCACCTTTGCGTAATGCTTTTGCAATATGTTCGATTGTATAACTATCTGAGGATGTGGCATGAGGGTTAACGTAAATACCGCGACAAGCTCTATTTAGAATATTACTTCTAACTAAACGATTAATGCTTTCGGTACAAGTTTTATGACTATCTTGAAAAAAAAGTCTATGGAGTTCTTTTTTTGTAAACACATACTTTCCTTTTTTATCTAATTTTCTCAAGATTTCAATAGCTTTACTTTGTTTCATATTTTCTCTCAAGTAAACTGTTAGACTATAAAAATATAGATTTTAAGTATACTTGTAAAATTATGTGATTATTAAGAAACTGTCAATATTTAAATGCTTGTAATTCCTCCAATATAAACTATTATTAATTTTATAATTATAATATTTTGTTTACTGACATTATAAACCATTCTGGTTGGAGCTAATTTACGATGCCACGGATTATAGGCTCTGCAAAAAAAACATCTTATTTTAACCGAAAAAAACTCTTAGCTTCTTTTTTAATCGGGCAATTTATTGTTGGCAGCTGGGTATGCTACGGAGCGCCTGTAAATTTAGATCAAAGTCTAGATATGACTATTAGCGGTATAAACGAACCTTTTGGATTTGGTCCGATTGCTGCGAATGGAATGTGCCAGGTAAATTATCCTGGAGGTGGTTTTAACCAGATATTTCCAGGAAATCCATGGGCCGGTGATCTGTCGAATATTCCAGGGGATTTGTTAACTATAGGAACAACTTCTCCTAATAACTCGAATGGTGTTGGTAGCTTGAGTTTTCAAAATGATGGTTTGGGTTATCCTATTCTTGGCCCTATGTTTGGGACTACAGTTAACAATGGTAGTTTTATTAATAGTGATATTGGTTATACTGATACTGGTTTTGCTAGTGCTACTACCGGCATTAGTCCTTTTATTAGTGCTAATGTTAGTAATATTGGTAGTTATACTATTACAATAAATGGTGGTGTTATTGGAGGTTTTGGTGGTTATGCTGCTATAGATATGAGCACGGCTCAAAATGGTACTGTTACTATTACAAATAATAATAGTTCTGGTTCTATTAATGGTTATAGTTACTTTGATCCAACTACTGTTTGTGTTGTAGATACTAATAATTCGCCATATACTTATAGCGGCGCTATTCTTGGTTCGTTAACTAGTGGTGGTGCTGTACCTACATGTACTGCAATAAATTTCGCTGGAGCAGGAGTTAAGTTTAATTTACAGCAACAAGCTGGAAACATTAATGGTGTAATTAATTGCAGTAATGGTGCTAATACGTTTGATGTTAGTGGTGGTACCATGACAGCATACGCCAATAGTAACATAATATATGGTGCTTCAACGGCTGGAGCAACCACTTTGACTATAACAAACAGTCCAACAATTCATGGTAACATATCTCTTCCTGTAACGACCAATATATTAAATATAGGAACTACTTCAACGTCAGCTAATTTTTCTACCGGTGGAAATATTACTAATGCGCAAACAATCAATGTTGTTAAAACTGCTAGTCCAAATAATTTTACGATTAATAATAGTATAACTGGCGTTACAACTTTCACCGCCGACAGTGGTACTACTACTACGGTTGCTAACGGTGGAAATATTTCTAATAGTAGTGGTTCTTTAGAAAATTCTGGAAATGTTACAATAAATCCAGGTGGCACCATTGGTATCCCTGTAAATTTTGGTGTTGCAACTGGAGCATCTTTAAATATTACTGGTGGCACTGTAAGCAGCAATGTAACTGGTTTTCCTACTAGTGGTACAGTATCAGATAATAATAATATTAACGTAACTGGCACTTTTACTGGTACAGGTGAAATAACAGGGGTTGCTAAGATTGCTGTAACAGGATCTAGCGGTAGCCCTACTAAATATACTATTCAAAATTCTATAGGAGGGGTTACTACTGGTTTTAGTATAGATGCCAATAGTACTGCGCTGGTCGATACTAATGGAAGTATTGCTGGTGGCGGTAAGTTGACAAATTTAGGAATTTTAACGGTGCAAAATAGTACTGGTGGTATCGGTGGTGATGTTAACATACCAATAATAAACACTGGGACAATAGGAGTTACGGCAGGAAGTATTTCCGGAACTAATTTATTAACTAATTCAAATGCATTAAATATATCTGGTGGTGCTATTAGTGCGCCAATAACCAATAATTCTGGTGCAACTATAATAGCTACAGGAGGAACTATTGAGACTGGTGCGATGTTAAATTCCGGTGATTTACAGGTTAAAACTGGAGGTTTGGTTACTTCAGCAATAACCAACAATCCTGCTGCGGGAACCATAGAAGTTACCGGTGGCAGTATTACTACTGGCACGTTAACCAATTCCAAT
>Ga0187884_10001138_pt1 | contig 24665 bp, 23 predicted proteins | sample June2016WEW_20_4_FD_132983 | JGI IMG/M metagenome (GOLD analysis project Ga0187884, IMG submission 132983) | Peatland microbial communities from SPRUCE experiment site at the Marcell Experimental Forest, Minnesota, USA - June2016WEW_20_40 | ecosystem: Environmental > Terrestrial > Soil >...
CCCTACCCCCATGAACGACTTCCTGGTGGCGCTCAACCGTATCATCCACCTGGTATTCTTCGAGAACTCACAGGTCACGGACAGGTTCAGGACCGTCAGAATCCTGGCCACCAACGCCGCCACACTGCGGTCCGTGATGGGGCTGTCCAGGACGGGCAGGAAGAACAAGGCGGAGAACATCCTGCGGGCCTACGACTTCATCAACAGGGGCAGGTTCCCCCGCCTGGACCCCGACTCCTGCGACGCCGTCCTGCTCGCCATGATGGGGAGGTACACGGCCAGCGTCCTGCTCGACAGGGGCAGGGAGGTGCCGGACAGGGCGCTCCATGCGCTCTGCTCCGGGCAGCAGAAGGCCAAGGGCAAGGGGAGCCATATGCATATCGTGACGCAGGGCATCCTCCACCGCCCCGAGTATTTCTATGAGTACGCACGGAGGGAGTACACCCTCCTCGTGAGGTACGCCTCCTCCCCCAAGGCGGGGCTGGAGCGGGAGTCCTACCTGATATAAGGAGAGCCGATGGCGAAGAAGAAGGACAAGGAAGCAGAGGACAAGCTGGGACCGCCCCGCAACTGGACGGTGGAGCAGCGGCGGGAGAAGTTCCTGAAGATGCGCAACAGCACCAAGGCCGACTTCCGCATCCTGGACAAGGACTTCCGGGAGGAGCTTGTCCCCTACAACCACCTTGTCCTGGACAGGGTCCTGGGCCTGGGGGGAATTGCCAGGCACGGGCGTATCACCCAGATACACGGCAACGAGGGGGCGGGCAAGACCACCATGGCCCTGTGCATAGCCGCCCAGTACCAGCGCATCACGGGCGAGCCGGTGGGCATCTTCGAGTACGAGCCTACGGCGTCCATCCACTACGCCTTCGCCCTGGGAATCGACCCCGACCTGTGCTTCTACGAGCAGCCCACGAACCTACAGAAGGCCATAGCCCGCCACGTCGAGCTGATGGAGGACGCCGGGGTAAGGTTCTTCGTGGACGACTCCATCCCCTACATGGAGACCAAGGTGCCCCGCAGGGACATCGAGAGCGGTAAGGCGTTCAAGGGCAACTACGGCTCGCACGCCAAGGGCATCAAGGCGTTCTACCACCTGCTGCACCCCTACCTGCTGGAGAACGACGGGGCCATCCTGGTGGTCAACCAGACCCGTGCCCGCATCGACGACGACGCCGAGTACGCCAGCAAGTACAGCTACACCAACCGGGAGTACAGCCTGCCGGGCGGCTATGCCGCCAGGTTCGCCCCCTCCGTCATGGTCGAGATGTACCTGGTCGAGGAGGTACGCCCCTGGGAATGGGGCAAGATGCCCGACGAGAAGGAGAAGTGGCTGCTCATCCAGCCCAGGGGGGAGGTGGCCAGCAACTACCCGACCGCCAACAGGGTCAGGGTCAGGTCCCTCAAGAACAAGGTCACGGGCATGGGGTTCCGTGAGGGCTACGTGTATATCCGCCCCAACCTGGGGATTGACGAGAACATGAGCGTCAGGGAGCTTGCCTGCGCCTACGACCTGGTGGCCTTCGACAAGAAGAAGTGGTACGTGGGCAAGTCCCTGGACGACGCCATCGCCACCTACCCGAGCAAGACGGAGCTGGTCGAGGCCCTGGTCACCAAGCAGGACCCCGAGGTCCTGGGCAAGCTGCGGGGCCTGGTGGCCGAGGCGGTGGCCAGCGACGATACCGAGAGGTTCCGCTGCACCCCCCCTGCCGAGGCGGTGGCCTACGCTGCCGAGGAGGAGGGGGATTACAAGTTCCAGGACGAGGAGAACTTCGGGGAGACGCCTGCCGCCAGCGTGAAGGAGATAGAGGAGTAGTGGCCGACTTCTGCAAGCAGTGCTCGATAGACATGTTCGGAGAGGACCTCGGCGACATGGCGGGCCTCTGCAAGGAGGACGAGGTCGTCTCCGTCCTCTGCGAGGGGTGCGGCCCCACCTGCGTTGACTCGGAGGGTAGCTGCCAGTTCCATGCCGAGCACAAGCCCGGAACGGGGGTGATAAGTGGTTAGTTGGTACCAAGGCGCTCAGCCGTACTGCTCCAAACATGGGTTTGTCTACCATACTTGCTGTAAGGAATGCCTCCATGAACACGGCAGGTCTGAGACGGACTATCGCCCGTGTGTCGCCTGTGCGGAGGAAGTAAAAAAGGTGGCGTCCGGCAAGAACGTATGAGACTCTCTGGCAAGAACGTCCAGCCGTGGGAGGAGTTCGCCCTGGACATAGGCGGGCTGACCCTCATAGTCGGCCCCTCCAACCACGGCAAGAGCAGCATATTCCGGGCGCTGCGGGGGGTGCTGCGCAACGACCTCCCCTCCGACTTCGTGCGCAACGGGCAGGACGGCAGGCTTGAGGTCGTCCTGGAGACCGAGGGCACCGACCCCATCAAGGCCACCCGCACCCGCAAGGGTACCACCAAGTACGAGATAGGTAGGGACGAGAAGGGCAAGCCCATCAAGTACGAGGCCCTGGGGGACAGCATCCCCGAGCCGATGAGGAAGCTGGGGTTCGGCAGGGTGCAGGTCGGCGAGACCACCATAGACCCCATCTTCTCCGAGCAGAACCGGGCGCAGTTCCTCATCGACCCGGAGAGGTGGAAGCCTGCCGACCTCAGCTCCGTCCTGGGGGCCTTCTCCAGCACCGAGAGGCTGGACGCAGGCAAGAAGGAGGCGGGCCTCCGTATCACCCAGCGCAACGCCGAGGCCAGGACCCTGGCGGAGGAGATACGGGAGACAGAGGAGCGCAGGGGGAGGCTTGCCAGGCTATCAGAGGAGTCCGAGGCGATGCTGCACTGGGCCGAGGGCTTTGAGCTGCGGGCCAGCCGCTACGAGTCCCAGGGCCTTGCCGTAGCCTCCGTCCTTGCCGCTACGGGCAGGCTTTGCTCCCTCAGGAGGCTGGCCTCCGGCATCGTGGTCCCCGACCTGTCCGTCACCGAGGGGCTGCGCAAGAGGGTGGACCTCCTGTCGGAGGCCGCCTACCGCTCCCGCCGCCTCGTCTTCCTGTCCGGGCTAGCGGACGCAGGCCTGGCCATACAGGGCCAGTGGGAGGGCATAGCCCAGGAGGGGAGGCTCCTCCAGGCGGTCCTGTCCCTCCTCGGCATGGTAGGCAGGAGGGGCCCTGGCCCCCGTGCCTGCGCCGAGCGGCTGGGCGTCCTGCTCAGGGACGTCGATTCCTCCCTCTCGTCCGTCCTACGCCTCTCCTCTGTAATCAGGGCCGCAGGCAGCGTGCGGGAGGCCAGGCAGCTATCCGCCCTCAAGGAGGACGACCTCCGCAGGACGGAGGAGTCCCTCAGGCAGGCGGACGCCGAGGCGGCACGGCTGGGGGCCGACCTGGCCAGGGAGTCCGCCCCCAAGTGCCCTATCCACGGCGTGGCCTATGTTTGCCCCCGCTGTACCCGCCCTGATAGCAGTAATAACCCTTTAGACTAGATAGAGGTGGACATGTCGGACATACAGGAGCAGTTGAGGCTTGCCCAGGCTAAGGTCAAGGCGCTCTCCAGCAGGCGGGACCAGGTTATCAGGGACGCAGGGATTGAGGAACAGAAGCTCCAGCATCTATATGAAAGCCTGCGGCAGCTAGGGGTCAGCGACCCGGAGGCCCTGAGCGAGGACAAGCTGAGGGAGCTTGCCGCACTTACCCAGAGGGAGCTGGAGGAGAACCTCAGGGGGCTTGCCGATGCGCTTGCCAAGGGCGAGGCGCTGCTCAAGGAGTACGAGAGCCTTCAGCAGGGGGCATAGGTGGGCGACGAGGAAACCCGGCTCCCGGCAATCGAGGAGCTTGACTTCGAGCGGGAGTCCGTCCAGCGCCTCTACCTAACCAGCACGGGGGGCATAAACCCCGAGCGGTGGGAGAGGGCACGGGACGAGGTCCGCTTCGAGGACGTGGTGTCCGAGCTTACCGGGCACCGTGAGCACCTGCTCCACTGCCCCTTCCATGGCAGGGACCGCCGGCCCTCCTTCCAGCTATACCCCCGCACCAACGACGCCTTCTGCTTCGGCTGCCCGCCCGGCTCCCAGTACTACGACTCCGTCATATTCGTGTCCAGGTACATGGACTGCAACAAGACGCAGGCCCTCCAGTGGATTGAGAAGACGTTCGACCTCCCAAAGCTGCCCAACGCCCCGCTGGAGGACGAGGACGAGGACGGCACCCTGGGGTTCTGGGACCTCTCCGAGCCTTTCATCCTCAAGGCGGCCCATGACGTGCAGGAGAGCGGGGACCCCGAGCTGGCGGAGGACTACATCCGCATATACTTCTCCTCCCTTGCCTTGGAGAAGTCCGCCAAGGCCTCGGGAGACCCCGAGGACGCCCACCTCCGGGCGGCCATGGGCCTAGCCTCCGTTCTGGGCAAGGAGAAGGTGGCGGCCATAGCGGAGCGCAAGGCATGAGGCAGTATTGGCACGTATGAAGGCAAAGACCGAGAAGCTGACGGCCGGGGACCTCAAGAAGCCCAGGAGGCCCAAGGTCAAGAAGCCACGGGACATCCGCAGCATGTTCCGTGAGGTGCTGGCGGACCTCCTTGCCTCCGGGGGTGTGTCCAGGGTCAAGAAGAGCTGGATGAACACCAAGGCCTTCGAGGTCATCGACACGCCGGAGGCGTTGCAGAAGTGGTGTGACGACGCCCTTGCCAACGCCCCCAGGTTCGAGTTCTACGGCAGCACCCTCCCGGTCGTGGCCCTGGACGCCGAGACCCTCAGCCTCGACACCCGCCTCTTCGTCAGGATGAGGCAGAACCCTGACGGCTCCTACAGCCAGTTCTACGAGACCAGGACGGACATCGCCGGGGTATGCCTGTCGGCCGACGGGGTCAAGGGCGTATACGTCCCTATCAACCACGAGTTTCAGGACCTTGCCCTCTCCTCCCCTGCCCGGTGCATAGACCGCAGGGAGTGCGCCCGCATACTCCAGTGGTTCTTCGACCAGGTGCTCCTTGTCTTCTACAACGGCAAGTTTGACCGTGAGGTGCTGCGCCTCACTATGGGCATCCGCTTCCGCCCCTACCCGTTCTTCGAGGACGTGCAGTGCCTCCAGTACATCAACGACCCCAAGGCCGACGTCGAGGACAAGGGGTTCTATACCGGGGACGCCGGGGGCCTCAAGGCGCTGTCCAAGAACGTCCTGGGCATCGAGCAGATAGAGCTGGACGACATCGCCAAGGTCAAGGCGGAGACCTGCCCGGACACGGGCCTCCCCTTCTGCAAGTGCCCGGACAGGAAGGAGAGGAAGCACGGCCTCAAGAACCACTTCGTGCCCTTCTGCTGGATACCCGTGGAGCTTGCCCTGTGGTACGCCGCCTCCGACGCCATATGCACCTGGCTGCTGTGGGCCAAGCTGCACGAGCTTGCCCGCAGCCGCAGGACCGTCCACCGTATAGACCACGAGCTGGTAGACACCCTGTCCTGGGTCGAGCGCCAGCGGTTCATCATCGACACCGAGCGGCACGCACGCACCGTCAAGGGCCACCAGAGGAAGCTGGGGCAGCTAGAGAGGAGGCTGTACAACCTGGGGATAGCGGCAGGCTACGAGGAGCCGCATACCGACGAGGGGGAGGTGCTGGAGGAGGACCGCTTCAACCCCGGCTCCAACGACGACCTCAGGAAGCTGTTCTTCGAGGTCAAGAAGTACGACGTCCTGAAGATGACGGACGGCGGCAAGAGCGGGGCAAAGAAGGCCTCCTGCGACGCCGAGGTCATCACGGACCTCAGCAAGGAGCATCCCGAGGACGAGTTCCTGACCGCCCTCCTGGAGTTCAAGGACTACCAGGCCCTCCACCCGGCCCGCCTGCACTACGACCCTACGGACAGCAGCGCCCGCATCTACCTGAAGCAGAACATCGTGGCGGGAGGCAGGCTGTCCTCGGCCGGCGGCGTGTTCGAGAAGGACGGGGGGTTCGGCCTCAACTCCCAGGCGGTCAAGAAGGTCGAGGCCTACAGGATGTGGAGGGTAACGGGCAACATCCTCAAGCCGGACGAGATACCCGAGGACCAGGTGGAGGAGCACCCGGAGTCCGACCTCCATCCCTCGTGCTTCAAGGAGGAGGAGAAGGACGGGGCAAGGACCCGCACCAAGGCACCCGGCATCACCAAGAACCATATCGGGCAGTACATGGGGTATACGGTCTGCCTCGTCCCCTCCTGCACCACGTGCAGGGACAGGTTCGGCATCCTGATAGAGGGCGGCAAGATAGACGCCAACGAGGTGGTCAACCTGCGCTGCCTGTTCCATGCCATGCCCGGCTGGACCTTCTTCACGGTTGACTACGGCAACATCGAGATGCGGGCGGCCGCCAACTGCTCCGGCGAGCCTGAGTTCATCAACGAGTTCCTGCACGGCGGCGGCGACTTCCACAGCCTGACGGCCAGCAAGGTCTTCCCCGAGTTCAACGACCCCAACATCAGCAAGGCCGAGCGCAAGAAGCTGCGTGAGCTTGCCAAGATTATCAACTTCGCCCTGCTCTACGGCGGCACCGAGTACACCATCTACGAGAACATGAAGAAGCAGAACCCCGACATCACCAAGGAGCGGGCGAAGGAGATGGTGGACGACTACTGGAAGGGCGTCCCCGTCTTCTATGCGTGGTGCCAGGGGAAGCAGGCGATAGCCAGGGAGAGGCTCATCTGTACCACCGTGACGGGGCGGGTCATCAACTTCCGCTCCGCCATGGAGGCGCTGCACATCCACGAGCCGAACGAGGAGGAGAGGAAGAACCACTGGAAGTACCGTGACCTCAGCAGGAAGGCCAGGGACCTCAAGGACGCAAAGGACCCTGCCTGGGCCGAGTACGCCGCCCTGGCGCAGTCCATGTGGAGGAACCTGGACACCGGGGTCAGGAACGCTATCGACTACCAGAAGTTCATGGGCAAGATTCAGAGGGTGTCCGTGAACGCCCCCATCCAGGGCCTATGCAGCGACTTCATGCGCATGAGCCTGAACAAGATATTCCAGTGGGTCTGCTCCGACCCCGGGGTGGCGGCGGTCGTCCTCCTGCACTGCTCCGTCCACGACGAGATAGACTTCTGCGTCAAGGACGAGTACGTGCCCTTCGTGGTGCCCAGGGTCACCAGGAAGATGAAGCTGAGGAAGCTGCACGAGAGGCTGAAGTGGCCCGTGCCGATAGAGTGCGACGCCGAGTACGGCCGTAGCTGGGACGTGGAGCACCATGTCACCGGGGACAGCGACCACCTGCCGGCCGGCTGGACGAGGATACCCGCCATCGCCAACTACCTCCCCGAGGGCTGGGAGCCTAGCACGGTCGCCAACCTGATAAAAGCCATAGCCTCGGGCGACGAGAGGAGGATAGCCAGGGCGGAGGCCTTCCTGAAGGAGAACATGCACGAGAGGGCATACAGGGCAGCATGGCATGCCTTCTGGCACCAGGACAAGCAGAAGCAGGACCACAGGCAGACGGACCCCAGGGCCATAAAGACGGCCCTCATAGCCTCTATCCAGCTCGACGAGTACTGGCGCATCGACGGCGTCCCGGACGACCAGGAGGCCAGCCTGGAGACCCTGGAGCAGTACGAGGCAAGGAACGGGCTGGGGCCGCAGGACCGCAACCCCCTGGCGCTGGCGTTCGGCCCCCTGGCCGCCCTGCCCCTGGACGCCGAGGTCATCAGGCTTGTCCCGGAGGCGCTGGGCGTGCCTCCCCTTCCCCCCCCTCCCGGCCTCCCTGGGCCGGACGGCCAGCAGCCTGCCGTGGTCGTCGGCTCCTCGGGAACCACGGGCACTGTCGGGCAGGCAGTCCAGCAGGAGCTTCCCCTCCAGGCCACGGAGGAGCCTCACCTCTACGAGGAGGGTGCCAAGGCAGGGCCGCCCGGAGAGGCCCCCCCCGAGGACGCCATGGTATACGTGCTCAGCGAGGACCTGGCGACCGACGAGACCAGGCAGAAGCAGTTCGGGCTGGTCATGGGCAAGGGGGGAAACAGGCTGTGGGCCAGGATAGGGGACCTACGCCCCTTCTCCATCGACGCCGCCAGGAGGGACATCCCCGCCAAGTTCCTTAAGAAAGCCTAGCGGTTCTATTTAACAGGGGACATGAAGAAGTGCAACAAATGCGGCTCCCCCTACCACGGAAGGCACCACAGGTGCGCCGGTACGTCGGTCTTTGCCTTCAGGACCCGGAAGCAGATGGGCCTGGGGGACGGCGAGCTTCCCTACAAGTTCAGGGTGGAGATAGGGGACAAGGACACCGAGACCGAGGTGTCCAACAAGCGGGCGCTCCTCCGCCTCAACTCCCAGCGGGTGTACATGCAGATGGGGTGCGCTGCCCAGGCGCTCAACAGCATGCGCCAGACGGCCAACTGGCTGGGTAGGCTAATGGACAACATGGACGAGGAGGACCGCACCGCCGTGGCCCCTACCCTGGAGGCGTTCGAGATATCCTTCCGCAGCCTGGAGGACCTCTCCCGCAGGAAGACCGAGAACGCCGTCAGGATGGAGGAGCTGGTGGAGAGGGAGAGGAAGAAGGCCAGGGGGGCCAGGACGAGGCTTATGAAGGAGTCCTCCGAGAAGTCCCGCAGGATGAACGAGTTCGGCATACTCGGCGCATCCCTCCCCCTCCGTGGCCTGGAGGGGGTCCCGTTCGGCAGGGCTGCGGGGGTGCTGGAGGCGCTGGAGGGTGGCCTGGGCGGGCTAAGGCCAGAATAGCCGCTACTCTACCCTTAATTGAGGAACCATGGCCGAGGACAGGAAGCCGACACCAAGGAGCAAGGTAGCAAGGCGGGAGAGGGGGGCCAACCTCCGCATAGGCACCACGGACGGGGTAGGGACCACCGAGGTCAAGAGGAAGGTGGCCGCCACGGGCAAGAACGGCAAGGTGTATGCCTCTGCCGGGCCCTACTCCTCCTACGAGGGCGACCTCAGCAGCGGCACCATAACCGACGTCCAGATACAGCGCATACGCCAGATGGCCACCCAGGGAGCGCCCTTCGGGGCGGCCGGGTGGGGCATGTACGAGCTTGCCCGCAACAAGACCGCTGCCCTGTTCTCGGACGGCACCCTCGGCAACGCCGACATAGCCGACAGCAACAACATCGGCTACTACTCCTACGAGTTCCCGGTGGACGCCCTGGAGCTTCCGGCATCCCGTGCCGAGGAGCTTCGCTTCTACCGCCTTGCCTACGACCGTGACCCCATCGTCGGGCGTGCCATCGACATGCACACCGAGCTTCCCCTGTCCAAGTGGACGCTGGAGAAGCCCAAGTGCTCCTCGGACGACTTCGCCGACTATGTCTTCGACTACTACCAGAGGCTTGCCAACGAGACCAAGCTGTTCCAGGTCCTTATCCAGGCGGTCAGGGAGCACTGGACCATCGGCGAGAGCTTCCTGTTCGTGGAGGAGTCCGGGGACGTAGAGCCTTGCAAGATGGCGAAGGCCATCATGGAGAAGGCGGAGAAGAAGAAGAGGAAGGACCAGGGGGCGGCCACGGAGCCGGGCATGGAGGCGGAGAACCCGCCCATGGGCGGCACGGCAGACCGTATCCTCGACTTCCTCCAGCCCGAGAAGCGCTCCTCCTGGCTAAGGAAGACCTCCTCTGCCATCGAGGAGATAGAGAAGGCCGGCATCCACTTCGACCCAGGGGACGATATCAGCTCCGTCAAGAAGGAGATACGCATCAGGAAGGGCGTCATCACCAAGAAGGCGAACCGCCTGGCGCACTTCATGAAGCTGGCCAAGGAGGCCAAGCTCATCTCCCGTGACGAGGCCGAGGACGAGCACCCAATCCAGGTCACCGCAGCCCCCGCCCCGCCCCCCGTGCCCCCTGGCGGGGCCGATGCCCCGCCCGCAGGGGAGGGGGCACCCATGGGCGATGCGGGGCTGGAGGGGATAGAGGGGCTGCCTACGGACGCCCCAGGCCCGGGGATGGGGGACATGGGCCTCCCTCCGCCCCCCATGGGCGGGGCCGGCGGGGGGTTCCCTGCCGAGCCTGGCACCCCGCCCGACCAGCTAGGGGCCGTCCAGCAGGCCATATCGCAGGGGTCCAGCATAGAGAAGCAGCACGAGCTGCTGGAGCTTAAGCGCTACCTCAAGCTGCTGGAGAGGAAGAAGCAGGTCCTTGAGGAGCTACAGGAGATAAGGGAGAAGCGCAAGGAGGAGGAGGAGCTGTTCTCCCACGTCACCAACAAGGACTACGAGGGGTTCGACAAGATACAGGTCCTCCCCCCGGAGCAGATGGAGCTTGAGGCGGCGGACGGGATGACGGACGGCCCTATCGTCTTCTACAAGCCCCTGGAGAAGCAGAAGATGGCGTACCTGGAGGACCCCGAGGTGGACTCCGAGGTCAAGGGGCTGCTAGAGTCTGACGGCAAGGTCTCCCTCAACAAGGACCCCTTCAGGGGCAGCTATGTCATCCACTTCCCGAGGAAGAAGTCGGACTACGAGCTGCACGGCCGCTCCGTGCTCCAGCGCTGCATAAGGACGGTCATCTACAGGGAGAAGCTGCGGCAGGTGCAGAGCACCCTGGCCAGCCGCAACATGACCCCCAAGACCCTGGTCGTGGCCCCGGACATCCCGCCGGCCGAGGTCATGGCGCTGCGTGCCCACATCGACGAGGCGAAAGCCGACCCCGACTACAGCGTCGTGCTCAACTACGAGGCGAGGTGGGACGAGATAGGCTCGGACGGACGCCTGCTCTCCCTGGACGCCGAGTGGCAGCATACCAACTCCGACCTGAGCATCGGCCTGGGGTTCAGCCCCGAGATACTCATCGGCGAGGGGCTGTACTCGGGCAACAAGGTGCAGCTACAGCTCATCGAGACCTCCTACCTCCAGTTCCGTGACGTCCTGGCGGACATCATCGAGAACCAGATATTCAAGCCCGTGGCCATGAAGAAGGGCTTCTACGAGCTTGACAAGTGGGGCAAGCCGAGGTGGATTTACCCCAAGGTATCGTTCTCCAGGCTGGCCCTGCGTGACTCGGGCGACGTCTACGACATGCTGTACAACCTCTACAGCAAGGGCAGCATCCCGGTCAGCATCCTCCTTGAGTTCCTGGAGATAGACCCCGAGGACGCCAAGCGCAAGCTGGAGGAGGACCTCTACAGCGTCAACGACGCCAAGTTCACCGAGCTTCTGTCCACAATCTACAACAGCCTGGGCGAGGCCGTGGTGACGAGGTCCGACATCGTCAAGCGGGTCATCAAGGGCCTCCAGCTCGACGAGGTAGAGGAGGAGCCTGAGCAGGGACCGGAGGGTTCCGGCCAGGGCGTGTAGCGTCACCTAGGCCATGATAACCAAGCTCAATGCCACCGGCACATGGTGGTCGTCCGACCTCTACGAGGGCAATGCCGCCTTCGTGGACGCCGGGGGCACCATCTTCGTGGTCAGCCAGGTCCGGCAGGGCACCAGCCCCCCGGTCGGGAACACTTTTGCCGTCCTCAAGTCCGGCCCCGTCCCCCCCGACCCCGGGCCGGGATGGTCCTTCTCCGAGGTGGCCGCCTATGCCTTCCCGGAGCCTAACAGCTCCTTCGACCCCGTCATAGCCTACGACGGCAGCAGGTACATCCACATCATAGGGACCCAGGACAACGGCACGGGCGAGGCCGTTGACCTGCTGAAGTTCACCTTCGACACCAGCACCAACGCCCTGTCCGGCCCTGCCGTCCTGGCTACCGCCTCGGTCGTCAGGGAGGGGTACGACATCGTCCCCCTGGCGTCGGGCGGCTCGTTCGTGGCCTTCTCCGTGACCAACCCCGTGGCGGTAGGCCCTACCCTTACCGCCGTCAAGGTCACCAGCATCTCCATATCCGGCAACGTGCTGACGGTGGGCACGGACTACGGCTCCCCCCCGGCAGGCGGAACCCTCCAGCCGGGCATGGACGTCACCTTCTCCGCCATACAGCTCGCCACGTTCCTGAACGGGCAGACCGTCACGGTCCTCACCTCGTCCCTGAGCAGCTTCACGGCGAACTACGTACACCCGGACTACTCCCAGTCCGAGCCTCTGACCGCCAACGTCCAGAGCATCGGGATATTCCAGAACGAGATGACAGTCGGTACGGATACGGACCTCGTGGCCGCAGGATGGCAGCAGTGGTGGCTGGCCTCCTTCTCCGGGCTTACCAGCGCCACGTTCCTCAACGGCCTGACCGTCAACGTGAACTCCGTGGGCAGCCTGGGCAACTTCGTGGGTACCGCCGCCAACAGCTTCCGGGCAGAGTTCGAGTACCCGTCCGGCTCCCCCCCCGACGACTACTGCACGGACGACGCCCCCCAATGGAGCGCCACGTCCGTCTACTCCTCCGGGGACCTGGCATGGAACCAGGGGTACCTCTGGCGCTCCCTGCACAGCGGCAACCTCGGCAACTTCCCCGAGCCGGGGTTCTGGTGGGCCAACTACCCCCTGCACCCCGTGCCGGACTCCGGCACCGTCACCGCAGGGGGCATAGGCGAGTCCGGCTATGCCATATGGCTGCCGGGGCACTCCCTGCTGGGGTTCGAGCTTGACAGCTCCGACACACTGGTGTCCCCCATCCCTACCGTCTTTGCCCACTCCCCCTTCCGCAGCGGGCCGGTATACGGCTCTGTCTCCGTGTGCCTAGGGTCCTCCGGGGCGCTGGAGGCCTACTACGAGAGCCACCCGAAGGACGTCAGCTTCAGCGACCAGACCTTCACCATCAGCGAGACGGCCAGCCTGTCCGTCTCCTCCCCCTACTCCTCCTGGGGCACCTCGGACGTCCTTACCACCTTTGCAGGCAGGTATGCGGACAACAGGCTTACCGTGGTGCCGAGCGGCGACTCCCGCACCGCCTGCCTGGTGTACTTTACCCAGGACCCCCAGCGCAACAGCCTGGCAGGGAACATACTCCTCGGCTACCTCAGCCCCCCTGCCCCCTGGGCATGGAAGGCTAGCCTAGGCTCTACCCTCGGAGGCTCGGTCACCCAGGCTACCCTCTCCCTCTCCGAGACCAGGGGCCCGAGCGTCTCCTACATCCTGTCCCCTGTCTATAGCAAGCGTGGGGCATGGTCGTACTCCGACCCGACCATCCGCCCGGAATGGCAGGACAGCTACTCCCCCTATGACCAGGTGTCGTATATGGGGCAGGGGTTCACCTGCACCTCCCCCCTGAAGGGGCGGGGGTGGTGGAACCCCAAGAACCCCTACTACAGCGGGGACATAGCCGCCGTGGCCATGTACTACTCCGCCAAGGATACCGTAACGGGCACCCCTGGGTCCCTGCCTCCCCCCGAGGACCCGGACGACTGGACGCCCCTGGGGATGGGCGCTACCCCTCCCCCCTCCACCTCCATCGCATGGAACCCTGTCGCCAGCTATGCACAGGGCACCACGGTGTACGTCCCGGCATACTACCTGTACGGGGGCACAGGCGTCCTTGCGCCGCCGCCCGCCCCTCCCCTGGACCCTGCCAACTGGGCCCCCCTCCCCCCGCCCCCGCTGGACTATGCCCACTGGGAGCCGTCCCCCGCCTCCTGGCCGCTTATGACCGGGGAGCTGGACTACCCCTCCCTGGGAATCCTCTACCCCAAGACCTACGGGGACCTGAGCCTTACCTGGCTGCGTGGCACCAAGTCCATCCTCGACGACGAAAGCCTCTGGGCAGTGGTGGGGGAGGCCAACACCGGGAGCACCGGGTCGCCTCCCATGAGCAGCGACACCTACTACGTCTCCCACTTCGACGTCCCGCCCAAGGTATACCTACAGCCCTCGGCGGGCGGCATGGTATACCGTGGCGTGCCCTTCCCCCTGGACGCCAGCCAGACCTACGACCCGGACGGGGACCTGATAGGGTTCACCTGGAGCCTTGTGCCCGGCGACCCCAACATATCCCTTACCCCCAGCAGCTCGGGCAGCCAGGTCACCCTCCTGGTACAGCGGACCATCGGCGGGGCGGAGGTACCGGTAAGCGTGGCAGTTGTGGCGGACGACTACGACCCCTCCACAAGCCCCCCTACCCCCAACCACCCCCCCATGCTGGTGTCCTCCGTGGCCTACGACCGGCCGTCCAACACTGCTACCCTGGTAGTGGACCATGTCAGCCTGGCGGCAGGCGAGGAGGTCCTGGCCTATGGCCTGGCGTCCGCCGCCTTCCTCAACAACGCCGTGCTGACCGTGGCCACCACGCTCCCCTCCCCTCCCAGGCTCCTTGCCACCGTCAGCTTCGCCACCCCTGCGCAGGTGCGAGGCTCCAGCTACCCTGCGACGGCCGACACGGGCTTTGCGATGGCCTCCCCGCAGTTTGCGGTCATACAGTCCTCCCTCTCCCCGGCGTCGGGCCTCCTGGTGGCCTTCAACGCCCAGCCTGCCATCACCATGCCCGGGACCCACTCCGCTGCCAGGAACTCCCCCGTCACCCTGGCCCCCCATATAACAGGGGACACGGACGTGGACGACGCCACCACCTATACCTGGACCCAGCTCCAGGGCACCATGGTACGGGCCACCGGCACCGATACCCCCGTCCTGACCTTCGAGACCAACGGCGTGGACGTAGAGGGGGAGACCCTGGAGTGGGAACTTACGGTTGACGACGGCGTCAATACCAGCGGGGTCAGCATCTCCTCCGTCTCCACCAGCTTCCCGATGGCCACGTACTCCTATACCCCTGTCTCCGGGTCGGAGCTTTCGTCAGGGATAGAGATAACGGTGGACGGCTGCGAGAGCATCGGCAACGACGGCACCTTCGAGATATCCTCCTTGGGCCCCGGCACCTTCACGGTGGACAACCCCTCTGCCGTGGCAGAGGCAGAGTCCCTGGCGACGGGCAACACCGTCACCAGGGCCACCACCCTCGTGTCCGTGCCCTCCTACTTCGACTGGTCCCCGCCCATCCCCGGCGACTCCCTGCGGCTCAGCCGGGCTGCATGGCCGGGCGCTATCTCGGACAGGAACACCGCCCAGTCCGACAGCCCCCCGCTCGAATGGGGTGCCCTGGACATATCCCATATCTATATCGACCTGGCATGGGCCAAGAGGACCTCTATCCTCCAGACCCTCAGCCCCCCGGCATACGGGGACGACCGCTATATCGTCATATCCCCCTACTCCGTCCTGGTCTACATGGCAGGAGAGCCTTATACCCTGCTCAGAAGGCTCCTCCCCCCTGCCCCCGGCTCCTCCCCCCCGCTCCCTCCCCCCACGGTGCTGGACGCCGTGCATACGGAGGCCGACTATACCCTCGTCCTGGGAAGCAGCGGGCTGCTCTACAGGTTTACCTCAGCGCCCCTCCTGAACACAGACGACCCCGACATCACCCTTGACCTGCTCAGCCTGTCCGAGCTTAGCTTCACGAGGATATACTCCACTATCAGCTTTGCAGGGAGCCGTGTGCTGGCCCTCTCCGGCCCCCAGGGGTGCCTGCTCTTGCAGATTGACAGCAGCACCCTGAGGCCCCAGTCCATGCTGGAGATGACCACGGAGTCCCAGCTCCTCTACGGGGCCGACAGCGTGCAGTTCGTGCGCCTTGCCAGCGTAGAGAGCCTGCGCACCGGGCAGGTGTTCCTCGGCACCGTGGACTCCAACGGGGACACCTACGAGACCCTTATAGACCTCTCCCAGGGCAGGATTATAGGCACATGGGACAAGTCCCAGCTTGTCAACCAGTACGTGGTCAGCGGGGAGGTCCTGTTCCAGCCCTCCGCCGCCTACTCCGGCAGGCCGGTCTCCCCCACGCTGTCCCCCCTCACGGACAGGGGGCCAAACCCCCTCCAGCCCGAGCTGGAGCTGGTAGGGCTTGAGTGGGCGCAGGTGCGCCCTGACCTGTGCAGCGGGTACGTGGTGGAGGTGTCCACGGACGGCGGGGCGACCTGGCAGCTTGCCTCCACGGTCAGGAGCGGCTCTATCGAGAGCCTTACCCTCAGCCTTGCCAGGGGACTAAACTCCCCTATCAGCTATACCTTCCGGGTGCAGGCCAACTCCAACGACGGGGACTCCGGGTACTCCAACACGGAGAGCATCCTGCTTTAGGACTACCGGCCCCATAGGTGTGGGGCAGGGATGCCCCTAGTGAAGCCAATCCTAGCATAGTGGAGTATAGCCATGCCTACACCTACGGACGTACGCAAGAGGGCCCTCTCCCTGCAAGGGAGAATCCGGGCCGCCCGCAAGACACCCAATGACCCCTCGGAGGACCCTTCCGACCCCATAGCCCTCCTGTCCGGCCCTGTGCCAGGCTCCCCCCCCAAGCCCAAGAGCCGCCTCGACAGGGCCCTGGACATTGCCCTGGATACAGTAGAGGACAAGCAGAGGGAGGAGACAAGCGTCCCCAGCGGGCCTTCCCTCCTCCAGGCAGAGGACAAGGCGGCCAGGAGGGTGACGGACATGCTGGCGTCCGTCTTCCCGAGGACCATGTACGGGATGGGCAAGGACCTCATCGTCGCCAAGCTCAAGAGCCTGCAAGGGAGAATCCTGACCATCGTGGACGCATCCTTCCAGGACCCCGAGCAGAGGAAGGCCGTCAAGACCCTGGTCAGCAAGGAGTTCCGCCTGGAGATGACAAGGGTATCGGACTTCTTCGGGGACGACGAGGGGTACGGGGAACAAGGACCCTAGTATTATCCGATAGAATATGATAAAGAAGGCCAGCCTTTCCTCCCTGGTGGAGATGGCGGAAACCCTCAACGCCGAGGACCCCGGCTCCGCATGCGCCTACATGGCGGTGCAGGTGTGCCCCGGCAGGGTGCCCGCCCTCTACAGGTCAAGCCCCCTGGGGTTCGTGCAGTCCAGGGGATTCGACCCTGACGGCACCAGGCACTTCGTGTCGTTGGGGCACCTCAACAACTGCCTCTCCGCCTCGGCGGACAGCCTTGACCTGCTGGTGGACAGCGGCGGGATGGTATGCATAGAGTCCGTGGACGGCCCCTACAGGAACTTCATGCACGTCCATACGGTGCGTGAGGCCTCCTCGGGGGTAAAGTACCACAGCATAGGCGACCCCGCCGTGGAGCGCCTGGACCCCGCTACCCTCTCCGGCATAAGCGTGGCCCTCCCCAGCGACATCCCCATGGCGCAGCAGCCCTCCCTCTTCGACGGCAGGCTGTGCATAGGGACCAGGGGCGGGCTGGCCAGGTACAGGGTGCCCCCCCTGTCGGGCATAGGCCTCAACCCCTGCCGCTCCTTCCTCAAGTTTGCCTGCGGCGGCAAGGCGGACGCCCTTACCATCAGCAGCAACGGCTACTGGATATGCCAGAGGGGGGGCATGGTGAGCTGCATATCCTCCCACCGCCTCCAGGACCCCATGCGGCAGGCGTTCGAGTCGCCGGGCACCCCGCTGGCCACCGTGGACGCCTTCCGCCTGGCGGAGGCCATGGGCAGCGCCCTCAAGATATGCGGCAGGAACAGCGGGCCGGGGAAGACGGGGAAGATGTACCTGGGGCAGGACGGGGTAACGTGCCGGGACACGTTCGGCAACGAGGCCTCCTTCAGCCTGGGGCCGCAGCAGCCATGGGAGGGGTTCGGCATTACCGGCTATGCCGCCGAGCTTGTCGTGTTCTTCCTCCGGCAGGCCCAGGACAAGGAGGCGGCCATACAGTCCACCGAGCCTGTAATGGCAGGGCTTCCCCCCGCCCGGCGCATCTCTAGGGGGCCGTTCGAGGTGGACTTCAGGATAGTGCCATAACGGAGGGCGGGTCCATGGTGCTTGAGGCAAGGGTGGAGCTGAAGAAGGACGACGGCACAGTAATACACAGCAGGGCCATGTCCACCAGGGTCACCTGGATGGACGGCAGGGACGTGGGGGAGGACGAGGAGCATATCAACGGCCTCTGCTTCGACCACCTCGCCGCATCGGTCCTGCTTGCCATGAGGGACAACTGGCCCGAGACGGAGGTCATAGGATGACGAAGACAATCAAGGTCTGGGACTTCAGGACGATAGAGACCCGGCGAATCGCCGAGTACCTGAACGGCATAACCGGGCAGGGGGAGAGGGTGTTCGGGGTCTACCCGTCCGCCACCCAGGCAGGCAGCCTGGACGTGCTCTTCTACCATGAGGTAAGGGTGCCCGTAAGCAAGCCATCCCCGGCAGCCGATGCCCCCAAGGCCTAAGAGGCCGGACCTGTACGACGAGCTGGAGCCGCCGATACGCCCGCTAGTAAGGCTGCTGCGGAACAACGGCTTCAACTCCACCTGCTCCTGCGGGCACGGGATGTGGGTGGAGCTTGACGTCTACGGGTACATGGACGACCTGGAGCGCATCCGCAACCTGCTCCTTGAGCACGGCTACCGGGACTTCACCATCACGGGCGACCTCAGGGTAATGGACATGTGGCCAGTCCGCAGGGCCAAGGTTTACCTGGGGGACTACCTTCCGCCCGACGATACCAGCGTCAGGGAGTACGCCTCCAAGATTTCCTGCTTCAAGGAGGAGGCCGAGCGCCTCCACCAGCAGAGCTACCGCCTTCGGGAGAGGAACAAGCGCCTGAAGGAGGAGGTCCGCAGGCTCCGCAGGGGGTCCCGTGGGGACAGGAAGGGGCCAGGGGACTAGGTTGGACCAGCTTATAGCATCCCGGCTCTCCTCCTTCCGCTCCGGGGCGTCCCGCCTCAGGCAGCAGCTAGAGTACGAGAGCGCCAACGCAGAGCGCCTCCGGGACAAGGTAAGGCGCATCGAGGAGGAGAAGACGGACCTCCAGAAGGCCCTGGCGCTCATCGACAGGTGCATCGAGCTGGTCAGCGCCACCGGCATAGGCAAGATTGAGTCCATAGTCACCGGGGGGCTACAGCAGGTCTTCAAGGACGACAGGGAGCCTATATCCTTCCTGGTGGAGAAGAAGGAGACCGCCCGGGGCTACAGCTACCGCCTCCTGTGCAGGCAGGGCGAGACCATCGGCAGCCCCATGGTGGCCTTCGGCGGGGGGGTGCAGAACCTCTGCGCCTTCCTCCTCAGGGTCATCATGATAAAGAGGTTCAAGCTCGCCAAGGTCATCGTCCTGGACGAGTCGTTCAACAACGTCAACGGGGCCAGGAACCAGCGCAGGCTCTCGGAGATGCTCCGCACCCTGGCGGACGACTTCGGGTTCACCATCCTGGCCATCACGGGGCAGAAGCGCCTGGCGGAGGCCGCCGACAGGATATACGAGGTGGACACGGGCGGGCCCGCCCCCGTCCTGCGCCCCAAGGGCTACGACAGCATCAGTGAAGGCGAAGATGAACCGCCCGATAAGGCTCAAGTCGGTTGAGGACATACTGTCCCGTCTGCGGGAGCTTATCCGCCGATACCGCCGCAGGTACATCCAGCGCAACCTGCGACCCTGCCCCTATAACTGCAAGCACGCCAAGGTGGTGGGGAGGCAGATAGTGGGGTGCCTGGGCTGCGGCTCCCGCAACCCCGAGTTCTGCAAGGACCCCTCCGTGTTCTCCCCGGCGTTCTCCAAGCAGGAGCTAGTGGACGAGTTCAACCGGGGGCTTCGTGACCCCCAGGTCCTCCTCAGGGAGTACCGTGACCTGGTGGCGTTCCTCTGGGTGGTAGGGTACTTCGACAGGCCGGAGGCGGTGCCCGAGCATATCATCCAGGCCAAGGCGGAGAGATGAAGAACAAGCGCACCAAGGAGAAGGAGGGGGACACCTGCCCCTTCTGCGGCGAGAAGCTCAGGCTGGTGGAGGTCCACTGCGAGGGGGCCAAGAGGAGGCACGAGCCTATGCCCACCGTCCTGGCCTGCCGCTGCCTACACCCCAGCGACCTTATGTGCAACTGCGGCAACCCCTGCTGGAGTATCTTCTAGCATGGATACCGAGTGGTACCTGACGGACGTGCCACGCCTTATCTCCGAGACCGCCCTCCTCTACGGGCGCATCGTGGAGAAGGCCCCCGACAAGACCTGCGAGGCCGTCACTGCCCAGAGGACCGTCGAGGAGCGCAACTGGGGGGAGACGGCGGACCTCTACAGGGACAGGTTCGGCGAGGCTCTCCGCCGCCTGGGGTACTTCTATGTCCCCAAGGTGATGGCCCCCGGCCCCGCCTTCGTCTTCCCCATACGCAGCCCTGACGGGGCATTCCCCCGTGCCCAGACCAAGCCCCTGGAGGGCAGCCCCATGTTCAGGGAGGACGCCAAGTACCGCTATGTCGGCGACAGGGACAGGCTCATAGGCCCTCCCTGGCTCGGCAACGACCCCGCTACCGTCAGGGAGGTCATCGGGAGGCAGACGGTGCTGTGCGTGGAGGGGCCGTTCGACCTGCTCGCCCTGAGGCTCCTCTGCCCCTCCTACCCCACCATGTCCTCCCTCACCAAGCCCATGGGCAAGCGCCATGTCGCCTACCTGAGGATGCTCGGCGTCAAGCGCCTGCTGCTGATGTACGACAACGAGCCTGGCGGGGCAGCGGCCATGGAGCAGCAGGAGAGGCAGATAAGGGAGATGCAGGTCGTCCCCTGCACCTGCCCCAGGAAGGACCCCAGCGAGGCCCTGGAGAAGTACGAGTGGGCCAGGAGCCTGTCCTCCACCGTGTCCCAGCTTTTCGGGTATTAGACCAGGAAGAAGCGATGAAGTTCGAGATAACAAAGCCGGGCGAGTACTTTACGGTGGACTCCAACACGGCACCCCCTGGGGAGCCTAGGAACGGCCCCTGGACCCTCTTCGCCAGGATTCCCCCCTATCCCCTACAGGTGGCCACGGTGGGGTTCTATACCATGACGGAGTTCCTCCCCGACGTGTCTGCGGTAGCCCCCCAGCACGTCCGGCGGGTGGAGTGAAGGGATGCCAGATATGGTGGAGGCTTCAGGTGCAGAGCGAGAGAGTTAGGGTAAGGTCCTTCGAGGGCCTGTACGACGAGGAGGCCCTCGGCAGGTGCTTTGATATCAACGAGCGCAGGCATTGCTGGTTCGGCAGCCACGAGTGGGTCAACGCCGGCCTAGAGTGGAGCAAGACCACCTGGAGGTCGCCGGATAGGACTTTCTCGGAAGGGTTTTATACCGAGCTTCAGTCCAGGTGGTCCGGGTCCGACGATGAGCAGCTCCCCTACGGCAACGTACGCCTCTGCCGCAAGTGCAAGCTGGTAGACTGCTGCCACCAGTGGGCTGGGCAGACGGCCTACGAGCTTGCATACGATGCCTACTACTCCGAGGTCCTCACCGTGGCGGAATGCCATAGGTGCAGACTGAAGGTGGCCATGGGGAAGTCAGGAGAGTGCCATCCTACCAAGGAGGCACAGGACCTAATCAACGAGGTCATCAAGGAAGTATTCCCCACCCTGTTTCCCAGGGAAGACGATGGCCGTGAGGGCCCGTCGGCCGGGACAGAGGGGGATAGCGCCGTTCCCCCCTATGGCTTTACCGCCTGCTATACGGCCACCGGCACTACCCTGCCCCCTGGAGGACCGTACCTCGGCAGCGGGTTCTATGTCGAGCTTCCGGTCCTGGTATCACGCATCCTGGCCACCCTGGGCAGGGAGGATGCGGTCGCATACATCAAGGCGTGCATCAAGGACGGCATACCCGGCTATGTCACCCTCAGGGCGTTCGCTGTCCCCTCCCCGGAGGGACAGGAGGGGGGCGGCGGGGCGGAGGGATAGGAGGCAAGCATGTTCGGACGTGGCAACTGGGCGGTAATCGGGGTCGAGCCCGGCTCCCTGGGCAGGTTCCAGGAGGGGCTGGGCACCGACCTACAGCTATTGAGGTCCTCCCAGCTATTGGCATCCGCAGCCATCCGCCTGCACGCCAGCACGGCGGCCTGGGGCATCAACCCCTTCGGCAGCCCCAGGCTGGACGAGGAGTTCGAGAAGTCCTTCCCCTTCGGGGACCTCGTATCCCTCCTCAAGGACATCGAGGAGGGGAGGACCGCCTCCCTGAACATGGAGCCCCTGCGGGGGTTCCTCCCCTCCGAGCAGCCCATGTCCCTGGGCAACAATGCCTACGGGTTCTGGATGGTGGTCAACGACCCCAAGGACGTTACCGACCCGGCGTCCAAGAAGGAGGCGCTGTCCTACCGCCTCATCGGCCGCCCGTTCCGCTTCCTGGCCAAGAAGGAGAAGGAGGACATCGAGCAGCAGGTGGACGCCTCTGCCGTGAGGTCCCGCAGGCAGTTTCCTATCATCGCCGACTTCCAGCACGGGCATGTCTATGCCGAGTCCACCTCCAAGGACGACCTGATAGCGCTGCGTGACGTCCTGGACGGCCTGGGGGCCAAGACCTCCTCCCTCTACTGGCACTTCGGCAGCGAGAACTGGGTAACCGAGTTCCTCAACGCCGTCCACAAGGGCAACAGGTACCCCTCCGAGATGCACTCCCGTGCAGAGGAGCTTTCCCGCTTCCGCCCCGAGGAGGTCGAGAAGCTGCCCGACAAGGAGATGGAGAAGGTGGTAGCGGCATACTTCGCCTTCGCCCCCATGGAGAACGGCCTGGTGGCCGCCCTGGGCTGCCCCTCCCAGGTGCGCATCCACAGGGTCAGCGACCCGGTCGGCGTGGCCGCCCCCTCCGTGGCGTTCTCCCTGCTCGGCATGACCAGCGACTCCGAGCTTGCCGGGGCCTCCCTGACAGTGCTAGAGCCTGTCATCAAGAGGGTCAAGGGCGAGGACAGGATAGCCAACCGCCCGCAGCTATCCGTGGACATCGTCCCGAACATCAACAACTTCGATGCCGGGGCGGCCTTCCTGCGGGGGTTCGAGCTTCCGGAGTTCAAGCGGCACGTCAAGGCCGCCCTCAAGGCGCAGGGCGGTCTGGACGTAAAGGACTTCTGGGCCATATGGCTCACCGACATGCACGATGCCGTCCTTACCCTTTCAGACAGCGTAACCAGCGTCCTGGGCACCCTCGGCCCCGAGAGGCCGGGGTTCTACGGGCTGGCCCACATGGACACCGAGGCGGACGCCACGGCCGTGGAGATAGAGGGGGGAGGGGGGCAGCCCCCGCAGCCTCAGCCCTCCCTCCCGGAGTTCAGCCCGGCCAGGCCGCAGGGGCAGCCCCCTGCCGAGGCCAAGGTCATCGACATGGTCCAGGACCCCGACAGCGGGGTATTCGAGGCAGATAAAGGAAAGGAGGAGGAAGATGGCGGAGCTTGAGGTAGAGGGCCTGCCGCAGGCAGAGATAGCGGTGATAGTCATGGACGACAAGGGGCATGTCCTGCTGGGGCGTGCCCAGGAGGGGGTGGACAAGGACAAGGTCACCGTGCCCATCGGCCTCATCCAGGCATTCGAGCCCATGTCCGACGCTGCCAAGCGCATCGTCGCCGAGTGGACGGGGGTGGACATAGCCCCCCAGCATGCCATCTTTGTGTGCGAGTCCATCCACCCGGAGGTCCAGGAGCACCGGGTGGTGGTGTTCGTGTTCTCCAAGGCCACCAGTCCCGTCCCGTCCCGCAAGGAGCCCGGCGAGGCCGCCATGTGGGTTGACGTGAGGGACCTCGGGCAGTACCAGGAGGAGATGAGCGACCTGGCTGCGGACGGGTTCTACAAGCTCAGCATCGTCCTCAGGCAGCAGGCGGTATCAAGGGGAGGAGGGGTGCAATGAGCAGCAAAACAGCGGAGAGGCTGAAGGACATCAGGGAGCACCCGGAGAACCACCGTCATTCCTACGGCGGGCTGCATGCCTGCTGCATGGTGGACGGGGCGCTGGACACGCTCCTCGTGCAGGCGCACCAGGACTATGCCCTGGTAGGGTACAACGGCGGCCAGCGCTGCGATACGACCGAGGGGCCGTGCTCCTGCGGGGCATGGCACTAGGCATGGCAAAATACCCAAGTCTATCAGAGCATCCAGAGCATAGAGTAGTCTGTGAGCATTGTGGAAAAACCGTTGGCTGGTGCTGCTGTCCATTCTTCGGCTATTTTACTGCCACGCATGGTGGAGTCTGTGACGAGTGTAAGATGGCACTAGGGGGCGGCCGAAGCCCGTGCCGGGTGCCTCGACCTCCTCACCAAGAAGTACAATGAAGCCTGACACCAACCTAATCTCCTGCCGGCCAAGGGCTTGGAACGAGGTGGTGGGCCAGGACAGGGTAGTGTCCCTGCTCAGGAGCCTGCTGACCACCGGCAGGTTCATGCTCCGTGGATACATCCTCAAGGGGCCGAAGGGCACGGGCAAGACCAGCGTGGCATACCTCTTCTCCCGTGCCCTCATGTGCCCTGGAGGGGACCCCCTGGGGTGCGGGCAGTGCCCCTCCTGCCGCTCCATCGACACGGACGGCATAGAGCACGACCCGGACTTCTACGAGACCGATGCTGCCTCCCGGCCGGGCGTGCAGGACGCCCGCAGCCTCATGGAGTGCATGGCGCAGCCCCCCGTCGCCGGGAGGAGGAGGGTCGCCCTTATCGACGAGGCCCACAGGCTGTCCCCGGAGGCATGGGACGTCTTCCTCAAGCCCCTGGAGGAGGCAGGCACCGGGAGCATCTTCCTGTTCGTCACCACCGACGACTCACGCATACCCCCCACCGTGCAGTCCCGCTGCCTCCCCCTCCCCTTCTCCCGTGTCCCGGACGAGACCGTGGCCGGGCTGCTTGCCAGCATAGCCTCCCAGAACGGCATAGACTACGAGCTTGCCGCCCTCCAGGACATAGCCCGCCATTCCAGGGGCATACCCAGGGACGCCATACGGTGGCTGGCGGCAGCGGCCAGCCTGGGGAAGGTCACCAGGGAGGGCGTCGGAAGGGTGCTGGACAGCCCCCTGGAGGACACCTGCCTGTCCTGCCTCCTTGCGGTATGCGGGGGCGACCAGGCAGCAGCGGCCAAGGCTGCGGATGCCGCCGCCCTTATGTCCCCCCCCTCCAGGGCCGTGGAGGCGATGTTCTCCC
>Ga0187884_10001143_pt1 | contig 24605 bp, 21 predicted proteins | sample June2016WEW_20_4_FD_132983 | JGI IMG/M metagenome (GOLD analysis project Ga0187884, IMG submission 132983) | Peatland microbial communities from SPRUCE experiment site at the Marcell Experimental Forest, Minnesota, USA - June2016WEW_20_40 | ecosystem: Environmental > Terrestrial > Soil >...
GCCTTCCTTGTAGTTCTGGCTGATGAGATACCCGCTCACCTGGGGCTGAATCTGGGCGTTTACGTAGCCCTCCAGGGTTGCAACCCATTCGGCGTGGACGGGCACGTCCATTTGGATTGCCTTCACCACCCCCACCGGTGTGCGCGGACTTGCGGCGGCAAGCTGCGGCTTCGGACCGCCGCAACTCGGGCCCGTCAACACCTCGACCGCGAGCGCGGCCAGGATCAGGCTAACGCGCAGCCCGGCAGACGCCCCAGCGAAGGCCTTGGATATTGCCGGACAGGCGGCCGGTGGCAACACATGAGGACTGGATTCTTCTGGCTGGCGCCAAGAAACAAAATCTATGCTCATCAAATTCAGCACCCTATTCTTAACAATACCTGGGACTTCAGACATTCTGACTGCCCTTCCAGTGCCGGCCTGCACTTGCTCACCGGTATCCAATGGTCTCACTGCCACCTCTGCCGGTTTCAGAGGAGCCTCTATATATAAATCATTTGATTGATATAATTCAACACCCATTCTATAATCGGCAGCGTGCGGTGGGGGATCCCCGTGAAACCGAACCGATTGTTATCCACCAAAACCCGGCCTACCAGCGACCGCGGCGAGGTCACGCGGCAACGCCTCCTCGAGGTGGCTATTCGGGTCTTTGCGGCGCGCGGCTTCGATGGCGCCCGAACCCGGGATATCGCCAAGGCGGCCAAGACGAACATTGTCTCGATTGCGTACTATTTCGGGAACAAGCAGGGACTTTACCATGCTGTGGCACTGCACGTGGCAGCCCGCTGGGCTGCTCATCAGAAACCCCTGGTCCAGCAGGCACGGACGTCAATGGCTCGCCCCAGAGTCACGCACCGCGAGTTGGTCGGGATACTCTGCACTTTGTTGTGCGACTTTGTCCGGCTTATCTTGGGCAACTTCCTACCCGACTGCTACGGAAAATTTCTCAGTCAGGCGGCCTCTGGGCCGGCCCGAGAATTTTCCGTCATAGAGCGCGGTCTTGCGCCGTTGCGGGTCACATTGGCCGAAGCCATCGCCGGGCTTACCGGAGAATCCGCAGCCTCGTCTGCCACTCAAGTGCGGGCCCTGTCCATTATCGGGTCCTGTATTTGCTTCCGCCGCGACCGCCCCGCCGTGCTGCACGCGCTGAAATGGAAGCAGATCGGCGCCAAGGAGCTCAAGGTGATCGAGACGGCCATTGAGGCCAATATTCGGGCCATGTTCTCCCGATGAGGGACAGATTCAGTTCGTCCCTCGCTTGGCTAGATTGGGCATCGTTTCCCTTGTCGCCTTGAATTCCGAATTCGCCTTCCAGGTTAGGTAAACTTTTGCATTTGCGACGCGGTAGCCGACCGCTCCGAGAAGCTGCAGATCCTCGACGGCGCCGCGCAGGTCCCAGTAAGGCTTCAATTTGTCGGAGGGTTTGTGGTAATCCTCTGCGGTGAACTTCTCCCACGTCTCCAGCCTCCACCTCTCCGGCTTGCCAACATAATCCACGCCTTTGCTCGGATCCGGTACCGCCCCAGCAACCCCTCGATGGCCTTCTGCAGTTGCTCCCATAAGCAACGCTGTTCCGAGACGAAGCCGTGGGAGCCCTGGATGCTGCCAACTCCAAGGAGTATGTGCACATGCTGCGCCGGGCCATGGACCTGGGCGGGTTTCATCAAGCGATCTTCATCTGCCACACGCCACTCGTTTGGGAACTGGCAGATAGCATCCTTTCAGTCGGTGGCGGCTGTGTAGTGATGGGCAATCAGCAAGTAGCTTCTACTGAATGAGGCGGAGAGACTGCTGATCCGCGATCAGCGGATATGACCGGTAGGCCCAGAAAATACCGGCAATCAGTGTGTGCCAGTCGCGAGCCAGATCATCGATAGACTGGATTCCGCGCGACAGTTTCCGACATGCCGACTTTTCATTCCGGATCCGATCGCGACGCAATCGAACACGTGAAAATCATTGATGGGATAGGGACCTCGCAACAGTTATCCGAGTGGCAGCACGTTTCGGTATGCAAGTCACGCGACCAAGCAGATTCACTTGGGGGTAGAGATGGGGTCGTTGGTATGGACGGCCAGTTTCTACGCGTGGCTGGCGATGATCGGCCAGGAGGGGGCCGGCGGGAGCGGACCAGGTTTTGGCGACGCACAGGTACCTTAATAGGTATTGACACCGTTTCTCACACCGTTTCTCTTGACATTCCGGGCCTCCAAGACTAGTCTATCGTCGGATAGTCTCAGCTAACAATTGCACGGGGAACCGTTTGAGGCTGCTGCTGCGCATCTGACCGATGATGTGTTCGCCGTTGCGCGAGGCAGCCATGAAAGTGCAAGGCTCCTCTCCTCCTTTTCTCTCTTCATTTCTATTCGTTTCCTTGCGCACACCAAGCAGGGCCCGGTGAAAGTGGAATCCTATGGCTCAGCGCCGGGGTGTGCGAGGAAGAAATCCGACCCATCCTTGCGGTCAGACGTGTCGGATCCCCGCCTTGATTTCTTTCTTCTCTCTGGTCCAATTCGGCAAAAAGACGTCGAGGTCTTGTTTGCCTCGACTGGCCCATGCTCAGCCCGCAGGTGGATGCCGAAATCGCCCGGGCTGGCGAGCCCGAGTACACTAAGGAGGTCTTCCCCATGCGTAAGCGCAATCTTTTTCTTTCCATTCTCGTTGTCTGCGTCGGCTTAACGGTTCCCCGCACGCTGCGGGCCCAATGTATGCCCAATTCCAACATTACCCCAAGCACCTACGTGCCTTTTACCAGCATTTACTACATATCGGCTCCGGACGAGGCCGGAGATCTGCTGGTGGTTGGATCGATGAGTGCGGCGAGTTATTCGGGACTCAGCGGAGTCCCTCTTCCCGGCGTTTCCAACCAGCAATTCTGCAACCCCATCACGCTTGCTCCGGGAATAGTCGCGAATGCTTACGTTCCGAGCGTCGGTGAGCGCACAGGGGGTTTCGGCAACTTTACTAACATCCTGTTCGATCCAAGTCTCGGGTCGGGATCGCCCTACCCGGGCGGGCAGATCCCCATCACTCCTACTTGGCCGGGCGTTTTCGCCTGGCGAATTCCTGCAAAGCAGCCGGGCCCGACGGTTTATGTTTCTACCGGCTATAACGGCCAGATCCTCGCCGTGGACGGCAGCAGCGGGGTAACGTCCGTGCTTTACAGCTCGGAGTCAGAGTCTTCTGACCTTGAGGGCCTCACGGTAGGGCCGGATAACCTCATTTATTTTACCGACCCCTCGTACGGATACATCTACCGAATCGACCAGCACGGAGGCAGCTTCGCGACGGTTTACGACAGCAGCACCGACCAAACCGGCCCGGTCGCGCCACAGGGCCCGAGCTTCAGCACCACGGGCCTGCTTACCTTTAACACAACAGACGACCAAGGGGTGTGGCAAATCAGCTTCGGCAGCTCGGACAATCCCAGCGCTCCCGGCCTGTTAATTTCCCCCGGGACCGGCGTGGCAGACGGCCAGGGCACCACGTATAACCATGCCGATGAACTGCTGATCGTTGAGTCGCCTTACGGGGATAATTACGTTAATGATGTTCTTCAACAAGCACCGGCCGGAGCGAGCACGACAACCACTCTCATCAGCAGCGGGTTGTCCCGGCCCGTTGGGGTTGCCGTTAATAGCTCTGGCAACATTTTTGTGTCGAATTGGGAATGCGATGGCGTGTGTGAAGGCTACATCGCGCAATTCGACTCTGCGGGCAACCCTGCGCCCGCATACTACGCGACCTTCCCCGACCCAGCCTTGTACATCCAGTTTGACGCCTCTGACAGACTCTATGTTGTCACCTCCTACACTGAGGATGGTGGCAAGGTGTATCGGGTGGACCCGTGCGGTGCCCCCCCCTGCACGGCAACCCCGCTCATTGATCTGAACTACGCGTCCTCGAATGGCACGGTCCCTAGCTTGAATGGGAGCCGCGCGGTGGGCGTGGCCCTGTCCGGAACTGGAACTAGTAACTCCTACATCACGCCGCTGCAACCGATCCAGCCGGGAGTTCCGGTCACGTACACTTACGGCAACATCGCCAGCACGACGATTACGATTCCACCCGGGTCGACGAACTCGAATGGCGCAGACCATATCGCGGTCGACTTCCAGTTGTGGAATCCAACGCTTTTTGACACGACCCGTCTGCCAGCCGGCACCCCCAACACCTGGTCCGGCGGGACACAAGTGCTGCCCGGCACAACTTGCACGCCCATTGCGGGCACGGGTGGCAATTGCATCGTCATCGAGTTCCTGTGCTTTGCGAGCGGCAGTCCTGTGCCATGCGAAATCTCCGCCCCCTCGGGATTGCTGATTGGTCTCATGGCCATGTACGAGACGCTATCGCCCCAGCCGTACCCGGGGTATATCATTGCCGACGACGGTGAAAACAACTGGGCCAACATCACCACGGGTTACAGCCTCGATACCACTCTCAGTGGAGGTTCGAAGGGCCTGAACACAGACACGGCGATCGTCAATCTGGGCCAGGGTGTCGTCTCGCCCGCGAGCCTTGAATTCGGCACCGTCTATCTGGGCACAATTGCCATCAAAAGCGTGACCGTGAACAACTACGGGAATGCGGCCATGACCGTCACGGATCCTCTTATTTGGCTCCTGTCCGGAGGAGATTCCAAGGAGTTTGCCGCGGCCAACCTCTGCCCGAAGTCGTTGTTGCCGGGAAAGAGTTGCACGATTGTCGTAACTTTCCTGGCAGGACCCAACTATGCCCTGCAAACAGCCATACTGAACGTGGTGACTGGCGGCAGCCCACAGTCCGTCTTCGTGAGCGCCACGGTAATCAATCCCGTGGCCACCCTCAGCAGTTACAAACTGAACTTCGGTAAGCAAGCACTCACCGCTACAAGCCCGCCCGCCAAGGTGGTGAAGCTCACAAACACGGGCACCACGCCCCTGGTCTTGTCAACCTTGACCGTCAGCAGTAATTTCTCGCTTGCCGGAACCACCTGCGGGAATGGGGAAACGCTGGCGCCGAGTGCCTATTGCATGATTGATGTTACATTCACGCCCACGACGAAAGGTTCGCAATCGGGGAGCGTACTGATTACAGACAACGCCCGAAATAGCCCGCAGAACATAATACTTTCGGGCACTGCATACTAGAGCCAGCAACCCAAACGGCGGCTGCCCGCGTAGCCGCAGGGTGGCGCAGACGTGCCGGTTTCTGGCATGTCTGCGCCCACCCGAGTATCTTTGCCCCAGGGGGGGCATCCGTCAGTTGACGGAGGTGCCCCTACAACCAGCGGGTGGAATCTGTATAGATAGATTTCAGGTCGGCGCGTTCGATTACCTTCTCGGCCCCAGGCTCTTTGCGGATTTCGTCGAGAAGTCGCAGCACCTCCCGATAATGGGACGTGGCTTCTGTTCCATTGCCGGCGGCGCGGAGGGCTGTTGCCAGTAGGTAGTTGTCCTTGGCCAGCAGAGTTCGCAGCCCTAGCTTTTCAGCCTTGGCCAGAACAGGTTCGAGTTCCTGCCGGGCACGGGAATAATCTTTGTTGTTCACCAAGGCCTCACCCAGGTCAACGGAGCATTCCACCGAGAGATACTTCAGTCCCAGGCTGTCCGCTTCCTGAGCGAGCGTCCGCAGGGAGTTGACCGCCTCCCGCGAGCGCCCTTGCTGTATGGCGACCTTGGCCAAGCCGATTTTGGACGCCAGCACTTGGTCGCGGTCTTTGATGCGCGATGCAATCTCGAGGGCTTGGCCGTAAAGCGCTTGGGCCGACTTGAAGTCGCCTCGATAGAAGGCGGTGTCCCCCTGAAAGTTGAGCGTCTGGCCGACAAAGGGTTCGCTCTTAAGCTCGCGGGCCAGGCTGAGCCCTTCCTCCAGATTCTTCTGGGCTTCCTCCCAGCGTCCCGCCTCGGCCAGCGCGCCACCGTAGCCGCTCAGAGTCTCGGCCAACGTGGGGCTGCGCTCCTGAAGCTCCCGATAGGTCTTGAGGGCCTCCTGCTCGGAATTCAGAGCCGCGCTGTAGCGGCCTTGGTGGCTATACAACACTCCCAGGCCGTAGGAATCGGTGGCTGCGCTTCGCTTGTCGCCGGCCCCGCGGTGGAGATTGAGGGCCTGAAGATACTGCTTGACGGCCTCGTCGTATTGCCCCAGCTTGACGTTTGTCTCCGCCAAATTGTGCACGGTCTCGGCGATGTCGCCTGCGACCTTCAATTTCTCGCGCAACTGGAGAGCCTGCTGCAAATAGGTCAGCGCGTCATCGTACTGGCCTCTTGAAAAATAGATGTTACCTATGTTATTAAGGCACAAGGCTTGAAAGCTCTCATCGCCCGCCTCGCGCTGGATGGCGAGCGATTCCCTGTACGCCTTAAGCGCCTCGTCGGGCTGGCCGCGCTCCTTGTAGAAGTTGGCGAGATCGTTCAGGGTATCGCCCACCTCCTTCTTGGCACCGATTTCCCGCTCGAGCTTCAGGGTTTCATTGAAACTCGCCAGGGCCGCGTCCGGCTTGCCGAGGAGGGAGTAGACCTGGGCCATCTGGTCCAGACTGACCGCCATGCCGCGTTTCTGGCCCAGGCGGCGCTGGATGGCAAGCGACTCCGCATAGTTTCGCAGAGCTTCCTCCGGCTTGTTCATCTGCCGGTAGGCGACGCCGATGGCTTGCAGAATCAGGGCCTTCTTCTCGTCGTTTCCGAGTTCGACGGAGAGCGAAAGGCCACGGTTCAGGTAATCGAGACTGCCCTGCGGATTATCGCTCTCGATCTCCACGCAACCCCGCTTCCAGAGCGCCTCGACCGATTTCGGATCGGCTTTCAGGACGGCTTCGTAGTGCTCGCGAGCTTTATCAAACGCCCCGGTCTCTTCGTAGAGCGAGCCCAGGGTGAACTGCACGTCAGAGTCGCCCGGCGAAGCCTGGGCCAGATTCTCGTAAGCCTCGATGGCTTTTGGGTAGTCCTTCATGATCCCCGCATGGCTGGCGACGATCCGGTACCTTTCCTGCTGCGGCAGGTTCTCGCTCAGGTCCACGGCCTTGCGCGAAGCCTGTTCCGCTTCATTGTCATAGCCCAAGTTGGCCTCGGCCTGAGCAAGCCTGGAATAGGCCAGCGCGAACTCCGGATCTTCCTGGATGGAAGCCTGGAGCTGCTTCCGCGCCTCAAGATCCTTCCCCTGGCGCAGGAGCTGAACGCCCTCATTATAGGCGCGGAGCGCCGGCAGAGATTTCGTGGAGGGCTTGAACGACTGCATCTGGAGTTCCTTGACGATGGCGGGTGACAGCGCAAGGTTTTGCCGGATGGCTTCGGCCAAACGATCCACGGCTTCGGGAACCCCCTTCTCGTTCGGAGCTTCTTCCTTGAGCGCGGCTGTGCGTTCGTGTTTCAAATCCTGGAGCTTGGCGTCGATGCGAATTTGATCTCCAAACCTGGCATATTGCCCCCACACCACGGTCTCCGCGCTGCTGAATTCCGCCAGCCGGCCAAGGGTATTGGGGTCTAAGGTCGAGTCCGGCGATATTTGCAGGTCGTGTAAAACCTGATGCAGGCGGTCGGAAGAAACCATCCGCAGGTGGGACGACTGCCCCACGTCCGTGCTCAACATCTCGGCCAGACTCGTCCCCAGCCAGTCGAGCTTGGGGTCGCCCGAAGCATTGCGAAAAGGAAGAATCGCCAGGGAAATGGCAGGCTGCGCCGGCTTGCTCCCAGGCCCGAAGATTTTTCCCCGGAACACAACGCCGATGATCAGGAGCAGAATCAAGGCCAACCCCGGCGCGATCCATTTCGTCGGGAGCTCCTCCACCATCCGGAATCGCGGCATGCGCAGAGCGGTAACGCCCTTGCGTGGGCCGTGACGGGCTTCGAGGTCTCGCAAAATTTCCTGCGCGCTCGCATAGCGGCGCTGCGGGTCAATCTCCAGGCACCGGACCACGATGTCATTCATGAACTTCGGAATCGCAGGATCCAGCTTGACTGGCGGGACGGCTCGCTCCTGGGTGCGCTTCAACAGGGCAGCGACGGAGCTTGTGGCCTCATAAGGCGATTTGCCGGTAAGCAGCTCGTAGAGAATAATACCGAGTGAGAACAGGTCAGACCTTGAATCGATTTCCTCGCCCTTGGCTTGCTCTGGCGACATGTATTCCGGGGTACCCACCACCACGCCCGTTTGCGTCAGGCCGGGCATTTCCCTTGAGCGCGCGATTCCAAAATCCATGACCACAACCCGACCGTGCTTGTCCACCATGATGTTCTTGGGCTTGAGGTCACGGTGGATCACACCTTCCGCGTGCGCGGCATCCAAGGCGCGGCAAACTTGCTCGATGATCTCTCCAGCTTCTTCTGGCTGGAGCTTCGCTCGCTCGGCACGAATACTCTTCAGGTCCCGGCCGTCGATGTACTCCATGGAAATGAACTTCGCCCCCTCGGCCTCTCCCAGGTCAAAGATGCGAATCACATTCTTGTGTGTGACCTGCCGCGCCAGGATCAATTCCTGCTTGAATCGTCGCAAGACGTCTGGATGCCCCGCCAGTTCAGGGCGAATCACTTTCAGCGCAACCAGCCGGTCGACCTCGCGATCTCGCGCCTTGTAAACTGCGCCCATGCCACCTTGCCCGAGCAGTTCTAAAATCTCATATCGCCCCCCCAAAACATGCCCTGGTTGCAGCGCCTGGGAGGCACCAGCGAGGGTCGTCCCGCCCTCAGCGGGTGTGCGGATGGACCAACCTTCCGCCACTCCGCTGGTCGCTGTCATGCCCTCAAAGTCAAAGGGGGCGTAACACTTTTCGCATCGAGTTGCTGCGGCGGGATTGACGTGTCGACACTGAGGGCATTCCATGAATCAGTGCCTTCTCAATAGCTGACTGTTAGCTACTACTTTACGGGCTTCGGCCTGCCAAAATCAAGGAGTAGTGCTTCTTGATCTCGACTATCCTTGCCCCCGCGACTAATACAAGGGTCCATCCTTCTCTTGGAAGGTATAGAAGTGTGCGTCTTCAGCACCTCTGAGATTTGTGTAGCCTTTTTCCAAGCTACACTTCAGTCCCCAGCTCACTCCGAGTTGGATTTGGCGCCTGGCCCAGATTGTGCCTGGGAAACGCCCTTCCACGCCAGAATGCAGCGGGCCGCAATGCACTGCGCCAGTTGATGGCTAGCCGACTTCAGGCCGAATTCCTGCCAGCGCCGGAAGCGTCTGAGCGTCCGCGAACTTGCAGTGAGACGAGCGAATAGATCGCCCCGCGAACAACTGGAGAGTAACGCCGGGATTTCGGCTCTCGGTCCTAGAACTCTCCTGGCAGTCAGTGACTGGGTGTTTCGGGGGATGAGATAATAGGATTGATGGCCAAGATCGTCGATTCTTACCGCTTCCTCGGTGGCATGTCCAAACTGATGATGAAGCATTGGGCGACGCTCGGCGCGCCGCGCCAGATCCCGTGGACTCCCCTGGCCAAACCGATATCACAATGCACGGTCTCGGTCGTGAGTTCGGCCGCGGTTGCCTTGAAGACCGATCGGCCGTTTGACCAGGAGATCGAGCGGCGAGACCCTTGGTTCTCTGATCCGTCCTATCGAGTTCTTCCGGGAAAAACGGCGACGGACGACGCTCGCGTATACCACCTGCACATCAATACATCCTTCGCTCAACAGGATCTCAACTGCGTAATGCCGGTTGAGCGGTTGAGCCAACTCGAAGCCCTGGGCGAGATCGGGCGCTCCGCTCCTTCTCATTATTCCTATATGGGCTACACCGTACGTCCCGAAGCGCTGCTCCGAGACACGGTGCCTCGCATCATCGGCCAGCTTCGCCAGGAACATGTGGATGCCGTGGTGCTGGTTCCGGTTTGACCGGTGTGCTGCTGGTCCGTGGGACTGGTTCAACGAGAGATCGAAGCCGCCAGGTTCAGCACTATCGCGATTTCCATGATGCCGGAACTGACCACGAGTGTCGGCGTGCCACGCATCGCGGCTATCGAGCATCCCTTTGGCCTGACCCTCGGCTTGCCGCGAGATGCGGCACGTCAGATAGCGGTGTTGCGGGCTGCGCTGCGGGCGTTGGAAGAGGTGTCCCAGCCTGGTACCGTAGTGCATCTTCCCTTCGAATGGAACTCCAGCGAGAAGCTAAACACATATCCGCCGGAACCCCCGCCGATTGCGCGTTTTCTCAGGCGGCACCCATGGTATGTCCCGAAGTTCTTGAGCCGCACACCCCCGGAGGTTCCAGAACAGACTGGCCCTTGAACCGATCCTCTGCGTGAGGCGCTGCGGGCGAACGGCGAGGGCAGTAGAGGCAGCCATTGCCTCTGACGATGAAGTCACCCTATGTAAATACGGCCGCTTCCTGGAACCGGTTCTCCAGATCGCGCGGGAGGAGCGCATCGAGGCAACTCGGGAACGCCAAAGTGATCGGTAACTGAATCCTCTGGAGCCAAGGGATTCGTGACGTCAGCAAGCCGGAGAGAACCAGGCTTGTCACCTTGGCGATTGTGCTTGGACGTCGGACTCAGAAACTATCATGTTGGAGCCCTCCCGAACACCGCTTTAGTGCGCGGTCTCCCCAATTAACGCTGCCATGCCTCCCGTTACGGGACTCGGATAGTACTCCCTGACGCGCTGGCAGGGCATTCGGCGCGAGGATGGAGCCGCTTGGCAGCAAGCGCGACCAGGACGACAGGAGAAAGTTCGGCGCATCGCTCCTCCGTTGGGCTGATGACTGGAATATCACCCTTGAGAGTGGCCTCAGGAAGAAAAAACTGAACGGCTTTCTGCAAGGGGATGACGCTTTTGATGCGGTTGTTGGCCTATTTGGGATGCTCCAGGTGTGCCTCGGCCCGCGTTGGACCGGCGAGCTGCTTTTCTCCGGCTTCTAACCTCTAAATCATAACTTCTGACTTCCTAATGCCGGTCACTTCTCGCTCTTCTTCTCCGCCGCACGCTTCAGGGTCATTTCCGATTCGCCCCACGGCCCTTTGACTTTCAACTGGATCGTATCGCCGGAGATGGTTCCCTGGTGTTCGATCACGTTATCCTGGAATTGCGTCTTGAACGAGAGCTTGTCGCCCTCGATCTTTCCATCGCTGATGGGTTGATCGCCGTTGGGCGTCTCGACCGTTCCCGTCAGCTTGGTACCATCGGCTTTAAAGGTAAAGTTCAGGGTAAAGTCGCCGTTCGGCCCGCTGACCGTTGCCTGCCAGTGCCCGTTCACGGCGCTTGGCGTGGCGGCCATTGCAACTGCTGCCGCCGATAGAATCAGAATTCCAGCTATCATGAAGCGTTGAAACATCTCCGTACCGTCCTTTGCACTAGTCATCTTTCCTGCGCTCAGTCGGAAGCCTACTCCGCACCAGTCGCGCGGTCAACCTCTTTCGCGCGGAATCAGCGGCTTCGGAATCCACGAGGAGGAAGGCGTTCGGGTATGGCTCGGGGCGCCTTCGGGGGCTAGTCGGGACGGCAGGACAGGGCGGCCTATTTTCGGGGTCCGTTTTTTCGCTCGTCGCAGTCAGGGGCGCGGCAGGCTGGCGTGCCAGGAAGAGGGGAAAGTAAAGGGCCGGCAGCAGTGGGTTTCTCAACTGGAGTCGGCTGCAACCCCGTTGAACTCGCCCATCAAGTAGTCGAGCGTCGCCACCGAAGCGAATCTTTGAAATATGCCCTGGAAACGCCCGGCATGCAGGTCATCTTGCATTGGGTAGCAGGCCCTTTTCGACGAGTACAGGCGTCCTGCGGTGCCGAGTGGCCTGCTCATAAGCATACGCCCAACTGAGTAAGTCGCCGTCTTTCCACGGCCGGGCTGACAGCTCTAGGCCGAACGGGAGACCATCGGGATAGAAGCCGCCGGGAACGACTACCGCGGGAACACCGATCATGTTGACCCATCCCGTGTCGCTGTGTGGACCTTCACTTATCTTCCCGTCCTGCGGCATGGTCTCATCGGGCGGAGGCATTTGCGTGGCCGGGTAGACGAGCCCGTCAAGGTGCAGCCGATCCAGTACTTCGTTGTAGGCGTCGAGTGCCCTTCGCCGGGGGGCAAGAAAGTCGGCATCGGCTTGCGGATCGCTCTCGAACACGACTTGGATCAACGGCGGCCGATCCTTTCGGATGGTCTCATCCATGCCGCCGATGATCGTGGCCGGCAAAGGGGACCCCACGGCCTTCTGGTACTCGTCGGCCGAGTGATATTGCGCCGGACCAAACTCGGCTAGGAACTTTTCTGTTCCTTCGCGGACGTAAGGAAGGGTGCCGACGCGAGCTACGGTCGCCGCAAAGCTATCGGGGAGGATGGAATCGTCGAAGATGACGGTGGCGCCCGCGGCGCGCAGCCCTTCCAGCGCTTTTATAAAGGCCGCGCGCGTTTCCCGCCGTAGCGGCAGGCGAGCATCGGCCGTGTCTGCTGCGACCTCAGCCGGCGACTCGGAAGCGGGAATGCCCTGAAACGGAATGCCGGCTCCTGCAAGAATGAAGGCGGGAACGCCGAAGCGCTTTCCTTTGAGCGCGTCCGCTTTCAGGTACTGCGTATAGGGGCCGGGCTGGGCCTTGGCAGCAGAACCGACCGTCCGGGGATCCAGGGGATCTTCTCCGGCCATGACGTCAAGCGCAATGGCAGCATCGGTCACGTCACGGGCGATGGGCCCGGTGTTGTCGAGCAGCCAGTCGAGCGGCGCGATGCCCGCCATACTCACCAGGCCGGGAGTTGGGAAGAGGCCGACGACGGAGCTGGTGGCAGCCGGCATCCGGATCGAGTTGCCCGTGTCGGTTCCATTGCCGAGCAAGGCAAAGTTTGAGGTGATGGCCGTGACGGTGCCTCCCGACGATCCACCGGGGCTGAAGCGCACATCATAGGCATTTCCGGTGCGTCCGTAGGCAGTGCTGCGATTGGTATCGCTCGCGGCAAAATCCGGCATGTTCGTCTGCCCTAGGATGACGACTCCTGCCGCGCGTAGCTTGGCGATGATCGTTGCATCCCTGGGTGCGACCAGCTCATGGCCAGGGATCATGTAGCCTTTCCATCCATCCGTAGTGATCAGGCCCTTGATGCTGGTGTTTGCCTTCGTAACAATAGGAACGCCCCACATGGGACCGCGCACAAAACTGGCGCCGCCCGCTTTTGCTTCCGCGTCCTCGCGAGCAGCGGTGGCGAGAGCTCCGGGCACGTCCAGGTTCTGCACGGCGCGATAGATCCCGTTGTACTTCTCAATGCGGGCCATGTACCAGCGGACGACTTCTGTGACGGTGTATTTATGGCTGCGGTACAGTTGTTCCAACTGGGGGATGGTGACCTCGAGCAGGTCGCGATCCATCGCTCCTTGTAATGCGCTTTTCCTGGTCGATGGAGCTGTGGTCTGCGCGTATAAGCAGCCGGTTTTGAGGATGGTAAGCACGACAAGGAGATGGCAAAAACTCGCTCGTATCTTCATGAGATCCTCTGAACGGAATAATGCCTTCTATAAGAACATTGGGCCGTCCATGTGCCGGATGTCACGTGGCGCTTAACTACGAGACCGGGGGTCATTTGCTTTCAATAGAATCACCCGATAGCCAATCACCTGGCCCTCGATTGGCGTGAAATAGGAATGGCCCGGAAAGATTCTAGCACGCGTGACCAGACGAGAAATACCTAGGTAGAAGAAAAGAGCGGTGTACATCCGTTCCGATGCAAACTACCGGACAGTAACTTCCATGTGCGATACTGTGGGAATTAACAAGGTGGCTCGGATCGAAATGTCAAGTGTGCCACCTAATCCGTGGAATGATGCCGGAATTCTGGCGCGAATGCGACAATGACCACGCACATATGGAAATGATCCGACTCGTTCCGAAGCATATCAAATAGGCTCTGGCATTAGCCGTGGCGCAATCCTCCAAGCATATGCGATTTCGCCCCTGGGCGGCGAGCAGTCAGAGCGGCAATTGGACAGATTCTCCGCTTGGCGAAAGCTAAAGACAGTCCCTGCATAGTCCGATCTCGGATCCTGCCTGTGAAACGCCCATCCACGCCACAATCCAGGCCATGCGGTGAGCCAGTTGATGGGTAGGCGACTTTCAGGCGCTGGCGCTAATCAGCAGGGCAGCGTGTTATACTTCGGATGCAAGTCGTCATCTGGACAAGACAGGTCGTTGGGTGAAAGGAGAAAACGCTTGAACTATTACGGAGCCAAGGAGTTAGCCGAAAGTTTTCGCACCGTCCGGAAAAACACGATTACGATTGCTCAGGAGCTCCCTGAGGAAAAATACAGTTTTCGACCAGCCCCCAACACACGCACTGTCGCTGAGTTGTTGGCGCATATTTCACTGGCGTACAGTTTTCAATACCAGCTTCATGGCCAGGAACGCCGATCTTCGCTCGAGGGATTTGACTTTCCATCGCTGATGCAGCGCTTGGTGGCGGAAGAAAAGGTGCAGCGGAGCAAGAATCAGACGCTGGAGATGCTTCACAGCTCTGGCAAGAAATGGGCTGATTGGCTCGAAGGACTTACGGAGAGTTTCCTGGGCGAGCGGGTTGAGATGCGTGCCGGGATGACCCCTTCATCAAAGAGCCGTTTCGAAATGATCCTTTCGGTCAAAGAACATGAAATGCACCACAGGGGCCAGCTGATGCTCATTGAGCGGATCGTGGGGATCGTGCCGCACCTAACTCGCGAGATGCAAGCCCGCATGGCTGCAGCTCCCGGGAAAAGCTGACTGCGCACTGGCTGAAGAATAGTCCTTCCCTTTATCTCCGGATAAACGCCCTTCCACGCCTGAATCCCGCCAGCCGCAATGCGCTGCGCCAGTTGACGGCTAGGCGTAAACAGCGGCGTTAGGAGGGAAGGCGACAGAGTGAGATTAAAGTGTGTTTATGGGCCTGTTGTGAAGGTTTCAGCTTTCCAGCGAGTGCGACGGTTTACTGCCGTTTTTGATTGAGGTGTGCACCAAAATTGGTAACCAAACTTTTTGCGCCCATTTAGTACACATCCGTCGCGCCTTCATTCGCGCCACGACTCGCCCGATGGTGCGGGCCGAAACTCCCAAAATAGTCGCACACTCTGCTTGGCTCTTGCCAGCGCTCAGGAGCCTTCGTAGCCGGGCAATCGCCTTGCCATCAAACGACGTCGGACGACCGCCGCGCCTGCCCCAGATGGTGCAGGAAGCGTGCTTTGCTTGGGAATTTCTCGCGCGTTGATTCTCGCACATTATGGCGAGCCAATGTTTTTTGGAGTGTCTGAAAATGCTGCGTCTCTGGCAGATAGGCCACCACGACGTTGGCCGAAGGCCGCGCGCGCATCTACGTGGCAGCGGACGCGGAGAATGGCCGTCCTACGAAGCCGCCTACGTGCGACCCCCCGACACGCAGTGGCAGTCGTTCATAGGTTTGATGCCCTTCTTGCCGAAGGCCCGTTCACGGAGTCATCCAACACCCCGGAGAGCGGCGCGACACTCCAACCTTGGTAGGCTTTTGCTCTGCTCAGAAACTGACCAAGTGTTCCACTCTTTCGAGGATCCTGCGGCGCGAAGACCGGCTGCAACCGGCGTGCAGCAAATGATCGTCCGCAGATCGGGCCGCGTCGCCTTCTGGTCAGTGGAGCTTGATGATGCTCACGACATTCGAGAAGTCGTCGGTCCACACTCTCGCGCCCGAGACGGCCGGAAGCGGCTTCCAGTGCGGGTCATGAGCCAACGCGGCGAGGTCTCCCGGCTCGCGGGCCATCACCGCCCATAGCGATGGGTACTTGCCGTTCTTCATGTCGTTCTCGCCCACCCCCGTATCGTCGTTCACCAGACACACCAGCCCTGCGTCTTGGGCCAAGTTGCCGAGAACCTGCCGAAGATCCAGGTAGCGGCTGCTGATGTGAAACACCAACACGCCGCCGGGCGTGAGCTTGCGCACGTAGATGCGCAGGGCCTCGCGCGTGAGGAGATGCATAGGGATGGAATCGCCGCTGAACGCGTCGAGCACGATCATGCCGTAGCTCTGATCGGCGGCATCGCGCAGCGACAAGCGCGCGTCGCCCAGCACCACGCGCACCTGCGGGGCGCAACCCGAAATGAAAGTGAAGTAACGTTGGTCTCTGGCAATTCGCTCCACCAGCGGGTCGATCTCGTAGAATGTGAACTGCTCGCCGGGCGTTTGGTAGGAGGCCATGACTCCCGCGCCAAGCCCAATAATCGCCACTTGGCGTTCAACCGCGTTCCCTGTATAGGCCGCAAACACCTGCCCGATCGGCCCCCTGCGCGTATAGTAGGCGAGGGGCTCGCACGCTCGCATTGCGTCTAGGCTCTGCATGCCGTGTAAGGTGCCGCCATGGATCAGCTGCCGAAATCTGTTCGCGTCGTCGTTGGTGACGCGATAGACCCCGAAGAAACTGCGCTCCGTGCGCAGGATATGGCCGAAGGGGCCGGTGTAAACGCGGCTGGCCAGGATGAGCGCAGCCACCCCCAGGGCGAAGCGCAGGGGTCGCTTGCCGAAGCTGAGGCACCAAACCATGGAATAGCCGAAGATCAGAATGTTCAACGCCCGTCCCGGCTTCAGGCCCTTCGCTTGCAGTATTAGAATCACCGCCGCCACGCTCACGCCGAGTGCAATGGGTAGCAGGAAATCTAGCTTGCGGGCTCGCGGCGTATCTTTCACGACGTCGATGGGCGGACGTAGTGCTGCAGCCAGCACAAGTGCCAGCGGAAACTCAGCCAATGAGCTGAATACCAAGGGCGCAATCAGGGCGTTGAAGATTCCTCCGAGCACTCCTCCAGCCGAAACCCACAGATAGAATTCAGTCAGGTGCCGCGCTGACGGCCGGCTGTGGGACAGCTCGCCGTGGCAAACCATGGCGACAGCGAAAAGCGTCAGGAGGTCGAGCGGGATCAGAACGAACAATGGCAGGACCGTCTTGGACACAAGCGGGAATGTGGTAGCAAGAATCAGAAAAGGCAGCCGGCGGATGAGCCAGTGATGCGACAAAACCGGCTTGCGCGCGAAGACGAGAACAAAGCTCAGCAGGTAGAGCGCAAGGGGAAGAACCCATAGGAGAGGAATGGCTGGAATGTCGGTGGTGAGCGCGGTGGTCACGCCCAGCATCAGACTGGAGGGCACGAACGCCAGCGCCACCCAGCGAAACCTCTGGCGCGCCGTCGGATTTGGGGCGCTCTCGCCCGCGACGTCCCCGACCGCGCCCACCGGCGATGGTCCGTCCGTCGAAGGCGCCGCATCAGGCGCGCGCCACGACACGATAGCGCAGGCTGCCACCAGGAGCAGAAACAACCCATAGCACCATGCCCACAGGCGGCCCTGATCGCTCAGGCGCAACATCGGCTCGACCAGCAGCGGATAACTGAGCAAGCCGAGCAGGCTCCCCGCGTTGCTGGCCGCAAAGAGAAAATACGGGTCCGCGGCAGAGGGATGTCCGGATTGTGAGAACCATTTCTGCAGGATGGGGGTGCTGGCGGAAAGCGCGAAAAAGGGTAATCCCACTGCCACCGCCAGCAACAGCAGCAGCCAGGCCACCGGATCGTGCTGCGCGGGCGGCACCCATCCGTCGGGGACACGGAGCGGGAGGACCATCAGGGCGGCAAGGAGCACAGCCAGGTGCAGGCCGGTCTGTCCGCGCCTGCTGAGCAGCTTCACCGAAGCGTGAGCATAAGCGTATCCGGCCAGTAGCACTGCTTGGAAGAAAACCAAGCAGGTATTCCAGACTGCCGCCGTCCCCCCGAGGAGCGGCAGGACCATCTTGGCGAACATCGGCTCCATCAGAAAGAGCAACGCCGCGCTCACAAACATCGTGACGGCAAACGCAGCGACAATAGTGACCTGATTCGAGCTGCGAGAAGGCGAATTGTAGAGTGAGGGTTGCACGCTGCACACGCTCTTCAGACTATGGCGGGTTCATTTGGCGCTGCCCGCACTGCCATTCCGCCTCTCTTGATCCTACTTGCGCTCATAAGCCGTGTTCCCAAAGGTGTAGGTCAGCAGACGCGTGAAGATAGTTTCGAAGGTCAGGCTTGAAGCGCCAGAGAAGAAGAACAGAATCGGGAGAATGGGAAACTTTGACAGAGGTACGTGCTTGACAGCGGCGACCACGGGACGCTCTCCCTTGTTTGGAAGTTGCCTCCACACCGGCCCAACGCTACACCTGTTGCTGAAGCGCCGCAACAAGAAAGGAAGTCATCGGTCTGCTCTCCGTGCGAAGCGCGACGACCAGCCTTTCAATCCTTTCGGGCGACCGCTCGCCCAACGGTACGGGTGGACACACCCAGCAGCCTTGCGCATTCCCCCTGACTCTTGCCGACCGCCAGCAACCGCTTGAGCCTTGCGAGCCCCTTCCGGTCCAGCTTCACCGGCCGCCCGCCCTGTTTGCCCCACCTCCGAATCTCTGCCCTGCTGTGGGCTTTGGCCCTTGCAATCCCGCCCAGACGGGCCATCTCAGCGACCGTCATCGGCTTTTCGCTCATGCGCCCAGCGTACACCGAAAAAGTCGGGTCGTCAAGTCTAGACTTGCTAGCAGGTTATGGCCGATAATACATATTATGTTAACTTCTATATGACTCATTTACAATCGGTTATAGCTTAAGCTTAGGCACTCCGATTGCCCTCGGGCGACTCATTTCTGTTGCCATTCGAGGCTGGGCACGAATTTTTTTGGCCCGTACTTCCTTACGCTAATTACACTTAAATTTTCTTTTGGAAGGATCGCAGGCCCGTTCTGATATGTCCGCAGGTCTGACCAGACGGCCTGCGGTGAGCCTGGGTGCGCCTAGCGCAGTTGGCGGGCATTCTGCGAGGACACCTGACAGCAGCACAGGGCTTGAGTCAGTTAGCGCCGCTGGTTTGCAGAATACCGACCACATCCTTCGGCGGTATGACACAGCCTACCTGCTGCGCCCGAGGACACCATACCCCTACAGAGCTGTTGGCCTGATTTTGATTAGGTCTGCCGTCTGAGCCTAATTCCACGCATTCTCAATAAGGTGAGGGCAACCTGTTCTTTGTTGGTGTTTGTCCAATTTTGCCGGTTTATTGCTCCAACCAGCCCCCAATGGGCCCCGCTTCTGAGGTACAGTCTCGGCAAGGCGGAGGTGTACCCTTCCCGCTGCCTGATCGTATTTCCTTCTTCGTTTCCCTGGTCGAACCTCGGGTTCAAATCATCTCCGGCAAGTCCTCTTACGAGGGATACCGGCCCTCCCAACGCGAATCTGAAGACTTTCACCGATGAGCGCGTTTCAAACGCTCGCCCACGTAGTTTCCAGAGAGAGATGAAATATCGCCTTACTTACCGGAAAGTCGTATAATCCGCGTCAGTAAGCAGTGTGGGGCGTGCTCGTAACGTCCGGAGGCCGAGACCTCTTAAGGAGACCCGCCTTTTCCATGCGCTGCATAACCTCGGTGGCTTTTGCAGCGAAGCGGCCTTGGGGCTCGGCGTGGAGATAGGCCTGCAGCTCCGCATAAGCGTCAGCATAGGCCTCCTGCCGCGTGTAGACGTCGGCCAGTCGGACGTGAATCTCCGCCGGGACCTCGGAGCTGATGGACTCCGCCCGGAGATACTCCTGCGCGGATTGCGGGTATTGCCCCAGGCCGTATTCGGCGGCAGCAAGTTGGTAACTGAGCTGCCAGGAGCCCGGGAAATGTCCGATGACCTTTCTCAGGTCCGCTGCGCATTCGGTGAACCTTCTCTGGTGATTAAGGAAAATACCGAGTTGGAGGTGAGCATCGAGGAAGCCCGAGTCGCACTCGACGGCTTTCCGGAAGGCGCTTTCGGCGGCCGCGGATTCACTCAGGAGTTCGAGCGTCATGCCAAGACTCGTTTGGGCGCGCGCATAGCAAGGGTACTCCGCCACGGCATTCTCCAGATGTCGACGAGCTTCCGGCAAATTTTCTTTCTGAAACGCCCGCTGGCCCTTTTCGTACTCCTTCCGGGCCTTCTTGGGGGCGCTCAGGTCGGTTACCGACGCCGTCGCACCCTTGGACTTTGCCTTTTCCAGGGAGGTGATCGTAACCGTGATGACGTACCGGCCAGTACCGTGGCGCAGGTCGAGCCACTGCTGCACGGTCTGAAAGCCCTCGGCCGTGACCGTTAGGCGGTAAACCAGTTCTGAGAGGTTGATGAATCTGAATTGCCCCCTGGAATCGGCGGGCTGGTCGGCCACCACCTGGCCGTCTCGGGTCTCCAGATGCAGGTTGGCAGTCGTGGCGGGGGGCACGCCGCGGTCGGTCAGGACTTGCCCTTCCACAGTAAATGTCTGCTGACAGAGCCCTGGGGCAGCACGGAACAAGAGGAGGAAAGAAAGAAGCCCCGTCCACGCCGTCGTCAAAGACCACAGACGCTGGTGGTCCATGGGTAACCTCCCCTGCCCACACCGAGTGACGCGCAATCCGCGCCTCGCAGGCATCTAGACTGTCAGGACTATACCTCACCCACGCCCATGAGTCCAGCCCAAGACCGCAGACCTCGACCAGGAGGTTTGCCTTACGCACTTCAGGCGTTTAATGATTGAGCCGGCAGCGCAGTCCCGTCGCGACGGGTTGCGGCTCTTTCTGCGGCGGGGGTTAGGAACTGCGGAGTGCGAAAGTAACTACGGATGGTATACTTCACACCCCGTTCCTCCAGAGCTTCGTAAATCTCCGGCTTGGTAAAGGCGGCGTCGGCGCGAAACGCCACCTCTTTTCCCGTTCCCCTGCTGGTGCTCGATCTCCGGCAACAGCACTTCCTCCCAGCCTTCAGCGCTGTGCACATTGCCGGTCCCGCTCTGCGGGATTGGCCGCCAGACAATCACCCTCGCGGTTGAACAGCAGCAGCGGGTGATACCAGGTCGATTCGAAGTGGCCGTTGTAGGCGCTGTGCTCCTGCTGGCCGTAGGTCGGAATCTCGGTGCTGTCCATGTCCAGCACCACCCGCTGCGGGGAATCAACAGCTTCCGCCTTGGCGACCAACTCCCGGTTGATCAAGGTCAGCCCATCGAGGTTCCCTTCTTGGGTCAGCAGTTCCGTCTCGAACGAGTGCAACCTTGCAGTCAAGGCCGCACCCCGCTCCCAGATCTTCTCGCAGCCGATCAGCCGGAAGGTCGGATCTTGGGAGAGGCGCTCCGCGTCGTTCACGTCCTCATAGCCAGCCAAACGGCTGTAGACGGACTGCCGCAGCAGATCGGCCAGAGGCAACTGGGTGTTCTTTCCCCGACGAGAATCGGTCAAGTGCCGTTCGGTCAGTTCATCCAAACCCAAACGTTCGTCCAACTCCCGCACCAGAATCAGGCCACCGTCCGACGTGACTCGCGATCCCTGGAAATCGACCTTCAAGGAGCTGTTGAAAGAAAGCTGAAAGGGCTGGTTTTGTTTCTCACCCATAGGGTGCTGACCTCCGGAGCATCTTCAGCACGTTAAAACCCACATGAATAGAGGCGTCGGAGATCAGCACAGATTTAATAGCCGAGACTCAAATCGGAAATCCGGGCTAAGATGGCCGACCGGATTCTACAGATGGGTGGTGCGGCGAGGTTTGATGGCAAGTGGACCGAAGTTAGCGACGTGGACCCGTCCAATGCGGTTCGATCCGCGCCTGCTTTTTCCGATGCTGGCCGGAGCCGAACTCCGTCACGATCGCCCCGGCGATGGGTGATCGAGTCACTGAATCGCGAACCGTCAACTGAGCAGAACCAGAGTACGCAAGAGGCGCGAAAAGAAGTGCTGCAGCTAGAGAGACCAACAAAAGAAAGTAACGAAACATGGAATCAGCCCTCTTTCCGGAGAGCGCTGCCGACCGGTTTTCACACCGACTCCTACAGCGCCCCTTCCACCGGATTCCCTTCAAACACGATCTCTCTGGTCAGATTCTCCGGGGGAAGGTTGACCTGGAGGGTACGTCGGTGAGGCGCCCGCATCTTCGACCCAGCTCGCAGGCTCATGGCTAGACGCCGGTCACGATCCTTCCAAACGAACCGCAGCCACATTTCTTCGCCCTTGAGGAAATCGAAGGTGACACCGTCGTCCTCGTAAAGCGTGAATTCGCCATCCGCGCCGGGATAGATCTTTATCATAAGAGGGCTCTCGGTCGGCTCGGTCGTATATTGCTTCACGGACCCGAAGGGAAGAATCGCGCCTGCCCGCACATAAAGAGGCATCGTGGCAAGATCCACGGGTCGGGAGATTTCACGTGCGCCCTCCATCCTTTCGTTCGTCCAGAAGTCATACCAAGTCCCGCGCGGTAAATAAAGGGTTCTGATCTTTGCGCCTTCCTCGGTGACCGGAGCAACGAGGATGTCCCGCCCCCACAAATACTGGTCGGAGCGCACCACGGCCTGGGGATCGTCATTGTAGTGAAGCCACAAGGCGCGCATGAGGGGCAGTCCCGTGTCGTGGGCTTCGCGGACCAGCGTGTAGGTGTAAGGGAGAAGGCGGTAACGAAGCTCGAGGTATTTCCTGCAGATGGGTTCAATTTGCGGGTTGTGCAGTTCCTTAATATCGGGGAGGCCGCTGTTCGGACCGTATCCTTTAAGCTCGGTCGGACCGAAATCGCCCGTGTTCCACTGCCAAGGGCGTCGCAGCTTCCACGTCCGCCCATGCGACCGAAACAACGGGCAGAAGGCGCTGAACTGGAACCAGCGGGCATAAAGCTCGCCCGTCAGTTCCGGGGTCGTAACAAAGCCGCCGGTGTCCGTTCCCCAGTAGGGCATTCCGCTGAGGCCGGCGCTAATGCCCACCCCAACTTGCGACCGCAACGCTTCCCAGGTGGAGTCAATGTCTCCGGACCACAGCCATCCGTAACGCTGCATTCCCGCGTAGCCGTTGCGATTCAGCGTATAAGGCCGCCGGCCCGGCCTCTCCACTTGGGGACCTTCCCAGTACATGCGATTTCGAGCGAGGCAAACCTCGGGATCAAGGGAGTCACCTTCATCAGCCCACCACCCGTCGACACCCAGACGAAACACCTCGAGATGCTTCGACCAATAGTTCGCCGCACTATCCGGGTCCCCGGACCCGCCGGAGGCGTCAGCGGCGCGACCCTGTAAGTGTTGGGGAGGATTCACGACATGCAGCGCCAGCTTGAAATGTTCCTTGTGCAGCTCCTCGAACATTCGCTGGGGGTCAGGGAAAACCTCCAGATTGAAAGTGAATGACCCGTGTCCCCGGTTCCAGCCTGAGGGACAAAAACCTGTCCCCAGGTAGATCAGCACGTCGCAGGGAAGACCATCCTCGCGGAATTTCCGGGCTTCTGACATCACCTCGTCGCGGTTCGCCAACGTTCGATGCGATTGTTGATAACCCACAGACCAAATGGGGGGCATGTGGGGGAACCCGGTCAGGCGGGCATATTCGGCCAGGATTTCCTGGGGCTGGTGGGAGCCGACAAGAAAGAGATCCAGGGGGAGGGCTGCCCCGGACGCCCATGGCCGGAAGCGCCCTTCGTTGGCCGTGAGATCAAAACTTCCGAAAGGAAGATGGAAGAACAATGCCCATCCATCTGCACCCACGAGCCAGGGAATGGGAACTCGCGCGCCGTTCGTAGCCAGGTCCGGGGTGCCTTGACCATGCTTCATGGAGTAAGCGTGCCCTCGGCGGTCAAGTTGCGGACCGCCCTCACCCAATCCGAAAACCGGGGCTCCGTGGGTAAGGAACCCGACGCTCCCGTCACTCATGTCGATCTGAAGACGCTGCAACTCGGCTTGGTTCTGGTCCCGAATGATCACCGTCAGGGGCTGGGGAAGAATCTTCAGCTCGAAGGTCCCGCAGGTGAGGTTACTTTCAGCGGAGACCGACCGGATGCGGATCGGCGCCTCCGCCCCTTGCGAGGCGATCAGGACCAGGTCATCAGGGATGGGTTGCGCCTGCTCCTGGAGATCGAGGGGACGGAGGGACAGTCGAAGGGTTCGCGCGCTCACCGGAGAGATCGCCAGTTCGGCTGCCAATCCAGCCACTTTGAGGCCCGGGGTCTGGGCCGCCACGGCTGAGACGCTCGAGCCCGCCCAGCCCGGCTTGGCCAGTAGCAGCGCGCCGGCTCCGGCAGCCCCCATTCGGGCGATCGCTTTCCTTCTTGAACAGGATTTTCTCACGTGCGCGAACCCTACCCAAGTCAGGCAATACCTGCTCGATGTTTAGCGCGCGCGATGATCTGCGCCATCACGTCCTGGCAACGGTCGAACGTGTCGTCAACCACCGTGAGGGTCGGAATGGCCAGGTCATTGAGCGATAGCGTCTCGGGATCAAACTTGCTGAAGCCGGATTCGTGAACGCCGCTGCTTCCGCGTCCGGGAGCGGGATGACTGAGGTGCTGGAAGAAGCGGGCGTATTTGGTGACGGCCGCGGGGTATGCAAACTCTGAAAAGGCATGATAGAGAGGAATGAAGGACATCAGCGCGTCGTAGTGCATCTCGCCACAGCACAGCACGCCGGGGTGCCTTCGGGCGAGATCCGCAACCAGCCGTTGCGTGCCCTCGTGGGTGTCTGCCTTGGTGTTGTTTTCCCAACCGCCCGCGATGTCGAGGAAGTACGCGTCGGCAGGGTAGCGATTCAGAACATCGTCGATTCGGGAAGCGAGCCACTCCCGCCAGGAGTCGACACCAACGTTCATGTAGGGCATCCAGCCTTCCATGTGCCGATCGTTGTCCCAGTCCACCCAATTCAGGTAAAAGGGATCACCATCAATCTGTGCCATGGTGGCGTCCGCAAATTTCGAGAACCCGGGGAGACGTTCA
>Ga0187884_10001144_pt1 | contig 24595 bp, 28 predicted proteins | sample June2016WEW_20_4_FD_132983 | JGI IMG/M metagenome (GOLD analysis project Ga0187884, IMG submission 132983) | Peatland microbial communities from SPRUCE experiment site at the Marcell Experimental Forest, Minnesota, USA - June2016WEW_20_40 | ecosystem: Environmental > Terrestrial > Soil >...
CGATTGAGCAGCGGCTGCGTTACAATCTGGGCCGCTGGAACCAGACACCAAGGGTGGAACTTAAACTCAAACCGTAGCTTGGCCCCCGGGCCAAGCTGGTCTCACAACTTCTGATGACGCACATGGCAACTTACAAAGCCTTCGTCGTGGCCTCGTAGCGGGCGCGAGAAAAAATCTCTGAATGATCTGTGTGCTGTTGCAGAAAGGGTTCAGTAATTGCGGCTCGCATTGCTCGTGGAGGCCTCACTCGCGGAGTCTATCGGAACCATGCGAGCCTTCTTGGGCAATACCGTGCCCGAGGAATATCGGTTTTGGATTGGACCCCGTGACCAAATGCGTAACCGCAGTGACGCTTTCAAGAAGGACGCTATCCAAGAACAAGCAGGCGCATTATGCGAGGGGGTTGAGGGCTATGTTGCCATTCTTGAAACGATCTGCGGCAACGGGAATACAGCTGACTAGAACATTCTCCTCCTCGTCATCGGAAGCGATGAAACTCAGGGCTGGAATTGAAAGCCCAACTGATGGAGTAACGGATTTGGACGATACCGAAATGCCGCTTTGACACCGAAACGTCCGAACCGCAGAGCTACTTCGGAAACACTCCGTCAATCCTCCGCATGATTCTCTCTGCCCACTGAACCGCAGCGGCGACGAGCGACTCCGTCCTCGGGCTGGAGCGGCTGTCAAACAGATCGTCCGTGGTTTTCAGGTGACGAGCCACGAGGATTCCCGCCACAATCGCCAGCACACGTTTGCGACCCTCGTCCATGCAGGGGCATGGTAGCATATTCGCCTTTTGTTCGTCTATGCGATATGGTACGCTCCAGTCATGGCCCGCGAAAAACAACTGCGGAAGGACGACCTCAGGCGGTATGTAATTTACCGAATGAAGTCGCTTGAGCTTCTGCACTACTACTTGTTGCTGTTCGATCTAAATGAGAGCGGGCACTTTCCTCCGAATGTCCTCGGCCATGATGGACGGATGTTCGCCAGCTCAATGCGTACTGTCGCCATCAGTTGGCTCGCTACGTTCGTGGACCAGTCGCGGGACGGCATGAACGTGTTCGATCTTTGGCGGCGATTGTTTCCTAAGCACAAGGACGAAATTGATGGGGTCTGGGCACAACTGGAGCCACAGCTTGAACTCATCAAGAATTTCCGAGACCGGGTGGGTTTCCACGCTGACACGCCGCTAAAGTATTTCGCGGCACGGGACAAGATACGCGGTAAGAATCCGGAACTTCAGGCAGCGATGGACAGTTTCATCAATCTTGAGATCGCGCTGTACAAGTATGAAGACGAAGAATTGCCAGACTTTGTTTCAGCGGCGGAAGAATTGCTGCTGGACGTGGAACTACAACTGAAAATCTCGATTGACCGCGATTGGTTTAAGAAAGCCCTGATTCTTCGTCGTGAGAATTACAGAGCCGTTTTCGGCTGAACGCATGAAATTAAACTAAGTGCGGATCTTCAATGCATGCTTGGCGGCTGGGCTCGTCACTGCACGGGATAATCCTAGTCAGGGGGAAAGAATGTTTGAAATTGCTCCAACAATGAACGCTGTTCTAGATGAATTGCTTTATGAAAGTGACGACTCTCGTCCGTCATGATCGCCCGGGTCTATGCGCGCTGTGAAACTTCTGTGCAAATTAGGCCGCATAGCCCGTAACATATGGAAGAACAGATTTATGTATGGCAGCGGAAGGAGTTGAACCGTGCAAGGATATTGAACACGGAAATTCGTGGTGCCGTGCTCAGGCCATTCCGGAGCTTCACTCCATGAGCTGACGAATGTAGCTACACACTGTTAGAAGTTGAGGCTTGTCCATGCTGCCTATGATGTTGCGTATGACGGATGCCCATACCCCCGTCGTAGCCGCCATGCCGAGGTTGGCTGATTGCTCAGTGAAGAAGCCCACCTTGGCAAGCTTTAGCGGTCTCAGAAAGTAGTAGTCCATGCCGCTGTCGGTCAGCTCCACAACGATGTCTGCCAAGGCATCGCGATGCTGCGTGCTGTCTTTTGCCTTTTCGAGAGTGGTAAGGACTGCAAGGGTCTTCGCGCGGAGGCTCTTCGAGTGGTAGAAGCGAAGGAATGGTTGAGATGACGGTGAGGAGACCTTTACCGGCGGCTTAACACGTGGCGTGGCTGACCGTTTGGAGGGTCGCTTGGAGGACTTAGCCACGATCATCTCCTTCAATCATAAACCGGAATTTCCTTTTTGACCTCGAAAACGACACCATAGTACACCCGTCTCGCTTGTTCGCGACACCGTAAAACGATTTTTCATCGGGAGCACTCCCGACGGTCTTCATCCGCAGCAGCACAGCCCAAAGTTGCCCCATTTGTGGCCTACTTTTGCAACACCTCTCCCTTACCCCAGCCAGTTCATAGACGGATTCCGCTGCCGACTGGACCACGATCCACCTATCCCGTCGGTACCGGGAGCAGCGCGATCCGGCCCAGCATCGCCCCGAACCGCCGCCGCGTCAGATGCCCCTCCGCCAGCAAGAGCCAGTAGTAGCGGGCATGTTTGACCAGCCGGCCTCCGGTCTTCACCAGCCGTTGCTGCAGGCTCGTCAGGGCCCAGGTCCTCAATCTCTCTCGGCAAACTCAGCCGTCACCACAAATTGCCCAGGTTGTAGGCCAGCGATCATGGCTTGCTTTCGTCCGGTGGTGGATTGCGTTTTTTCGCATGGATTCTCCGCGCATTTCGATGCGATGAGCGTTGTGTACCAAACGGTCGAGGATACCGTCGGCGATGGTGATTATCAACTTGAACTCCGTAGTCCCGAAATTTTACTATTCTTTTACTAGACACCCCTCAAAACCCAACCCCGATTACACCTATAACACTGGGAATTTCCCGATTGGCCGGTACTCGCGGTGAATTGTAAGTGGTTATAGACGTTCGATTTTCCCAGTGCTACAGGCAAAACACTGGTGTCCGGTATGTCGTATCCACCCCCCGCAACCAATATCTCGTTACACTTCATCGGCTTGGAAGATTTCCTCTCCTGAGCCGTTTTTGTTCTTGGGCAAATTAAGCCTGAGCACACTCATTGCAGCTTCGCATACTCGGCTTTCTTCAGGATGGGGATGTCGGGGTCGGCATCTTTCCAGAACGTCAGGAAATCCTTGTAGGCAGCAAGCGCCCGAGTGCGGGCAGCATCGGCATCGACTCCCTGCGAGGTTCTCGATTGCAAGGCGTTGGCGCGAGCCACTCCCAGATGCGCCAACGTTCCCGTCCAGCAACCCTGAAATAATCCCAAGGTAAGAGTAGCCGATGACACGCCCGCAATGTCGCTGAGGCGGTCGAGTCATAGTACTGCTCGTCACCGGGTCTGACAGTTGAACCGATGGCGACTTACTCCAGTGCGGGCAAACCCGCTGCCATTCCACTGGAACTTGGCTGTGATGGTCCAAGCCGGGCACGCGTGTGATCCTCCTGCCAAGAAGCTCACAGCTAGTTGCTGCTTGCTGACCCGAACACCGGTGACTGGGAAATTGCCGCCGTTGCCTTCTTCGCCTCTGCCCCAATCCGAAGGCGAAAGCCTCGCCAGAAGTCTTGGAGCAGCAGATGACGCAGCGAACACGAATACTTCCTCGTAGTCAAAGTTCGCCTGGCCTTGACAGCTCGTCACGACCACGGCTTCGTCTTGGCCATCGCCTTTGAGATCACCATAGCTCACCACCCACTCAGAAGCTCGCTTGCCAACCGCAAATCTTCGGCAGCAGCGAAGCCAGCTTCGGTTTCCCCGGCAAGGACTCAGTGGGAAGTCTCAATCGTTGTGGTAGCGCGCCCAGCTACTGCCACAGAAGGCATGCGGGTCATCGTGGTTATGGATTGCTGCCACGAGCCGTCTGACGTGTTCGAGTCTACGATTGATCTGACGGGCAGCGCGACGGATATCAGGTATACTCTTCGGCCATGAAATCAGGGACCAAGTCTCGCACTCATTTTGCCGCGCTGCTTTGCGCGCTCGCAGCCTCACTCCACTGCGTTCCGCTTTTGGCACAAGATCAGGATCCTGCGCCCTCTCGCGCCGCTGCCGTGCTCGACTCCATGCCGCACGCGAAAAAGATCGATCAGGTTGCACTCTCTCCCGATGGAGCTCAGGTTGCCTACATCGTCGATGGACAGCTCACGGTGACACCCGTACGCGGCGGCTCTCTTCACACGATCTCCGTGGAAGGCAGGCTTCCGCTGCGCGAGGTCACATGGTCAGCCGACAGCAAGCAACTCGCATTTCTCGCTGACTTGCCGGGTGACATTCCCGTAGCTCAAGTCTGGACCGTGGCAATCGACGGTAGGGCTCCGGCAAAGCGGGCGGAATTAAAAGGTTATGCCCAGACGCCTCGTTTTTCTCCCGACGGAGCGAAACTGGCGATCCTCTTTATTAAGGGCCTTCCCCGCGCGGCTGGTCCACTGCAGCCGATGACCCCGCTCGCGGGAGTGATTGACGACCAAATCTACGAACAGCGCCTCTCCACCATCAACCTGAGCACGAATAACCTGGCGCAAGTCACGCCTGCCGACGTGTACATCTATGAATACGACTGGACTCCCGACGGAGCGGCGTGGGCAGCCACGGCGGCGCACGGCTCCGGCGACGCAAATTGGTGGGTCGCGCGGCTCTATCGCATCGACGCGCAAACCGGCGAGATGTGCGAGATCTACGCGCCAAAGTGGCAGATGGAAGACCCGCACGTCTCACCGGACGGCAAGAATGTGGCCATCCTCGAAGGCCTTATGAGCGACGCAGGCGTCACGGGTGGCGATGTCCTCATCGTTCCAATCAACGGCGGCACTGTACGGAATATCACTCCAAACCTCAAAGCATCTCCTTCTTCCCTTGCGTGGACATCTTCCGACCGCATCCTTTTCGCCGAGAGCGTCGATGGAAATTCCGGCTTCGGTGGCGTGAGCGTCAGCGGAGGCGAGGTGCAGACACTGTGGACGGGCGAAGAATTAGCGACAGTGGACGCGTGGCAACCTGGCGGCTCCTTCTCCCGCGACGGAACGGTGACTGCGGTTGTACGCCAATCAGCCGGCACTCCCGCCGAAGTCTGGGCGGGACCCATTGGCAACTGGAAGCAGATCACCCACTTGAACAGCGGCATCCAGCCCGCATGGGGCGCAATGCGCAATGTTTACTGGAAGAACGGAAGCTCGCGGATACAAGGCTGGCTGATGCTTCCCAAGGACTTCGTGCCCGGCAAGACCTATCCGCTCGTAGTCAACGTGCACGGCGGACCGTCCTCGGCGTGCACGTCTCACTGGGATGAAGGCCTCACCGGAGCCGCATCGGCGATGGGCTACTTCGTTCTCTGTCCAAACCCGCGCGGCAGCTACGGACAAGGCGAGGCGTTCACGCAAGGCAACGTCAAGGATCTCGGCGGTGGGGACTATCGCGACATCATGGCCGGCATTGATGCCATCTCCAACGAGTACCCGATAGACGCCAAGCGCATCGGCCTGCGCGGGCACAGCTATGGCGGATACATGACCATGTGGGCCGAGACCCAGACGCAGCGTTTTGCCGCGGCGGTCGCGGGCGCCGGACTCTCCGACTGGCTCAGTTACTATGGCCTAAACGATATCGACGAGTGGATGATCCCCTTTTTCGGAGCGTCCGTCTACGACGATCCCGCGGTGTACGCCAAGAGCGACCCTATGCACTACGTCAAGGCGGTTAAGACGCCTACCCTGATCCTGGTCGGCGATCGCGATGGTGAAGTTCCGATGGAACAATCGGTGGAATGGTGGCACGCGCTCAAAACTCTGCACGTGCCTACGCAGCTTGTGGTCTATCCGAACGAGGGACATATGTTAAAGCCCGCCGGCTTCCACGATTACATCTTGCGCACTCTGGAGTGGTTCGACGAGTGGTTCACGAAAGCGTCCGCGCACCAAACGGTGGCGCACGATGTGGGCAACCCGCATTAGACAGTGTGGGACAACTCCTCATCTCCATAATGCCGACGCATCCAATGACGCCGACAGGCAGCTCTTGCAAACCTATCCTTAACGCCGTTTGCGGATTTCGTCACGTTTACTTCCGGGTTGGCGACCATCCGCCCGCAACTTTCACCTTGACTTCTCCACGACGCGCACATCTGCGTGAAGCCCACCTATCGGGCAGTGGCGGATTGTAAACACTAAACACTTTTCCGTTATCTATCTGGGCCAGGCATTCGCGGAGGCTTGTCATGTGTTGGTTTGCGTTGACTTGCATTACCGTCGAGCCTACGATTTGCTTCAGAAGGCGGGGGGAAGGAGTGTTTTCCCCATGGCGAACCATGCGGCGGGCCAGGATACGCTTGTTGGCCAGACGGTGGACCATTATCGCATCGCCGAGAAGATCGGCGCCGGCGGCATGGGAGAAGTCTATCGCGCCCGCGACGAGCACCTCGCCCGTGATGTTGCCATCAAAGTCCTTCCCACCGGTACGCTCACCGACGAATCAGCTCGCAAGCATTTTCACAAAGAAGCTCTGATTCTCTCGCAGCTCAATCATCCCAATGTCGCCACCATTCACGACTTCGACACGCAGCAGGGTGTGGACTTCCTGGTGATGGAGTACATCCCCGGGATCACATTGAGCGAAAAACTGGCCGCTCGACCTCTGCCGGAAAAGGAGATCATCCGTCTGGGGATCCAGCTCGCGGAAGGCTTGGCCGCGGCCCATGACCACGGGGTCGTTCATCGGGACCTCAAGCCCGGCAACTTGCGGGTTACGAGCGACGGACGGCTGAAGATTCTGGACTTCGGGCTGGCCAAGCTGCGGCTTCCGGTGACGGCGAGTGCCACGACGGAGAGTCTTAGCGAGACGCAAACGATGGCCGGGACTCTGCCCTACATGGCGCCGGAACAGTTGCTGGGCACAGAGATTGACGCTCGCACCGACCTTCATGCGGCCGGGTCTGTACTGTACGAAATGGCCACCGGGCAGCGACCGTTCGGCAAGTTGGAGCACGCGCAACTGATTGGTGCGATTCTGCACAGGCCGCCACTCTCACCTACCGCTCTCAATCCTAGGTTATCTCCGGAATTGGAGCGGATCATCGGGAAATGCCTGGAGAAGGAACCGGAGAACCGTTACCAGTCGGCGAAGGAACTGGCCATCGATTTGCGACGTCTGGAGCACTGTACGGAAACCGGTTCATCGAAACCCGACGCCTTCATGGGGCAATCTAAGCGGCAGATGTCTTCTCATCGGGGCATGTTTCCACTAGTCAGTGCCGCGATCCTCGTTCTGGCGATTGTCGCAGCGGGCTTGTGGCATAAGTATGTCCAAAGGCCAGTGATCACACCTTCCATTGCTGTGCTGCCGTTTGCTGACCTGAGTCCTGGCCATGATCAGGAGTACTTCTCGGACGGGTTAGCGGAGGAAATCCTAAACGATCTAGCCAAGGTCCCGAACTTGAAAGTTGTGGCGCGTACCTCAGCATTTCAGTTCAAAGGGAAGAACGAAGACCTGCGGATCATCGGACGGAAACTCAACGTAGAAGACGTCCTTGAAGGGAGCGTGCGAAGAGACGGGACACGTGTTCGCATCACCGCGCAGCTTGTTAAGGCGAATGACGGTTTCCATCTCTGGTCAGAGTCCTATGAGCGTGATCTCAAAGACGTCTTAACGGTGCAGGATGATATCGCGAAGGCCGTGACCTCGGCCCTGCAACTCAAGCTGCTGGCGGGAAAGTCTCCAGCCGCCCTGCCGACATCGCGAAGCACCCCCGAAGCCTATCAGGATTTCTTGCAAGCGCGATACTTTGCGCGCATGGGAGACAAAGAATCTGCACAAAAAGCTCTCGATTACATCAACAGAGCGATACAGTCCGACGCTCGCTACGCCGCGGCATATGCATGGCGGGCAGGCCTCACATTAAGCTCGGGTGGAATGGCTTGGATGGACTACTCCGAAGCAATAGAAAAGGCTCGACGCGACATAGAAAAAGCCATTGAGCTGGATCCGAACCTCGCTGACGGGTACCGTGTTCTGAGCGAGATTCAATCCTTGGTCGAGTCGAATTGCCGAGTGGCCGAGATAACGCTGAAGAGGGCGCTGGAACTTGCCCCGGGAGACGCCGAAAACTTGGGCCAGGGCGGGTTTATCGCGATGTGCTTGGGCCGACAGGAGGAAGCGGTTGAACTTTTGAAACAGGCTCTCGCGCTCGACCCACTCCAGCCCGAACGATATTTGCGGCTGGCGCAGAACCTGCGAGACCTGGGCCGCTACGAAGAATCACAAGGGGCTCTCGAAAAAGCGCTTGATCTCAATCCGCACAATGTCTGGTTCCATGAAACTCGAGGCGAGGTTTACCTCGCGCAAGGACGTCCACAGGAAGCTCTGCAAGAAATGGAGAAGGAGCCGGCAGGTTTCTTGCACGATCTTGGAATGGCGCTTGCCTACCATGCTCTTGGACGGCATCAAGAATCCGATGCAGCCCTAGCAAATTTGACCTCATTGTGTCCGAAGGATTGCGCCTATCAGATCGCGCAGGTGTACGCCTATCGAGGGGAAGTGGATCAAGCCTTCGAATGGCTGAACCGGGCCCGCAACCAGCATGACGGCGGCTTGATGTTGATCAAAACCGATCTGCTGCTAAAGAGCCTCCGCGGGGACCTCCGATATGCCCAAATGCTTAAGAGGCTCAATCTTCCCGACTAGGATATTCAATCAATTTCGAGATCCGACTAAGCCGATAGCGTTGGCCATAACGGGTGGGTTTGTCTTTGCGTCTCGGGCTCAGCACCCAAATATGTTGCCCTCCTGTTCCCTCGCGCGCTCCCACCGAAACGTTCCCGAATTGGGATTCCAAGGGAATGGCGGGGCCATCCTTCATGCCCGTGAATTATTTCGGTGCTATACTGTCATCGACTCAGCAGTTGCCCCACCATTCTCTGGATTGCTGCGGTCGGCCTGACTCAATCGGTAAGTGACCCGCACGTTCCCGATGAGGTGCCGATGTCGGCCTCCGTCAACGATATCGTCTTCGCTTTCCCCCCTGCTAATGGAAACCTGGGTTCGTTCGCCAGCCACCTCGGAGCCGGATATCTGCGAGCGGCACTTTCCGAATCCGGCATTGAGAGTTGCCAATACCTCAACCGCCATCCTGGGACGGTGGGTAAGGTGGCGCGTGACCTGCTTGCTTTGAAGCCAGGGATAATCGGTTTCACCGCGTACGACGCGAATTTCCCGCTCTGCCTGTCAATTGCCCGGAGCATCAAGCAACAGCAACCCGGCATGAAGATTGTGTTTGGAGGTCCGACTGTGACCTTCGGAGCTAAAGAGGTTCTAGCTCGTCATGAGGCGATCGACCTGTGCATTCTCGGCGACTCAGAGGAGACAGCACCGCGTGTTCTTGGCAAGCTGCTCGACGGAGTTTTTCCCGAGGACGACCAGGTGGGTGTGGCATTCCGAAGAGACGGCGACATTGTTTGCACTGCAGATCCGCCGTTGGTGGGGGCCAGTGCGTCGTCGGTGCAGTCGGCGCTCGATGTAACACCGTCGCCATATCTCAGCGGGATGTTGCAGGACGGCCGCACCGGCCTGCTCACGGGACGCGGTTGTACTCATCAATGCCAGTACTGTTGTTTCGCGGCACTGGGAAGGAAGAAGCTACGGTTGCACTCCGTGGAACGCGTACTGGCGGAGTTGGAGTTTATTGCTGCGCATCAGCAGCGGACTGGGCAGCACTACGTTGTTCCTGTACATGACGACGCATTTACATTATTGCCCGCGCGAGCTAAGAGCCTGTGCCAAAGCATCATCGACCGCGGGTTGAAACTGATGCTGTCGTGCATAACGCGAGCCGACGCGGTTGACGACGAACTGCTAGAGCTAATGCGGGCCGCCGGCTTCATTAGCATTGCTTTTGGACTAGAGAGCGCAGTGCCGTCCGTGCTGCGGGCGACGGGCAAGGTACGGCCTCCGGACTGGCCCGACCACGACCTCGCCCCGGAACGGCACTTTGTCGAAGAGGTTCGGCAGAGCGTAATTTCCGCTAAGAAACTAGGTTTCAATGTGGGCGTCAGCATCATCCTGGGGCTGCCCACGGAAACGGCCGCGGACGGGGAAGCCACGCTCGACTTCATAAGAAATCTGCCAATCGACTACTACATGCACAACTTCCTGTGGTTGTTCCCTGGGACACCTTTGTGGGATACGCACGCCCAGTACGACCTTGCCTGCTCGATCAACGAAATGGGCTTACCGGCGACGACTGGATACCCGTACGACGTCAACAGGTTGCGTCCACGTAAGCGGTGCGCGCTGGAATCCGACGCTGGTTTGATCCGCGTGCTGGCGGCAGACGCAATACACGACTGCGAAGCACCTTCCTCAGCCGGGGACGCCATCAGCACGGTCATCATTGAGGCAGAGGAATTGACGGCAGAAACAGCGGAGTGGCTCAACAAGGTCCTTGCGGTGGGTGGCGTTGTTTTGCAGCTTTATCCCCCCTTGAAGCGCCAACAGCGCGAGCAGCGGCTCTTCTGCGATCGTTGCATGATGAGTGAGCACCTAGTTCCGGCCCGCCATTACATCCAAGTGGACCGCAAGCACACCGGTACCGGGAACGATCGGTATGTGATCGCATGTCCCGGCGTGGAGGTTTATCGCACGCATCAACCCCCCTTGGTTTCTATTACCTCAACCGACGGACCGTCCCCAATGTTCGCCTGGTTGCGAGGCGTGTCCACGTCTTGCGAATTCTGCGAGGTGTCGCCGGCCTTACTCCAGTCGACTGAGCTCGCACGCTTAAGACAGCGCGTTGATGCTGGGCCTGAGCGTTCGCCGCTGCGGCGAATGCCAATTCCGCCGAAATTTCGGTATCCCGGCCGGTGGCTGAAAGGAACTTCTGCGTGCAAATCGCTCAACAGGCTGGAAGTGGACAATGAGGGCAACGTACGTTGCTGCCGCTTTAGCGATCCAGCCGGAAAGATTGGAGATACGAAGGAGGATTTCGTAAAGCGCATCTCGAAATTGGCGCGAGCCGCGGAGCAAAGGCGCGGCTGTCATCACTGCGCGAAGGCAGAATGCCCCAGATGCCCATTCCCTGGGCTCGATGACCGGACGTATTGCGACACGATGGTGCGGTGCGCGTCAGCTCTCAGAACACTTCGCTGGATCCGGATGTATTCACGGCTTCCTTCGATCGTAGCTCGCCAGCAGGATCGGATGGCAGCCGAGTAGTGGATCTGACACTTTAACCAACTTCAGAAGCAAGGAGGATAGTGATGGCCACAAGAAAAAAGAATGTTCGATCATTGTTGCGTGAACAGCTCGGGAAAGAAGCCGCTGATGCCCTTCTGAACAAGCTGGATAAGATGGCGAAGAAGGGAGCCCCGGCCAGTGCCATCGAAAAGACGCTCGAGGAGGAACTCGCGTCGCACATAGGGGCGGCGATCGCTGCGTCTGCGAATAAAGGCATCAAGAGTCGTGTGAGTCAAGTCGGGCCAATCATCAGGGTTGGTAGTGAGCCAATCATCAAGAGTCGTAGCAGTGCTGCGATCGGTATTTATCGGAAGGGCTCGAAATAAGCAGGCATCTCGGAAGTGCTCGGCCCTTGTCTAAGAAGAACTCGGGTAGAGCGTTTGAACGAAAAATCATACGGCATGCTCAGCCCTTTACGAATCGGGATCTCAAGGCGTTCACTATGGACATGTTGTCCATAGGACTTCCACGCATTGGAAGACACCCTCGGTGCGCACATCTTGCCTGCTGCCCGGCTGCAGTTCGACTTCGGGCACATGGTATTGGGCGGGACTTGGTGATTTCCAATTATTGCTTCGCTATCTGGATCCCGAAAAGTAGGCTTTAGGAAGTCCATTTTGATCGGTGTCGACCACCGAACTCGATCGCGGGCGGATGACGGGCAACTCTCACCTTATCATTGCGGCACCAGTCTGATTATTGATCGGTGGCATGGAGGCCACCGGTCATGAAGCAGAAGCCAAGTTCCAGAAGAAGACGCAGCAGTACCAAATCCATCCTGCGCCTGCCCGACCTCGAACACGCCAAGGCCGCAGTCTTGAACAGTCTCACCTCCGCTGATGCCCAAAGGGGATACCGCCACGCCATCGATGAGTTCGTTGACTGGTATTGTTCGGAACCGCGGTTGGCGTTCAACAGGACGGTCGTTCTACGCTACTGCTCTCATCTCGAATCCCGTCAACTCGCACCCGGCACTGTCAACCTGCGTCTTGGCGCCGTACGCCGGCTCGCCTATGAGGCATCCGACTGCGGTCTTCTCAGCGCCGATCTGACGGCGGGGATTCGCCGGGTTAAAGGTGTGAAGAAGTTAGGAGTCCGTCTTGGTAACTGGCTAACGGCGGAGCAGGGCCAAGCGCTTTGGTAAGCACCGGACGCTCAGCGTCTCAAGGGGAGGCGCGACCGAGCCCTGCTCGCCCTGCTACTTGCGTGCGGCTTGAGAAGACACGAAGCCGTCACCTTGACCTTAGATCACCTGCAGCAGCGGGAAGAAATGCCGGTATTGTACACCGGGTCTAAAGTCATAGACCCCAGAATAACGGGCAACCCTGAAATAATCCCAAGGTAAGAGTAGCCGACGATTCGCTCAGAATACGGCCGCAACGCAAATTGCTCGAGCCGTCGCCGAGCGTTACAAAACGCAACAAAAAACAATACTGAACCTGGCGACCGCGACCAGCCTCCCGGTGCGAATGCGTTGTCTGGAACCGAGAGGGGGCTCAAACCAACCACTTTGTTGACAAGAACGCCCGAGCATTTCACGATGATTGGAGGTCTCCAAATCTTCTTCCTTGGGGCAGATGTGGGGACCAACGATTGGGGACTTCTGGTTAGGCTGCGGAGTCCAGTCGGAGCGCGTGGAGTCGTGAGTGAGAATCGGGATTGATTTGGGTGGAACCAAGATTGAGGCTATTGCGCTTGCCGATACCGCTACTGGCGCCGGCGCCACGCTCTTGCGGCATCGCGTACCTACGCCCGTCGGAGACTACGCCGGCATCTTGAACGCCGTTGCCGAGCTGGTCGCGTTAACGGAAAACGAGACAGGCCAAACCGGTACGGTGGGCATCGCCACTCCCGGTGCGATCTCGCCCTCCACGAGCCTCCTGAAGAACTCGAACAGTACCGTCCTAAACGGCAAACCCCTCGACCATGACCTTGAGGCCCGGTTGGGGCGGCGAATACGCATGGAGAACGACGCGAATTGCCTCGCCCTTTCGGAGGCCGTCGATGGCGCTGCCGCCAACGCCCGCGTCGTTTTCGGCGTTATTCTCGGGACAGGCGTAGGTGGAGGCGTGGTGGTAAACCGGCAGGTCCATGACGGACGCAACAGGATCGCCGGCGAATGGGGCCATAATCCGCTTCCCTGGGCCCGTGCGGACGAGCTACCCGGCCCTGGTTGTTATTGCGGGAAGCTAGGCTGTATCGAAACCTTCCTGTCGGGTGCCGGCCTGACGCGCGACTACCGCGTACGCAGCGACCAACAGAGAACGGCGGTTGCGATTGCCGAAGCCGCTGCGGCTGGCGATCCGCTGGCCAACGAGTGCCTCGAGCTCTATCAGGACCGGTTGGCGCGGAGTTTGGCTTCGATCATCAACGTGCTCGATCCTGACGCGATTGTGCTTGGGGGCGGACTTTCCAATTTGACGTGCCTCTACCCGGCTCTGCCCGCGCTTCTCAAGTCCTATACCTTTTCCGCTGACGCCGGCACACCCATCGTGCGCGCCATGCACGGCGATTCCAGCGGCGTGCGCGGAGCGGCCTGGTTATGGCCGATCAGCGGGATCTGCACGACGTTGAGCGGGTAAAGCCCGCGACCGTTGACGCTGATATCGCCGATGGCCACGAAGTTCGAGGTGTCGGTCTTTGAATGCGCAGTCCGCGGAGATGAATCTCCAGGTCAACCGATCCGGCAGTGGTTCACCAACTTCCGTGTTGCTAAGAATAACCGGTCCAAATCTGTTTGGACCTTAATTTCAGCGTAAGCGCCTTATAATCGAACAGTTTGGCCGTTTATTTTCGGCTTAACTGGTCCAATCTGTGCACGCTGCATCCGCTCGAGTCACGCCCGTGCGGGCATCATGATTGGCCAGTTAAGCCGACAATCCATCCAGAGTCGTAGCATCCTCTGCAATGTGCTGGGCAGGCTAAAATTACGCGCACGGATGGCCCTCACCTCTGGCACGAAACTCGGCCCCTATGAAATTCAAACGCCGCTCGGCGCGAGCGGAATGGGCGAGGTATACCGCGCTCGTGACACACGCCTCGATCGAAGCGTCGCGATCAAGATCCTTCCAGCAGCCTTTTCTTCTGACGCCGATCGTCTGCAGCGCTTTCAGCAGGAAGCGAGATTTCTCAGTTCGCTGAACCACAACAACCTTCTCGCTATCTTCGACGTTGGCAACCAGAATGGTTCCTACTACCTGGTTCGGGTCGAGAGACTTCCGATGCGGGCCAAGTACTTTGATCGATCTCTGATAAGGTCTTCAGCGCTAGAATAACCGCATCGCCTTTGCCCGCTGAACGGCCGGTACTTTTCTCAGAACAGCCAACACCGTTTCCGGCACTTGTCCGTCCACCTGAACAACAGCCACTGCTTCGCGCGGAGTGCTGGGGTCTTCATTTTCCGCCAGCCGGCCCAGAGAAAAATTGGCGATGTTGATCTGGTGATCGCCCAAGATCGTGCCCACCCGCCCAATGACCCCCGGCACGTCCTTGTTCCGCATGTAGATCAAATCGCGCTCCAGAGGCGCCTCCACATCAATGCCATCCACGTGCAAAAGGCGCGGCATGTTTCCATGCAAAACCGTTCCCTTGACGAAATGTTCTTCCTTGCTGGTCTTGAGGAAAATGGAAATCACGCTTTCTCCCCGGGAGCTTTTGGGCTTGCTGGCTTCATGCACCCGCAAACCACGAGAAGCGGCGATGGTTGCGGCGTTTACCAGATTGGCTTGTTCCTCCAGCCCCTGATTGAGAATGCCCTTGATGGCGGCATTGCGGACCAGTTCAGTTTTTCCTTCCGCGATATGGCCGCTGTAACGCACCGAGATTTCCTCAATCGTGCCTTCGCTGGTTTGGGCAAGAAACGCGCCCAGCCTCTCCGCTAGTACGGTAAAGGGCTGCAATACGAGGTATTCCTCGTACGAGACCGACGGCACATTCACCGCATTCTGGATCACACCGTGTTTCAGGTATTCCTTCACCTGGAGCGCGATCTGGTAGCCCACCGCCTCCTGCGCCTCATGCGTGGAACCGCCAATATGCGGCGTGAGCACCACGTTGGGCAAGGATGTCAAGGGCGAATCTTTGAGAGGTTCGTGGACAAAAACGTCCAGCGCGGCGGCCGCCACTTGGCCTTGTTTGAGCGCTTCCACCAGGGCTGCTTCATCCACCAACTCGCCCCGGGCGCAGTTCACCAGACGTATGCCCTTTTTCATCTTCTTCAAGGATTCCGCATTGATCATCCCAGTGGTCTGCAGATTAAGACCCACGTGTAGCGTGAGGTAGTCCGCGGCAGCATAGATTTCGTCCAGTGATGCCATGCGGATACTGTGATCTTTCGCGATGGCCGCTGAGACGAACGGATCATGGGCAATGATTTCCATTCCAAAGGTCCGCGCCCGCTGCGCCACTTCCATGCCGACTTTTCCCAAGCCGACGATCCCGATCGTTTTGCCGCGCAGTTCCGTCCCCTGCAGCGACTTTTTCTCCCATTTGCCAGCGTGCATGAGCGCGTCGGCCCGGCACAAATGGCGCGCCATGGCCAGCATCATGCCGATGGTTTGCTCGGCCACCGCCACGGCATTGGCTCCGGGCGTGTTCATGACCGCAATGCCTTTGCGCGTGGCCGCGTCGAGGTCAATGTTGTCCACCCCAATGCCCGCACGGCCAATGACCCGCAACCTGCGCGCGTGTTCGAGCAACGCCGCATCTACTTGCACGGCGGAGCGGACGACCAAAGCATCGGCCGACTCAAGCTCCACGGCCAGTTTGCCATCCAATTGGTCATGGGTAATGACGGTCCACTGCGGTTCCCGAAGCAGGTCCACGGCAGAAGAAGAGATTTTTTCCGCTACGATGATTTTCATGGTTGTGTCCGAAAAATGAGCAGCACAGTCTAGCAGTCCCGGCCCTACGCGCGGGGCCCCTCAGTCACTGTTGAGTGTGATAACCGACACAACTCTGAGGGCCCCGGCACACGCGCATTCCACTCTGATACGTGCGGACAACAGCGGCAAGAAATGCCGCAGCCTTAGTTACGCCCCGACCGGCTGCCGCCGCTCGGCTTGGCTCCGGGCATAGACTTCCTGGGCCGCCCGCACGGCGGAGCCGTATTGCACGGGCTTCCCAGTCACGCTGGTGAGGACCTGCTCCAGCGCGCCCAGGATCCCGATGGTGTCCAGATAGTCGTAGTAGCCAATGTGGGCGATGCGGAACAGCTTGCCCTTCATGTCGCCCTGCCCGTTGGCCACAACCGCGGAGAAGGTTTCGCGGAACTCCTTCACGATCACACCGGAATCCAGTCCCGCGGGGGCGTTGATGGCGGTGAGCGCCGCCGCCGGGCACGAAGAAGAAAACAGCGTCAGCCCAAGCACCTTCACTCCGGCGCGGGTCATCTCCGCGGCAAGCTCGGCGTTGTCCACCAGGGCTTTGCGCCCGGCTACCATGTCGCCGCTGCCCATTTGCCGGACAAAATCCAATGCCGCACCCAATGCAGCCCACAACGAAGTCGCGGGAGTGTAGGCCGACTCGCCCTTGGCTGCGTTCTTGCGTTCTTTGCGGAAGTCGAAGTAGTAGCGCGGAGACTTCGCGGCCTCCATGCGCTTCCAGGCGCGTTCGCTGAAGGCCGCATAAGCAAGGCCGGGAGGAATCATGAGCGCCTTCTGCGAGCCGCCAATAATCACGTCTATTCCCCAACCGTCCACGTCGAAATGGGTCGTTCCCAGCCCGGTGATGGCATCCACTACGAGCAATGTGTCATCGCCCTGCGCGCGCACAAGCTTTGCAATCCCCTGGATGTCATGCCGCGCGCCGGTGGAACTTTCCGTCGCCTGCACATAGGCGGCGCGCACGTCTGGCGTCAACTTCTGCCGTATTTCGTCGAGCGAAAACGTCTCACCGTACGGCACCGTGATCAGCTCGACCGCGCAGCCAAAAGCCTTGGCGAGGTCGCGCCAGCGTTCGCCAAATTTTCCGGCGGTGAGCACAAGTACCTTGTCCCCGGGCGAGGTCAGATTGGAGACCGAGCCTTCCATCACACCGGTACCGGAGCAAGCCAGCACCAGAACGTCGTTCTTCGTGCCGATGAAGTCCTTCATGTCGCTCAACACCCGCGCGAACAGCGCGCGGAACTCTGCGGTGCGATGGTGCATGGCAAACGAGGCCATGGCCGTCTGCGCCGCAGGGAGCAAAGGTGTGGGTCCGGGAGTAAAAAGGCGGTTCTTTAGCAACATGGCATGAGTCCTTGGTAATAGGAGTTTTTGTAAGTTTACCGCAGCAAACGCTCAACACCAAGAAGCCATGAAACCGCTGGATGTCAGAGTCCAGGAGCGGGTTGTCGAACAATGGAAGGTGGACCCCACGGCAGCGATGTTCAACGCGCAGAAGATTCGCGAGGAAGAGAAAGCCAAGACCGGGCCGCAGTTGTAGAGGCTCTGCGGCTAGGCGCGAAATCCAGGCATGGGAGAGAAGCAGGAGGGGTTTATTGGCGCAAACAGACAGTTCCATTAACGCTCGCCAACGATTCTGGGCGGTTGACGGGCAATCCGGAAGTAATGACCATGGCGTCGAACGCCTGACACCCCTGACTTAATCCGACAGAAGGCGTGCAAAGTCAAGTCTGGCCTATGACACAGAAATCGGGCGAGCCACCATCGGTCTAATGGGGGGCAGGTCACTCACACGCGCTCGCGCGGCAGCTTCGAACGCATTCCGGTGCAGTCGCGCACGTTCCCCTGGTCTGCCAGACCCCGAGACCACCAGCGCGGTAGACACGCCTGCGAAGGTCCCATCCAGCGTTGCCGGCTCTGTGCAGTCGCCGCGAACCACCTCCGCACCATCCAGTTTTGGCGCTTGTTGTGGATTGCGGGTCATCAGGCGCAAACCATATCCTCTTTGCGCCAGCAATGCAGCAGCACATCGTGCGATACGTCCGGAAGCACCTGTAATCAAAAACATCTTCAACCCGATGATGACAACCATTATGACGATACAACGTTCGATGGGGACCTGGCATATGCTCAATCCTTCATGTGGCAGTATGCTCTTCTTCAGAGGAAGCACACAGCTCCACGGGCCACAATGGCCTGAGGCACCTCTAAGCCCCTCAGGAGAAGCAATGGACTACGTAAATCTCGGCAAGACCGGACTCAAAGTCTCTCGTATCTGTCTCGGTTGCATGAGCTATGGCGCGCCTGCTACCGCTGAACTTAAACCTGGCAGCCATGCCTGGGCTCTGAACGAAGAAGAGAGCGAACCCTTCTTTCGTCAGGCGCTTGATCTCGGGATCAACTTCTTCGACACTGCCAATGTTTATTCGAGCGGCGCCAGCGAGGAGGTGCTTGGGCGGTTCTTAAAGGCCAACATCCGCCGTGAATCCGTCGTCATCGCCACCAAGGTCCACGGCGTCATGCGCGACGAACCCAACGGCCATGGCCTCTCCCGCAAAGCCATCTTTTACGAACTCGACCAGAGCCTCCGCCGCCTGCAGACCGACTATGTTGACCTCTACCAGATTCACCGCTGGGATTACGAAACACCGATCGAAGAAACTCTGGAGGCGCTGCACGACGTAGTGAAATCCGGTAAGGTGCGTTATATAGGCGCCTCGTCCATGTACGCGTGGCAATTCACCAAAGCTCTCTACCTCGCCGACCTTTATGGCTGGAGCCGTTTTGTTTCCATGCAGAATCATTACAACCTGCTATATCGCGAAGAGGAGCGCGAGATGATTCCTCTTTGCCAGTCCGAGGGGATCGGCGTCATTCCCTGGAGCCCTCTTGCGCGGGGCCGCCTGGCTCGTCCGTGGCAAAGCGAAACCACCAAACGCTACGAGACGGACCAGTTCGGAAAGAGCATGTATTCGCTAAGCGAAGACGCTGACCGCAAAGTTGTGGACCGCCTGGGTCAGGTCGCAGAGCAACGTGGCGTTGCCCGCGCGCAGCTTGCTCTCGCCTGGCTGCTCAGCAAGCCGGTCACCTCGCCCATTGTTGGCGCAACCAAGCCGCATCATCTGCAGGACGCGGTAGCCGCGCTCTCGCTCCGCCTGACGCCGGAAGAGGTTGCGTCTCTCGAGGAGCCGTATGCGCCGCATCCTGTCCTGGGCTTCAGTTGAGTCCAGGTCCGAATTCGCCAGGCCGGAATGCGAAACAAGACGCTGAATGAATAGTTCCGGTTGCTGATCAAGCAGCCGACGATTGGTGGCTCGAGATCGATCATCGTGTGCCAGGACATGGTCATGATGTTCGCTCGCCCCTTGAAACTCACCGTGGAAAGAGCGAAGTCTAGGCTTGCTCCCAGAGTCAACTCACTACAGTCAATCAAGATCAAGTTGTGCACCAAGTACGTGCAACGCGCTTAGTAATGTTGAGAATTTCAGATCCAACTGCTTAAATCTGGAACCTCACATGCATTTCTTCCCGCAAAACGCTAACATCGGCTGCAGGCATTAAGAGGTGACGCAGTATGACAGAGAAGGCAAGTTCCAAGGTAATCGAAGACGTGCCGAAAGCTGTCTCAAGGCGCAACTTCATTAAAGGGGTAATCACCAGCGGCGTGGCAGTCTCCTCCGCGAGCTATCTGTTTCGCGCCTCCTCTCTCCTGCAGGGCCAGCAGTTGGCTGTCGGCGTAGGCGAGCGGCTGATTACTCTCAACGTCAACGGTCAGCAGCGGCGCGTCGACGTCATGAAGCAAGAGACGTTGGCGTGGACGCTGCGTTACAAGCTGGGCCTCACCGGCACCAAGCTGGGATGCGACCGCGCTGAATGCGGAGCTTGCACCGTCCTTATGGACGATATCCCGTACTATTCGTGTTCGGTGCTCACACACACCGTGCGTGGCCGAAAAGTTGTGACCATCGAAGGCCTGGCCAGCGCCGACGGAACCTTGCACCCGGTACAGCAGGGCGTCATCGATGAACAGGGGTTTCAGTGCGCGTTCTGTACGTCCGGCTTCATTATGACCACAGTGGGATACCTGAAAACGAATCCCAATCCTACCCGCCAGGAGCTGGCGGACGGCATCTCGGGAAATCTGTGCCGCTGCCAGGACTACGACAAGATTCTTACCGCGTTGATGCGCGGCGCCGAGAATATGCGGAGGGCTAAACTTGGATAACAAAAAGGTTGTTGAGACTACCAAAGCTACTGAGCGCCAGTACGGAGCTGGGTACAAGCTGATCGGCAAGAACTACCAGACCCCCGACCTCTATGCAAAAGTCACGGGCAACGCAAAGTTCGCTGAAGACTTTCGCGCGGAAGGCATGCTGTTCTGCAAGCTGCTGCTCAGCCCATTGCCGCATGCGCGGGTAAGGCGCATCCATGCGAACGCAGCGCTCGCAATGCCTGGTGTCAAAGCCATTCTCACAGCGGACGATCTCCCCGCCCCGGCCGATACCCTTACGGACAATGGAACGGTGATCAAGGCGAGCAAGTGGGGCGAGCGCGGTCTCACCATGGAGCCGGTTTATCAGGGCGAACCGATTCTCGCTGTGGCCGCAATCGACGAACTTACCGCCTCCGACGCCATTGAGAAAATTCAAATTGATTTTGAATCGCTTCCGTTTGTGGTCGATCCGCTCGACACTCTGCGACCGGGTGGTCCTAACCCACGAACTGATGGGAACGTCTGGGTCCGGCCTGTCGCGCCCGGTTCGCAAGGTCCGGGCGCGCCCGTGGTCACGGAGCTTAAGTGGACCGAGGCCGACTTCGCCGAGTTAAAGCATGGCCGTCTGCCGATGGGCAAGACTCCAGACGAATGGTCGTATGGCGATCTCGATTCCGGCTTCAAAAATGCGGCGCTCGTTCTTGACGAGACGTTCGTCACGCCCGACACCAGCCATCACACTCTTGAGACTCGCAGTGCGATGGCTTACTGGCAGAACGGCAAGGTCTACATTCACACGGGCACGCAAAGCACCGCGCAAACGCTGCCCGCTATCGCGCGCTGGTTGAACATCGATCCGGATAAAGTTGTTTTCATCAGCGAATACACGGGAGGCGGGTTCGGCAGCAAGATTACCGGCGGGGTGTCGATGATCATCCCTGCGCTTCTGGCAAAGAAAACGAATGCTCCAGTGATGATGCGGATCAGCCGCGAGGAGGAGACCTTCATCGGACGCGCGAGGCCCAGTTTTCAAGGACGGATGAAAGCCGGCTTCTCGAAAGAGGGGCGGATCACGGCTCTCGACATGTTCGTTATTTGCGACAACGGTCCATACGACGCAGTGGGTGATGCTCCCTCGTCGGGTCGCATCGTCTCCCTGTTGTACCAGCCGCAAGCCATGCGCTGGCGCGGGGTGACGGTGATGACGAATACGCCGCCCCGCAGTGCGCAGAGTTCCCCGGGCGGGCTGCAAGGGATTGTCATCATCGAGCCGATCATCGCGAAAGCTGCGCGCAGGCTCGGGGTTGACCAGGTGGCGATTCGCCGCATCAACTGCCCCGAGGGCAAGGCGCCGTTCGGACCAGCAGTGCAAGGGAAACAGCAGCATGCAACAAGTGCATTCCTCAAGGAAGCCCTCGATTGCGGCGCGGAGCAATTCAAATGGAGCGAGCGGGTTGCACGGACTCCGAAAAGGATAGGCACGAAAGTTCGCGGCCTCGGCGTATCGCTGAGTTGTTACGTTGGCGGCAGCATCGGATTCGACGGTCTTCTCGTCATTAAGCCGGATGGCCGGATCACCTTCCAGTCTGGAATCGGCAACCTGGGAACTGAATCGGTGATCGATGTTCACCGCGCGGGTGCAGAAGTTCTGGGCGTGCCGTGGGAGAAATGCGACGTAGTGTGGGGTAGCACGGCAAAGAATCTTCCTTTCACCTGCGTGTCCGGCGGGAGCCAAACAACTCACGCGATGACGCGGGCGGCGTATGCGGCGGCGATGGACGCCAAGAAGAAGCTTCAGGAAATCGCGGCCAAGAAGCTCGGCGGCAAACCAGAGCATTACGAGGTCGCCAACGAGCGTGTCTTCCGCAAGGGCGGTGGCGCCGGTATGACTTTGGCGCAGGCGGCGAAACACGCGATTGAACTGGGTGGCATTTATGATGGCCACGAGGCGACCGCCGATATCCACAAATTGACGAAGGCGTCCATGGCCGCGTTGGCGGGCCAGGGCCTGGTCGCGGCAGCCAAGGACAACTACCCACGCGACGGCGCGACGTTTTCCTACGTCGCCAGCTTCGCCGAGGTTGCAGTCGATGTCGAAACCGGCAAGTACTACATCGTGGATTTCCTCGCCTCGGGCGATGTGGGGACGGTGATTCATCCCCGCGCGCTCGGTGGCCAAATGCTCGGCCGTTCCACCTTGGGCATTGGCCATGCGATCGGTCAGAAATGGGTGTTCGATCCGCACTACGGTGAGATGGTTTCCAAGCGGTTCTACCACAGCAAACCGCCGACGATTCTGGACGTACCCGTCAATATGCAATGGACGGCGTTAGATATTCCGGACCCGGAGACGCCGGTGGGCGCTCGCGGTGTCGGCGAGCCGCCGGTTGCAGGTGGGTGTGCTTCCATCTTGAACGCGCTCTCGGATGCGCTCGGGGACGAGATTTTCCAGCGCGCACCGGTGAACGCCGACACGATTCTGACGTCGCTCGAAGCGGGCCGGCCGATGCAGCATCCCCTGATGGCTCACATTTGATTGATGAAGATTTGAAGGAGAGTTATGGCTGTCATACGAGACGTAATGCCTGCATTCGAGCTGTATCAGCCAAGTTCCGTTGCCGATGCGCAGAAGCTTCTCGATCGGCACGGACCGGATGCCTGGGTGCTGGCCGGGGGGCTCGACAGCGTCGACTGGCTCAAGGATCGAATCAGGAAGCCCAAGGTGGTAGTCGATCTGAGCGGAATCGAGGAACTGCGGGGAGTTCGCACGACGAGCAGTAATGGTAACGACGGTATCGAGATCGGCGCCATGACGACGCTCACTGAAGTCGTGAATCATCCCATCATCAAGCAGAAGTATGGTCTGCTGGCGCAGGCTGCGGAACTAGTGGCGTCGCCGCAAATCCGAAACCAGGGAACCATCGGAGGCAATGTTTCGCAGGACACGCGCTGCTGGTATTACCGGGGCGGTTGGCCATGCTACCGTGCCGGCGGCAACATTTGCTATGCCGATACACCGGAGGGCCGCAACCGCGAGCATGCGATTCTGCACGCCGAAGGCTGCGTGGCGGTAAATCCCTCCGATTCAGCCCCGGCTTTGATCGCGCTGGACGCTAAGTTCGTCATGCGCACGCCCAAGGGTGAACGCGTGGTGGATGCAGAGGATTATTTCATCGGTCCTGATATCGACATTACCCGATTACACATCTTGCAGCCCGGAGACCTGCTTACGGTGATTCGTATTCCGTCCACGTGGGCGGGTGCGCAATTTTATTTTGAGAAAGTGCGAGACCGGAATGTTTGGGACTTCCCGCTCATGAACGTGGCCTCGGCCATGGTGACATTGGGGGACAGGATTGAACGCATCCGAATCGCTGTGAATGGCGCCGCCGCGCGTCCGTTACGATTAAAGGCGGTCGAAGATGCAGTTCGCGGCAAGCCGCGCAACGCGGCAACGGGTGAGATGGCGGGGAAACTGGCCGTGGAAGGGGCGGTCCCGTTGCAGTTCAATGCCTACAAGATCCCACTGATGAGGAATCTGGTGAAACGCGCCATCGTTGGAATAGGAGTGGCGGAGGCAACATGGGCCTCGTAAAGTGGGCAACGAGCCCGTGGGGGCAGAGTGTCCCGATCCATATTGCATGGTTCTTGATCTGGGTCGCGGTGATCGCAGGGTTGCTCTTCCTGATCGTTCATGCCATTTGGTTGATGTATTTCGCCAAGCCAAAAGAGTTTGCGGGCGATGCTTCTCACGAAGTCTCTGCGCAGCTACCCAAGCACATTCCCCGGCATCCGCTGGTGGCGCGGCTGTTTCACTGGATCATGGCAGCGTCCATGTTGACGCTGCTGTTTACCGCCTTCCTCCCGAAGGTGGGCGTCCAGTTTCCCTGGGTGACCTATCATTGGATCGCTGGCGCCGTGTTGACGGTTGCAATCGTGTTTCACATCATCCACGCCTCCTTCTGGCTGGATTCTTGGGCGATCTGGCCTGACAGAACGGATGTGGAAGATGCAGGGAGAAGGGTTCGTCGGTTTTTCGGAATGTTCGCGCCTCCGCCACGAAAGTTTGCCAAGTATCCGCTGGAGAACAAGCTCTTCCACGGCGTCATCATCTTGTGCGGTCTGTCGGTGATCCTTACCGGCGTTTTCATGATGTTTCGCGTGCGTACGATCTTTTTCCCCCGGAATCCGTATCTGTTCAGCGACATGACTTGGGGCCTGATGTACGTGCTGCACGGGCTGGCGGGCGTGGGACTGATTGCGCTAATAATGATGC
>Ga0187884_10001151_pt1 | contig 24507 bp, 17 predicted proteins | sample June2016WEW_20_4_FD_132983 | JGI IMG/M metagenome (GOLD analysis project Ga0187884, IMG submission 132983) | Peatland microbial communities from SPRUCE experiment site at the Marcell Experimental Forest, Minnesota, USA - June2016WEW_20_40 | ecosystem: Environmental > Terrestrial > Soil >...
CACCTTTGGGGCCGTTGGCTTTGGTGTTGTCACCTTTGGAGCCGTTGGCTTTGGTGTTGTCACCTTTGGAGCCGTTGGCTTTGGCGTTGTTACCTTTGGAGCCGTCGCCTTTGGCGTTGTTACCTTTGGAGCCGTCGCCTTTGGCGTTGTTACCTTTGGAGCCGTCGCCTTTGGCGTTGTTACCTTTGGAGCCGTCGCCTTTGGCATTGTTGCCTTTGGTACCGGAGCAACCGTTCTAGCATTTCTGTCATTAAATTCTTTGAGTGTTGCATCCTGTCCTGGATCAATGATATCAAAATTAAGTTCAATATTTTTTACGGTTGCTTTTGATAACTCTTTAAAAATAGCAGCTCTAGTCTCTTTATCAAATCCTGTAGCATCAAGTTTTAATGGTAATTCACCAGTTTTACTTACACTAACCATCTCTTCTAAAGACTCAATAAATAATTTTGCTTGTTTAACTCTATCTTTAGCTTCTGTCTTTGGCGGGAAATTTACACCACTTGTCCCTAATGTCATTAACTTTTGGTCATCTGGAGATTTTTTTTGATACCAACCTTTCAAATCATTCATCACAACACTAGAAAGTTCGGCACCAGCCTTTGTTTTCACTGTAAATTGTGGTGTTGCTTTTTCTTCTTCAAGCCCTGGTCCTAATGCTGTTTTTTTACTTGCTGCTACAGCAGCTCTAGCAGCATCTTTTTCTTGTTGTTCTCGTATACCATTAGCAATTCTTTCGTTAGTTGAACCAATTACTTGTTGTATCCATAGTTTATATTTACTATCCCTTTTACTTCTTTCAGCATTATTTAACGTAACATTTAAAGTTTTCAAACTATCATTGCTTAACTGATTTAACCACTTGCTTTTAAAAATGTTAGGTAAAATAGCTTCTAATGTTACATTCTCTTGATCTCTTGCTTTTGACGGTTGAAACCCAAAAAACTTTTTAATAGGTGATACGACAGACTTCCAACCCTTTTTAAAAGACAATAACATACTACGTCCCATTCGTTGAAGTCCTAAACCCACTGCACCCATTCTCATGGTGGTATCAGTATTTTGTACTCTAGCTCGTTCAATTACTGCATCAGCAGTAGCTCGTCCCGCATTTTTCGCTTCTAAAATAGTTTTAAAATGTTCTGGAGTAGTAGCTTTTTCAGCTAATTTAGTTAAGGTGTCGGCATCTAATTCGTTTACTAATTTTTTATTTCTTAATATAACTTCTGCTATACCTTCATCACAATTATCATTATTAATAATTTCTTTAGCAAGTGGGGCTGCTTCATCATCCTTTAAAACTGTTGGCGGAACAAGAGTTTTAGCCATCCTTTTTAATAGCACTTTATCATTTATATAAGGTATTAATAATAATTGTTCTGAAGGAGTTATAGACGCATCAGATATGCCGCCAGAAGTTGCGTATCTTCTCCAAAGATTAGGTCTAAACCAATAGTCGCCAGTAAAATTTTTATTTTTCAATATAGATTCCATAACATCACTATATCCTTCAATACTTTCTCCTGCATTTTTTTTAGCTTGTACAGTGGCTAATATTAATTTTATTTCTTTAAGAGATTGCTCCTTAGAAATAAAGAAAGAATCTGATCTAGAAGCTAATTTAGCTAAAGTATCTGATTTTAAACTTTTAGCTATATCATTAGGTTCTCCTGTTTTACCTAATTTTTTGAATATTTCTTCTCTAAGTCCAAAACGCCACCTAGTAAAAGTCCCTTCTGATCTTTCATTTTCAACAATAGCATCTATAATGTTTGCAGCAGCAGTAGGGCCATCGATAATTTTTCCTGCTCCACCAGATACCAATGGATGAGCTAATATTTTTTTAAACTGGTCGACTCTAGTAGAATCCATCAATAAAAATTTACTAAAACCAGCATTTTGTGCTAACTTAACTAATAATTTTTCATCAAAATCATCGTATTTCTTAAAACTATCATTTAAAAGTATATTTTGATAAAATTCCGGATCATCTTGAGCGCTTTCACATTTCGCTAATAAGTTTACTTGTATTGTGGTTAATGGAGCTGTTACAAATTCTCTAGCATTTTCTAAGTCTAAATATTTTTGATATGGTGGTTTGCCATCTGTATCTAAATATTCACAATCAAGTATAACCTTAACAACATCTACAGGTTTCCTTAAGAAATCATTATTCTGAAGTGTTTGCTGTAAAATTTCATTATAATCATCTTGCGAAAACGTTGGCATTTACAATCCTCATTATTTCACATAATTCGTTAGTATTTTTTGATAATTTCACTAAATTCAAAATGCTTTGAACATCCAAATCACGTAAATCAACTTTATTATTAGATAAAACTGCCGTAACAACTTTATAATTTATATTTTTAGCATGAGCTACTTTATTTAATTGCATAGCATTAATCGCTAACAAAGCTAATTTTGCTAAATATTTCCAATCTAGATCGTCTATCAAATTATCTTTATTAAACATTTCTACATTTACGTCGGAGTTATCTGTCATATAAGTACTTACACCCTTTTTTGAAGAAATTTATTATTCCCATGCATCTAAGGATAGATTATTTAGAATAGAAAATGTTTGAATGATTTATATAAAATTTGTGGTAATTACAAGTAAATTTAACGGTATATAGCATTAAATGGTTATCCAGCTTCAACACTCACCAAAACTGATCCACTTATCGTTGATTAATAGCTATCTTTTCTTAAACTTAATCACTAAGAAAATATAATGGCTTATATATGTTTTAAATTTTTACAGTTAACAATCAAATTTCCAGGAAATCTGATTGTTAACTATTAAAATTTCTATTATACTGTCTTGGTATGCACTATTTACCTAGATTACTAGAAAAAAACATTGCTGAGATTTTAACATCTGGCAAAAGCATTTTATTACTTGGGCCAAGACAAACTGGTAAAACAACACTAATTAATCAAATTCCTGCTACTAAACGAATTTCTTTAGCAAACCCACGAGATCGTTTACGATACGAAAAAGAACCTTTTGCTTTAACTGCAGAAATAGAAGAAATTGCCGAAAAAAATAATCGCCCAATTATAGTTATAGATGAAATACAAAAGCTTCCAATTTTAATGGATGCAGTACAAGATCTTATCGATCGTAAAATTGCTCAATTTTTATTAACCGGATCTAGCGCGCGACAATTAAAAAGAAAAGGAAATACTAATTTATTACCCGGCAGAGTAATTCCTTTACGTTTAGATCCGTTAACACAAAATGAACAAAAATCACTACCTTTAACATTAAATAATTTGTTAATTTATGGCTCTCTTCCAGAAATTGTACTTTTAGAAAATACTAACGATCGAGAACGTTTGCTAGATGCTTACACAACTATTTATTTGGAAGAAGAAATTAGGGCCGAAGCAATTGTACGTAATTTAGGCCATTTTGCTAGATTTTTAGAACTGGCAGCATCAGAATCTGGGAAAATTGTTAATTTTAGTAAACTCTCACAAGAAATCGGGATCTCTCACTCAACTATAGCCAGCTATTATCAAATTTTAGAAGATTGCTTAATTGTAGAACGAATCGAACCTATAACAATTAGTAAAACTCGACGAAAATTATCTAAAACTCAAAAATATATTTTTTACGATCTTGGGGTAAGACGGATTGCAGCACACGAAGGAACCCTACTTTCTAAAGAGCAAATGGGGCATTTATTCGAACAATATGTAGGATTAGAATTACTTCGTGCTATTAGATTAAATAGCCAACGTATGTTTTTAAAATATTGGAGAGATCCTGCTGGTCCAGAAGTAGATTGGATCATAGAGGTAAATAATTCTTATATACCTATAGAAGTAAAATGGACAGAACTTCCAAAAAAATCTGACATTAAACATTTACAAATGTTTCTGGAAGAATACTCCCCAAATGCACCAAAAGGATTTATAATCTGCCAAACCCCACATCCAATGAAAATTTCTTCTAATATATATGCTTTGCCATGGAACAATATAAGTAATATTTTTAACAACCAATCTATTCTTTAGACCGACAATAATTCATATCCAAAAATTCTCTAAAGAATTTAATAATAATGACGTTATTTAATATATAAAATTATATAAATTATATAAAAAATTATGAAAATCTTAATAGTAGATGACTCTATAACAATTCGTAATATTTTAAAAGAAATCCTTAGTGCTTCAGGACATGTAGTAGAACAAGCAGAAAACGGTAATGCTGCGGTAGAACATTTTCTAAACAATAAACCAGATTTAATCTTGATGGACGTTGAAATGCCAGGACTATCTGGTTATGACACTGCAAAAAAAATAAGAGAGTTAGAAAAAACTCCAAGTACTGACAATACTAAAAACACTGATCAAACTGACAACCCAACTAATAAAGCAATAGAAAATTGGATCCCAATAGTGTTTTTAAGTTCCCATTCAGATGACCAAAGTTTATCTGCCGGAATAGAAGCTGGTGGTGATGATTATTTATTTAAACCATTTTCTCAAACCGTACTTATTTCCAAATTAACAGCCATGGAAAGAATTTACTCCATGAAACAAGCAATTATTGCGCAAAGAAAAATAGTAGAGCAAATGAATCAAGAATTGTTAGACGAACAAATAGTTGCTAAAAATATTTATGACAATATCGTTCAATATGGCACCATAAAACAACAAGATTTTATAAAAACTTACGTATCTTCTAAAAGTATATTTAATGGAGATCTATCTCTAGTAGCACGTAGCCCATCAGAAAATTATTATATTATTATGGGAGACTTTACCGGACATGGGTTATCCGCCGCTCTAGGCATTATTCCTACTGCAGAATTATTTTTAAAACTCACTGTTAAAGGTTTTACTTTAGAAGAAATTTTAATAGATCTAAATACCAAATTACACAATATTTTACCTTCCAATATTTTTTGTGCAGCTTCCGTTATAGAAGTAGATATTATTAACGGTAAATTAGCAGTCTGGAATGGTTGGTCACCAGATGTATTTTGTGTCTCTGCTGATGGTCAATTAAAAAAAATTTTTGCCTCTACTAACATGCCATTAGGAGCCCTAAAACCAGAAAAATTTAACTCTAGATTAACCGTTATCGATTTTAATAAAGGCGATAAAGTATTTATATACTCCGACGGTTTCCCAGAAACTCTAGATGCTAACGGTAAAATGTTTGGCATAGATCGTATGAAAACCATCATAGAAGATAGTTCAAAAACTAAAGCTTCTATTTTTGATGAATTTATTAAGCAAAGAGCCGCATTTAGAGGTGATCTTGTTCAACAAGATGATTTAACCTTAATCGAAATAACTATGATTTAAAAAGCCCCAGAGCATTTGATTTTTCTTACCATATAATCCATATTACTTGTATAGTCTCGTAAATTATTATAATAGGCCATTATATGATAATTAATAAAAAATTGCTGTCTAACATCATTATTACTGCGGCATTAGCATTAATATTACTGGGTGGTTTTGTTATCTTCTGTAGTAAATCTATCATTAATAATGTTTTACTTAATAAGTCTAAAGAACAATTAATGCTGGTTAGGGATTTAAAAAAACAACAATTAGAAAATTTCTTTACTGATTTAAAAAAACATATAGAGTTTTTAACTCACGAGCAACTAGTGCAAAATAGTTTTCAAGAATTTAAAACTGTATTCGACCAAGTAATTGAATCTAGCAATCAAGAACATCAACAAAAAGATTATATAAATTTGGCGATAGCTCAGCATTATAATAATATACTTAAGCAATACAAAGATCACACTGATAATAAAGATAAAATAGATTTCTCTGTGTTTTTACAAAATTTAAATCCCTTTAGTATTATGCTACAAACTAAATACATGACTAATACTAACACACTGGCCACACCACAATTAGAACCACAAGGAACCACAAATAATAGCTCTAATAATATAGATCTCTATGCTGCAGTGCACGATAAATATCATGCTTTTTTTAGAAAATTAATCGATGAATATAAATACAGCGATTTATTATTAGCAGATTTAAATGGCAATATTATTTACTCTACTAAAAAAAATATCGATTTTGCTTCTTCTTTAATATCTGGTGCTTTTTCTAATGCCGAAATTGCTAATGTATTTAATGCAACTAAGTACTCTAACCCTAACGAAGATTCTGTAGTGTTATCAAATTTTTCCGAATATTTGCCAGATTATCAAGAACCTGTATTATTTGTTGCAAGTAAAGTTCAAAATCTAGGAGTTTTAATCGCTAGTGTTGGATTATCATCAATAAATTCTTTATTAAAGTTACCAGATAATATAGCTAATACTTCTATCTATTTAATAGATCAAGATTTACATTTAATATCTAATCATAATCTTGAAAAAACTATAAATACCTTAGCGGCCAGAGAAGCAGCCGCCGGCAAAAAAGGATTTATAGAAGGTTTAAACACCAATAAAGCCATGGCTTTAAGTTATTTTGCTCCAATAGAAGATAGAGGTTTAAGCATCATAGTAGAAAGTAATAAAGATACAATTTTACAAAATTTATCTAAATCAATAACAAACATGTTAATATTTACTGGTGCAGTTATTCCAATATTATTATTTTTTGTATACACAATTTATTGTTTGTGTATAGAAAAAGCCGACAATAAACTCAATAAACTTAGTACTTTTATGCAAGTGGTACTGGCTAAAAAAGATCTTAATAGTCGAATTAATTTAAGCAGCACCGATGCTAATGGTATTGCAAATATTTTAAATAACATGCTTTCTTGGTTTCAAAATACTTTAGATCAAGTAGCATTTAAAATTAAGCAATTTATTAATAAACATAATGATTTATTTACTAATATTACCGATGTATCTAATCATATTCAGGAAAAACAACCATTAATTGATACTGCTAAAGACTTAGCTGCTAATCTCTCTAAAAATTCCGATCAATTACAAAACAATTTAGAACAACACTTTAATACTATTAGTGCCCATAAAGAAGCTTGTTTAGCTTTAAATAGTTTAAACCTCCAAGCCAATCAAAAACAAAACATTACTAATTTAACTAGCGCAGTAGAATATATTTTAAGTATTTGTAACTTGGCAGATATGTTAGCGCTACATATCTCGTTAGAAGCCTCTAAGAAAGGCCATCAACAAGATAATAATTTTTTATTATTATCTAAAGAAATAAAGAAAATGGTAACTAGTTTAAAATCAAGATTAATCCAAATTAAAGATTCGTTTGATTCTTATATTCTCGAACACGACACTATAAACTCCTTTATTACTGAGTTCTCAGAAAAATTAAAGCCAATTAACTCTAGTTTAGAACAGCTGCTCGAAAGCCAAAAAACATTGTTAGATAATTCTACTAATACTCAAATAATAACTAATCATTTACAAACTAACTTGTTAGATTTAGAAACTAAGTATAACGTTGTTAACCAACAATTATTAACTCTTGTTGAAGATAATAATAAATTAAATGTAGAATTACAAATAGATGATTATTATCCTTTTAAAATAGTTGAGAATACTGCCAATTAAATAAGATGTACCCTATAGAAGTAGCAAAACCATTAGAAGAATTATCTGGTATAATAGAAAGAATTACTTTTTATAATGAAAGTAATGGATTTTGTGTACTCAAGATTCATCCAACTAACAACAAGCAAGGAGGGTTAATTACCGTAATTGGCTCAGCTTGTAATGTAACTGTGGGCGAATATGTTCATTGTAAAGGCAATTGGGTTAAAAATAATACGCATGGCTTACAATTTCATGCCAAAATTCTTACCTTAACTACCCCAAATACCCTAATTGGTATAGAAAAATACTTAAGTTCTGGGTTAATCAAAGGGGTAGGTCCTTCTTTTGCTAAAAGAATGGTAAGTACTTTGGGAGCAAAAGTATTTGAAATAATAGAAACAGATCCTAATAAACTACTAGAAGTACCGGGGATTGGCGCTAAACGTTACCAAAAGATTATAGCTGCTTTAGATAGTCAAAAAGAAGTCAGAAAAATTGTAGTATTTTTACACGAACATGGCATCGGTACCGCTCGAGCAGTCAAGATTTATAAAACCTACAAAGAACAAGCTATTACTAAAATTAAAGAAAATCCTTATAGATTAGCATTAGAAATTCACGGGATTGGCTTTAAAATAGCAGACGGCCTAGCTTTATCTTTAGGGATCCCTAAAGATTCGGTTATTCGCGCAGAAGCAGGAATCAGATTTATACTACAACAATTTGTAACCGATGGAAATTGTGCCATGGGCTTATCAGATTTAATTAGTGCTGCAGAACAACAACTAACCATCCCGGTAGAAGTTATTAACAATGCAGTAGAAAGAGAAATGCTAGCTAAACGAATAGTCCTCTCCTCTGATCAAACATTAATATATTTAAAACATATGCACACAGCAGAGTGCTATATAGCAAAACAAATTTTTTTATTAAGTCAAATTAAACCATATTGGCATAATTTAATAGATCTAGAGCAAGAAATTATTAACATAGAAAAATATTCTAAAATTAAATTTTCTAATTCACAATTGCTAGCTATTAAAACTGCCATCGTCCATAAAATAATTATTATAACTGGTGGCCCAGGGGTAGGAAAAACTACAGTAGCTAAAACTATCTTACATATTATCGCTAATAAAACCAATAAAATTCTACTTTGTGCCCCTACTGGTAAAGCCGCTAAACGTTTAAGCGAATCTACCAACATGCCAGCTATTACTTTACATAGAATGTTAGCTTTTGATCCTAAAGCTAACAAATTTAAATATAACGAAGATAATTTATTAGATGCTAAATTAGTCTTAGTAGACGAAGTTTCGATGATCGATTTACTAATGTTTTCTAATTTATTAAAAGCACTACCACTAGAATGTGCATTGATTTTAATGGGAGATGCCGATCAACTACCATCGGTAGGATCTGGCGCAATATTAGCTGACTTAATGGGGTCAGACTGTATTAGAACCGTTAAACTCCAAGAAATTTTTAGACAATCTGCAACATCACAAATAATTATTAATGCTCATAGAATAAATAATAGCTGCCTACCATTTTTAGAAAACCAAAGCAATAACGAAAAACAAGATTTTTATTTTATTAAACTGCAAAACCCTAACGATTTGCCAAATAAATTATTACAGGTTATAGAACGCATCGAACAAAAATTTGCTTTTAAATTTAAACAAGATATTCAAATATTATCTCCAATGAATAAGGGTTTAGCTGGGGTTATCTCATTAAATAATTTATTGCAAAAAAAATTCAATATTAACTCGCAAAATTCTAAAAATCTTGTAACTAGATTTGGTAACGATTTCGCAATTGGCGATAAAATTATTCAATTAATCAATAATTATGATAAAGAAGTTTTTAATGGCGACATTGGCATTATAGATTCTATAGATTTTGAAGACACTAGTTTATTAATTAATTTCGATGGTCGATTAATTAATTATGATTTTGATGAATTAGACGAGATCTCGTTAGCCTATGCTATTACTATTCATAAATCCCAAGGCTCAGAATACCCCGTTATTATTATTCCAATTTGCTTACAACACTATAATCTATTACAAAAAAACTTAATTTATACTGGTGTAACTAGAGGTAAAAAATTAGTAATATTAATTGGAGAACTTAAAGCTTTAGCAATCGCGGTAAAAAATGTAAATTGCAAACAACGGATCACTACGTTAAAAGATCGAATTAAAGAGAAGTTTACAGAATCGTTTAATATTTAGTATACATAGTTGATTTCTACTGATCTTTTACTACAAGATAATTTTTCCAACCAATCGATTTAATTTCATCTATTGTTACCTCTTCAGTTTCATTATACCTATTGGATATGTTCTCACTATTTCTAATAACCCTTGTCCTCCACAATCTGGACAATTACCTATATGGTTTAGGTTCATAATTTACCTCAAAATTAAATTTATAATTCGACGGAAAACGCGGTGTGCGTCCAGAAGGATATGCAGTCATAATTTTATTTGTACCGGTTTAAGATGTTATAATTAAAATTATGTTATACCTTCGATGTTATATTTTTCTTTAAACTTTTTCAATAAAATTTTATCAACCATGTTTGGTATATCTGGATTTAATTTTTTTGCTGGCCACATATGAATAGGGACTTCCATTATTTTTAGAATAGAACCGTAAGCACATTGTTTATGCCAATCATCATAAGCAATGTTTGTTATAGAACCATACAAATACATAGCAATTTGTTTACGTAAAACGAAATCAACTTTATCTATAACGCCCCATAAACTAGCAGCTGCAAGGCCTCGTACATTACCATAAGGATCACTTTGAGCCATATTAAGTACTTTTTCAGCATGTTCATATAATTTCATACGAGCAGCAACACAACTAACCGCAAGTTCTCTAATAAAATCATCTTCATGATCTAATTGCTTGACTAAGCAAGGTATGAGTTTCTTTAATGTTTTATTATTTGGTTCTTCTACAAGCATATCAGTCGCCATCACGATTGCTTCCTCTGGTTTATCATTATTTTCTATATACCAAATTAAATCATTTAAGGTTTGTTGACTTAAAGAGTCCTGATTTATATATTCTTGCCAAATATTATCTAAGTTTTGCATCATGTTGCCCTTGGTTTTGGATAATTTGGTGGTTGTGGTGTGCTAGTTCTTGGTACAAATTGTTCTGTATGATCTAATAATTTGCTAGCTTTTGATAATTCTGTTTCCAAAGCATTACGTTCAACCATTGAGCATTCAGAATGACTCAATCTAGCGTTAAGATCTTTTAGGTGTTTGAGTAGACCATTTTGAGCAGCTTCTACTTTCGTCACATGATCAAAAACAACCCCTTTTTCAATAGCTAAATCAATTTGCTTTCCTTGTAATTCAATTTTAGCGGCATTTAAAGTAGTTTGGTCTTTAGTTTTTCCAGCACGTTCAAATAATTCTGATTTATAACGATCAGTTTTACCTAATAGTCGTTGAGTTTCTCTAGATAATTTGGTTGTCGTTGAACTACTGCTACTTGCTGTTTGAAGAGAACTACTAGTACTTTGAAGTTTAGATGTGTCTACCCTTAAATTTGGAGAAGATACAATACCTTGTTGTTCTTTTGTTAATTTCATTTCACTATGATTTTGTAAAATATGTTGCTTTGCGTTAGCGCCACCTTTATATTTGATTGCATCCCAATCTAATGCATTTATTGGTTTATTTAAACTTGAAGCTTTTCTTACATCAAAAAGTTTAAGCATTCCGCCCTTAACACCATCAATAGCTTTACCAGTTAATGGCCCAGCAATTCCACCAACTACAGCGCCAATGCCGGCATTTTGAAATCTAGTAGATAATAAACCATCGTCTGTAGGCTGTAATCCACCAATAAAACCGCCAGCTGCTGCTGAGCTTGCTGCTAGTCTCCACCCTCTTACTCCGGCACCAGCTGGAACAACAGAATACAGCAACATATCTGTACCAAATTCTCCTACCTTACCAGAAACAGATTGTGCAACTGGAGTGCTACTATATAATTGTTTATCTTTGTTAATTTCTTGAGTATATCTATCAGAGGTACCTGGTTGAACTAATCCAAATTTTTCTCCAACTATACAACATCCTTGCTTTATACCTTGCCCAACATTTACAAAAGAACGACCAGAACCAATAAGAAGGCTGTCTAATAAACCATCTTCTAAATAATTAGAAACTCCTGTACTACTTACGCTACTACTAGTATTGCTCATACTGCTAGTTACAAATTCATCCCCATAAGCTGCTGGCATAAAAAAATCCAATGCTGCATTTCCAAATCTTGCTGCCAAACTTGATTGTGGCTGTTGAAACACCGCAAGCTGGTTGTTGTTGGCTGTTGCATGCCGATTTTCTATCATTGGAACATTTGCTGGTGTCCTTGGTTGTAAAGCATCAGCACAAGGATGTTTTATTCCTGGCAAATCAAGCTTATATCTACCAGTTTTACTAAAACTTAACACTTGTGATTTATCCCAATCTCTACAAAATAAATCACTTGAAGGATCTCCAGATAGCCTTTGTACCATTTTACGTATATCCAAATCTCGCATTATATTATTACCATACCATTTGGCTTGGTTATTTAGCATTATATTCCATTCTACAGTACGGTAACCATTAGTTTGTAATTGGCCTAATCTAGCCTGACAATCAAATTTAGTATTTACGACACTTTGATTTGAATAAATTGTTAATGCATCAGAAAATTTAGGTTTAATTGGCGATACTTCACGATTTAACGAATAAAATAAATCATGTTCTGCGGTTGCCTGCCAAGCCTGAACTTCTCGTCTAAATTCTTTAAATTGATCTTGCAATGCAGTTAAGTTGCTTGTTTGTTCTTCTAGTGTTAGATTATTAGTAGTTTGATCTGTTCTAACATTTAGATTAAAACCCTTGTTTGGTTGCTCACCAGCTAAATTAAACATACCCTCTAACCCAAACTTGTCTTTGCCATTTATCAGTCTTTCTAAAGATCTTAAACTAGTAGCTGCTAACGAAGTTTGCACAGCTTCTACAATATAACTACTAACTCCAGCAAGTAACCCTCCAGAAAAATAAGCTGCTGCTCCAGCAATAACTGTAGTAAAAGCGTTTATAATTCCAGAACTACTTGAATGCTTTATTTGCCTTAACTGTATTTCTAATGATTCACTTATTTGTTGCAGCTTATTACGGACTGCTTGCTCAATAGCCTGTGCTTCTATCTGATACTGCTCGTTAACTTTAGTTTTCTCTTCGGCTTCTCGTACGTTAATTTCAGCTAATTGAGAATCTTTGTCGTTATTTAAAGTCGTTATATAAGTATCATATCTGGTTTTATAATCACTTAGTTCTGTTTCTGCTCGTTGGACAAGTTCGCTATAAGCTTTTTGTACAGCCTGCTGCTTTTGATCATGCTCACTAGTTAAATCACGCAACGATTGCTCATATTTAGCATAAATATCCTGTTTAACTATAGCTACTTTATCGTACAATATATTATTAAACTCTAACGATTGTGCATATGTTTTTGTATGTTTTTTGTTATCTTCTTGATAGGAGCTAGATAGTATTTGACTATCACGATTATGCATAGATTGTAGTAAATTAAGTACTTCACTATCTGCTATATTAAAATCATTATTTTGATTTATATTGTCAGTATTACATAATACATGAAAAAATCGTTGGTATTTGTCAAATTCTGAATCACTAATTAATTTTAGGTTAGATAATTGCCGTAAATAACCAACTAATAAACTATAATTTTTAGATTTAGGAACGTCTGTTTCAATTGGTTGTTTTAACTGCTTATATGCATCTATACAATGCATATGTAGCATCTCGTCTTCAACTTGTCCCCATAAACGTTCTAATGCTAATTTATTATACCCATAATAATCTTGAGTTTTTTTCGCTAAATTAGTTACATCTTGAGAACATTGTTCCAACCGCTGTTCATCATTTTGCTTGTTTAATATTAAATTGGCTTTACGTGCATTAAAGCCCTTGGTGACTTCTCTAACACATTGTTCTCGCGAAATGTTTAAATTATCTAAAGTATTTCTGTATTCTTCCTGTTCTTGGTTATAGCTATCGTTAGCTTTGGATGATTCTGTTTGATGCCATAAAGTTATCTGTTCTCTAGCTTGGGTACAAACGGTAACAATTTGTGCTAAGTTATTTTCTTTTCGTATTCTTGCCTCTTCTAGTTGTTGGGCAGCTTGTTGATTTGTAGCATTCTGCTGGGCTTCTGCTAATTTTTCTGCTTCTCTTTTCACTTTATTTGAATGAAAAGTGTTCATCCACAAACCCATATTAATAACCTCCATTTCGATTCTTTAATTAAAATTAAATTAAAGAATACCCATCCAAATCCTAAATAAACATAGTATTTTTGTTAAAAAAAATACTATTTAACAGGTTATGTGGTTGTTTTTTCGTTGTCAAGGAAATATTTAATTAGTATACTAGAAGTTTTAATTAGGTAGGTATTGGGTAAGTTTAGATCACTTTAATTTGCAGCAAAATCCAACAATTGATATATACGCCCTATAAAATAAAACGGTATTGATAACAATTGATATTTTATTGAACCCTCAGAATGAAAATTTATTTCCACATTAGTTTTAGTTGGTACATCTGAGTTTATTCTAATTGCAACACCAAAATTTTTTAATTTCATAAACAAATGCAACGATTTTAAACTACCAGTACTACCAGCTTTTACTTCTATCGGAATTACAGTATTACCATATTGAATAATATAATCTATCTCTGCGCTAGAACCAGGTGTCTCTCTATTCCAACAATATAATATTGGTTCCACATAAAAAGGATTAATTGTTCTTAATAGTTGTCCAACTACTTGTTCGGCAATGCCACCATTATTAATAATAGTAAATTGATTTATGGTATTAATTTTATTTAAATTTAACCCTAACGCACCACTACATAAACCAACATCTAAAAAAATTTCTTTAAAATATTTTTCTTTAATTTCAGCAGCTAATGGAACTCCATTTGCTGCACTCCCATATACACGATGACTTACTCTAGCCTTTTCTAATAAAGCTAGCATTTTTTTCATAACGCTAGACTGAACTTGTTTATTAACTCGGCTAAATACAAATTTTTGCCCAAGCATTTTAGGAATATAAACAAATAATTCCTCTAATTGAGTAACTGCAATACGCCCACTATATTTAGCAAAATCATTTCTATAAGTTGCTAATAAATCTTGCTGTATTTGATTGATCAGATCTAAAGAATGCTCACTAGCCCAATTGGCAACTACAGCTGGTAAACCTCCAATAAATAAATATTCTTTAAATAATGCCATTAATTGTTCATGAATAGCAGATGGTACTTCAAAACTAAAATCATACTTACATAAATATTCATATAAAACATATTGATCTTGCGCTAATAAAAACTCTTCAAATGATAACGGTTCTAAATACATATAACTAATACGTCCAACTGGCATACTAAAGGTATGCTCTTGTAAAACAAATTCTAATAGGGAACCAGCAGCGATAACCGGTAAACTAGGCAAATCCTCTGCAAACCATCTTAATTTACTAAATAGTTGCGGCACAGCTTGGATTTCATCTAAAAATAAAAGATATTTTTCTGGATCTATTTTTTTCCCAAATAGCGCGCCTACTTGTAATAATATTATGTTAGGATCGTTAGATGTAAACAAACTTAAATAGGATGGTTGTTTTTCAAAATTAAGCTCAATTAGCTGGCGACCACATAATTTTGCAAAATGTCTTACTAACCAAGTCTTACCAACTTGTCTGGCGCCACGAATAACCAATGGATTACGGTTTTTTGACAATAACCATTGCTTTAAATAATTGGTACCGGTTCTTTCCATAGATTTATTATAAACTAATATATGAACAAGTAAAGAAAACAGACGGTTGTTTTATGGTGCAAGTAAAGAAAACAGACGGTTGTTTATAGACAAGTTTAGCGGAGTGCTTCAAATAATATCTAGTTTATTAATAATATTATTTAAATAATCCCAATAATTTAATAATTCTTTACACATTAGCATATAATCATTAATGGCTTTTACTTGTAATACTGGATTACGTTTAAATTATTTAGACGTTGTTCTGTAAACGGAAAAAGATCGCTGGTTCTTCTTAATGCCATTTTAATCCGTTCGACATGTATCTTACAATTTGCTAATTCTTCTTGTAAAACTACCAAATCGTTATTAATATTCATAACAACCACAATAAATCACCGTTAAAATATTTACTTACTTAAAAATAGAGTTTTAAATCTCCCCTGCTTCGCTTCGCTCAGCAGACCCTCTTTAATAAAGAGGGTGTTATTTGACGTAAACAATTTATCTTACGTAACAAAATAATATATAACAAATTTAATGGTTTATATTAAAATTTTTTATTATAAAATCGTAATTATTATGCTGCTTTATAATAAAAATTTAAAACAGACTGCTAGAAAACTTCGTTCAAACACCACCAATGCAGAAAATATACTATGGCGGTATATTAGAAAAAGCCAAATTTACGACATTCGATTTTGTAGACAAAAAGTTATAGGAAATTATATTGTTGATTTTTTTGCTCCAAGTATAAATTTGGTTATTGAAGCAGATGGTGGTTACCACGATCTTTTAGAACAGCATTATCAAGATCAAGAACGAGATATTTATTTAAACACATTAGGAGTTTTTGTATTAAGATTTAGTAATCAGCAAGTAGAAAATGAAATTCAAACAACAATACAAACAATTAATAATTGTGTATTAAAAATGAAAACGTTAGCAACTAATAAATCTCACAAATAATACCCTCTTTAATAAAGAGGGTCGCCGAGCTTTGCTCGGCGGGGAGATTTAAGTCAAAAAAAAACCGCGCTACTTAGCGCGGTATGAGTGGAGTGATTTTAACTTAAAACTTAGCAGCTATATTAATATTAAATTTAGTTTTCCAGTGACTGGTGTTGTCATCGTAATTTGAACCTACGAAATTGCTTAAAGTAGTATTACCATAATTAACGTAACCATTACCGCCTATGTTATAAATAGCAGGCACCCCGTTTGGTAGCGAATCTTGGCCAATACCAACCATGTTTTTGCCAGTAATAGCTTCTGCAGTTATAAACAATGGTCCGGCATTAAATTTAAAGCCAACTATATTCAGCTTAGTATTATTCTTAGTAGTTTTACCACTTAATATACTGTAATCATCGTATACTGTAACTTCTTCGATTTTACCCCAAGATACTGGGATCTTATAACCTAAGCCAGCTGCAAAAATATTAGCTTTCTTAGGAATGGTATATAATACCCCATCTTTACCTAATTGAATGGTATCTAATACAACAGGAGCGCCAGTACCGGTATCTACACCACCTTTATATTTAGGCGAGAACCCATATGGTAAATATTGTACTTGTACAATCCATCTATCTAAATAAGCATTAGCATGTAATGCTCCAGCCCATTGGCTGCCTCTAGCTGTAGAGATCCCGTTATAGATTTGACCCATTCTACCAGATAATCCAACTTCTACTTTATTATGCTCATTAAAATGATGAGTATGTACTACACGAGCAGCTAATTGCACACCATCTTCGTTATTTTGCGCATACCAACCACTAGGAAAATTAATGCTACTATTTGAATTTATTATTGGATTGGAAACATTATAATACCCAGTAGTTAACTTCGGATAATAAGTTTCAGCATTATTAGGGCTTACTAAACTATTTTTAGCAAGCTGTACCTGTACATTCCATGGAGAATCTACATATATCATTTTAAGACCAGTCTGATAGTTTTCACCCATTCCTGCATAAAAAGGAAGATTGTGCCAAAAACTAAAGCTGTCTTCATTACCAAAAGGAACTCTGGTATTACCAACTTTACCTATAACATCATTACTAAATTTATGACTAACATAAGCTTCTCTAAATTCGCCATATGTACCAGAACTATTAGTAGAAACCATGTTTACTAACATACCCTTAAACCAGGCATATTCTATATTATAATTTAATTCTTTTACTTCTCCGGATAAACCAATTTTAAATTCATTAAAACGCCAATCACCATATTGTCTAGCATCATGAACTTTATTTATACCAGTATCATCAAAAGAATAGTTAAATGCTCCCAACCCATGAATCTTAGGGTGACTCATACTTTTGTGGTGCTGTTTAGCATGTTCTGCTTGTACGTTCGCCAAACTAATAGTTGGTAAAGTTATTAATCCTAGGATTGCAAAATATTTTGCCTTTAATGGTAAATGTTTTTTCAAAATCATGGTTCGTCCTTGTCCATATATCCAAATGTTGTTGAAAGACTTTGATGATAGTTTAGTAGAATATACAGATAATACAAATTAGCTAATGGTTAAATTTAAACAACTTAAAAATTTAATTTATTTGTTGGCGGGAATATCAGCAATTACGTTTAGCGCGTTCTCGGAAAACACTTGATTTACGTCAAACAAAATTACTATCTTTTCATTTAAAACAAACATGTTTTTTATAAATTCAGATTTAATTTTTACATTTAAATCTGGCACATGTTCTAAAGATTCTGGCGGTATTTCTACTACATCTAAAACATCATCTACTAAAACACCAAGATTAATTACCTGATTTTTAAAAACATAATTAATAATTACTGCGGAAGTTTTTTTGGTAATTACAGTAGTAGTTTGTCCCAAATACAAATTAAAATCTATAATCGGTAAAACTTTGCCTCTTAAATTTAATAATCCATGAATATAAGACGGCAAATTAGGTATTTTAGTTGGACGTTGATACTCTATAATTTCAGAGACATTACCTATAGCTACTCCATATAAATTTTGATCTAATGAAAAAATTAAATATTTATTATTATCTTCTTCTGTAGTTGTCATATCATAGCTCCAGATAGATGCTTATGTTTTTCTATTACATTAGCAACTAAACCAGGAATATCTAAAATAACAGCAATTTCCCCTCCACCTAAAACTGCCGTGCCATTAATCCAAGGTAAATCGTTTAAGATCTCTGGCATAGGTTTTATAACTGTTTGGATCTCTCCTTGTAAATCATCTACTATAATTCCTATCTTATAATCAGTGTATTGAACGATAATAAGTGTATTTGGTACTCCAAAACCATTTTGCACACCCCAAAAATCACTTAATATTATAACAGGAAGGATTTTATTCCTAAGATTTAAATAACCTTGACGCTTAATCGATTTATGTTCTTCTGGCATTATTTCTACACATTCTATTACATTCCATAACGGCACCACACATAAAAAATCTGCTGTCTTTATTAATAATCCTTCAATAATAGCTAAACTAAGCGGTAGCCTAATTGATATCGTAGTACCTTGCATTTTTTTTGTTTTAATATTTATGCTACCGTGTAACTTCTCAATTTCTTTTTTAACTACATCCATACCTACACCACGACCAGAAATATCTGTAATTTGTTCCGCCGTTGAAAAACCAGGCTCAAAAATATAAGATAAAATTTCTTGTTCAGATAATTCGGTATCTTTTGCTACCATTCCTAACGAAACGGCTTTTTGTTTCACTCTATCAAGATCTATTCCTCTACCGTCATCAGAGGTATTTATTACCACTTCACCATTTTCCTGGCAAGCTTGTAACGTTACTAATCCGCAAATCGGTTTACCTATAGATACCCGTTCTTCTGGTGAGTCTATTCCATGATCACAAGCATTTCTAATTAAATGTAATAACGGATCGTTTATTTTTTCCATAATAATTCTATCTAATTCGGTATCTTCCCCTAACATTTGCAATTTAATTTGTTTGTTTTTTTGAGTGGCAACATCTCTAACTATTCTATTAAATTTAGAAAAAATTTCTTTTATTGGCAACATTCTTAATTGCAAGCTTAAATCTTTCAATTTTTCAATTAATTCCGAAAGCTTTTCTGAATTAACCGATAACTTCATATAATCAACCTCTTGTTCTTTAATTAAATTATTTATATACGATTGAATAATAACTATTTCTCCTATTAAATTAATTATCTCATCTAATTTACTAGGATCTATTTTTATAAAATTACTTAAAATAGCGTTAGTAATACTAACATTATTAACGCTAGGCTCTGGCTTTGATTCTGGCTTTAGTTCTTTAATTAATTCTTGAGTAGCCGCTTTAATAGGATCTTGTGAAATTTTTTGAGTTTCTTGAATTGGTTGAATAATATTATTATCAGCCGTATCAGCATTACGAAGTTTATCCAATAAAGATTGCTTACGCGCTACTAATTGAGGATTAATGTTTTTACTAATACTTCCTTCTAACAAACCAGACAAACAATCAACTGATTCTAATAAAACCGCTACTTTTACTTTGCTTAAGGAAGATTTATTTTCTCTAACAGTAGCTAATAAATTTTCTATTTCATGAGCAAAACCGCTAAGTTCAGTAAATCCGAACATGCTAGCTGCTCCTTTTAAAGTATGAGCCGATCTAAAAAGATCGTTAATTAAGTCTGCATTCTGTGCTGCTTGTTCGGTTGGATTAATTTGTTCGATTTTTAATAATACTTCCTCCATTTTAGCTAACAATTCTTTAGCTTCGGTAACGAATGTTGCTATAATAGATCCACTGAAATCCATAATTACCTCAATCAGATGGAGGAATTAAATCAATTTGTTTTTGTTGGGTTACTTTGAAAAAAGCAATTAAATCTTTTAGATCTTTAGTTTTTTTAGCAATTTCTTGAGCAATATTTGCTAAATCTTGTGCTGCAGAAGCATTTTTTTTAGTTTGCGCATCTATTACCCCCATGGTTTTATCTATTTGTTGTACTGCAACAGATTGATTTGCTGACAAAGAAGCAATTTCATGTACCGATTCTGCAGTTTGAGCAATTACCGGAACAATTTTATTTAAAAATCTTTCAGCTTCTGTTGAAATATTAGTGCTTTTTTCTGCCAAAACACTAATTTCCTGAGCGGCTATTTGAGTACGCTCCGATAACTTTCTAATTTCGGACGCAACCACAGCAAACCCTTTACCCTGCTCTCCAGCCCGAGCTGCTTCTATTGCAGCATTTAATGCCAACAAATTAGTTTTATAAGCAATATCATCTATAATGCTTATTTTATTAGTAATAGATTGCATAACAGAAATAGTATTACTTATGGCGTTACCACCTTGCTTAGCATCATTAGAAGCATTGGTAGCGATATTCTCGGTACCTTTGGCACTGGCTGCATTTTGAGTAATAGAAGAATTAATTTGATCTAACGTAATACAAGTTTGATCTACACTGGAAGCCTGAAACGTTGCGGCATCACTTACTGATTTGGCAGCAACACTAATTTTGGTTGCTAATTCTAACAACATCTCCATTACAATTCCAATATTTAATATTACGTGTTGTAGTTTATCCAAAAATCCATTTAATGCTTTAGCAGTTTTACCAATTTCATCATCACTTCTTATGTAAATTCTCTTGGTTAAATCCCCATCACCTAATAATAAATCATTAGCCGAATCTAGCATGTGTTTAACTGGTCTAGTAATTACATAATGAGCAAATACTAACGATACTATAGATGCCAAAGCTAGCAATCCTACCGTAAATACTAAAAACTCTTTTCGTAATTGTTCTATTGGATAAAAAGCCTCTTTAGCATTTATTTCACTAATCATGCCCCACTTAACTCCATTAATTTCTAACGGTTTATATGCAGACAATACTGTTTCACCGAAAGTATTTGTTGTCATTTCATTACCAGAAGTACCATTTATACTTTGCACTGCCGCCTTAGTTCTTACTGGATATAAGCCAATAGCACTATTATACCTATTAATTAACTCTAACATTCTTTTAGATTGACCGTCACTAAATCCAGCTTTATATAAAGAACTTAAAAATTTTTCTTTGTTTTCTATTAGCCCGCGAGGCTCGTTGCGAATGGTATAATCACTAGCTACTAAATATGTTTCTCCAGATTTACCAAACCCCATGTTATTCCAAGCATTTTTATTAGTCATAATGGCATTAATTTCACTATGCGGCATTCTAAGTACTATTATACCAATTTGTTCCTTACCATCAAAAATTGGTACAGCTTCAAACGCATTAAATGCGTTAAATAATGGATAATATGGTTTAAAATCTGTTAGTTTAGTAGGATTATTCTCATCAATTGCATTAGCCGCTATAAATACTTCATAAAGATTAGTGTTTTTATAAGAATCATTTAATATTGAAGAAGCAAAATCTATTTCTTTTGAGACACTATAAACAATGTTGCCGGTTTTATGATCTACAAAAAATAAATCTTCATACCCAAAACTACGAATATATTCATAAATAGCAGCATGATACATACTATGAACTTTAGAATAAGAACTACCATCTCCAGAATCAATTAGCTTTTTCTTATTATCAATTACATTTTTGTTATTACTAATATATAAATATTGCGCAAATTTAGCGCTTAATTCTGTTGGTTGATAATATTCTGCTTTTTGTAATTGGGTAGTAAATTGAGCTAATCTTGGCAGATATTCGTTTAAATAATAATTATTTAATGATGAATTAACTTCTGTAATATTTATTTTCCCACCTAATTCTTCTGGTAATTTATAAAATGAAGCTTTAAAAGCTTTCATGGCCTCTATAATCATTTGGTCTCGAGAAAATGTGATTAATTGTCGGTTAATCAAATCAAAATAAGACTCTAATTGTGTTGCTTTTATTTCTCTAGTTGAGATCAATTGATTAAAAATTGCTTTTTGTAAGAAATTTTTAGCAGTAAAATACGACGTATATGCTATCGCCATAATAGCAATAAATGTTACTGACACTAAAGCCAGTAATACCTTACTACCTATCTTCAAATTCCTGATCTTAACCACCAATTTACTCCTTTTTCTTATATGGAATTAACGACCAAATTAATAAAATCTTTATTTTTTATAATAATTTATGGTATATATTGATAATATTTATTATAGGTATACAGATGGGTCAGTTGAATTCAACACTAAATTTAGCTCTAGATTTTCAAAATAATATTTTAAACAAAGTGTCCAGATCTTTTGCGTTGACCATACCGCAATTACCAGGACAACTAAAAATCTCTGTAACAAACGGCTATTTATTGTGTAGAATCACCGATACTATAGAAGACGATATAAATCTTTCTATAGAACAAAAAGCTTATTTTCACGAAAAATTTATAGATGTTTTAAACGAACATTTTGCTCCAGAACAATTTATTCAAGAATTGCATCCTTTATTGTCGGAACAAACCGCTATAGATGAAAAGCTATTAATTCTAAATTTACCAAAAGTATTATATGTCACTAAAAATTTACCATTAGAAAGTCAAATTTCTATAATCAAATGTGTAACTATAATGAATCGTGGAATGTTAGAGTTTGAAAAAATTATTAATATAAATGGATTAAAAAATTTATTAGAATTAGAAAAATATTGTTACATAGTAGCTGGCGTGGTAGGCGAAATGTTAACAGAATTATTTTGTACACACCTTAATCTATCTATAGAATATAAAAACAAATTAATGCCACTCGCTCGCTCTTTCGGCCACGCCCTACAAATGACTAACATTTTAAAAGATCGCTGGAGCGATTACGCTAGAAAAATTTGCTACCTACCAAAAGAACTTTTTGCACAGCTAGATTTTAATGCTCTATTAAATAATCTTGCTAACAACAATATAAATAATAATATAGACTTTATAAATAATATAAAAAAATTAATCAATCTTAATATAAAGCATTTTAAAAATGCTTTATATTATATTTTATTAATTCCTAAACAAGAAACTGGTATACGTAGATTTTGTTTGTGGGCAATAGGGATGGCAGTTCATCTTTTACAAAATATCAACAAAAATCCTGGGTTTACTGATGTTGCGCAAATAAAAATTTCTAGAACCAAATTAAAAAGAATAATTTTAATAACTAATATTGCCGAAAAATCTAATTATTTATTAAAATTATGGTTTAAGACTGCAACAACAGGGTTAACATAAATCATCCCCCCCCCCGCGCAGATCAGTTCATCTTTATGCAACTAGTAGGCATATTTGGGCTACTATCATAGAAATCCATCGTGTTTTTAATAAGATCATCTACACATATTTTTTTACGCTTAGTAAAAGAAAGTAATATGGTGTTTCTTTTTCTTTTTAGTTCATTTATATTGCTTTCTATACAACTTTTAACATGACTATTTGCACCTTCATCTAATAATCGATGCCTGTTTACTTGTTGCAATACCTTTAGTGTAGCGCTCCAATTTTTTGCTACAGCAGACAAAACATCCGGATCCGTATTTGGATGATTGATTATTGCAGTCAACATTTCTACCGTCGTATATGGATGTCTTGCCATAGCAGTTAAAACAAATGCAGATATATTTACATTTGGATGAGTCATTATTACATTTAACATTTCTCCCGTCATATGTCTATTTGACGCTATAGCCGGTAAAATCATCGCCTCCCCAGAACCCACATCTGGGTAATTTGCTATTGCAGTTAACACTTCTGCCGTTACTTGCGCACTTGTTGCTACAGCAGACACAACATGCGAATCCGTATTTGGATGATTGATTATTGTAGTTAACAGATCTGCAGTTATATTTGGATTATTTGCTATATCCTCCAAAGCTGTCGAATTCGTATTTGGATCATTTATTGTTGTAATCAACATATCTAAATCTAACATAGCTTTTCCTTTTTTATTTTATGTTAACACAATAACTTGCGTAAAACAAGGCGCTCAACCTAACAGCAGGCCCAGATCATCTTGTATGTTGCAACAGGGGTGCGACTAAAAGTGTAACTTTCGTTCATTTTATCATCCACCCGGCAGCTAACGCTGCCACCCTCCTTCGAAGCGAAGGAGGGTAAAACATACATAAATTAAAGTCTTTATTGTCATTAA
>Ga0187884_10001152_pt1 | contig 24502 bp, 23 predicted proteins | sample June2016WEW_20_4_FD_132983 | JGI IMG/M metagenome (GOLD analysis project Ga0187884, IMG submission 132983) | Peatland microbial communities from SPRUCE experiment site at the Marcell Experimental Forest, Minnesota, USA - June2016WEW_20_40 | ecosystem: Environmental > Terrestrial > Soil >...
CTCTCAGGGCTGGTGGACTGGCCAAGGACCAGGGTCATACCGTTCAGGGAGGACAGGCACGGGTACCTCAAGGGGCTGGAAAGCCCGGAGGAGGGGCAGTTCTACCGTGGCGCATCCGTGCCGGGCGTCCCCCCCGAAGAGCTATTCTACCACTACAGCCGCAGGACGAACCGCAGGTCCATCCGGGAGAACGGCCTCGCCCCCCAGATAAAGGAGTACAGGGACATCGACAGGGAGCCTGGGGTCTACCTGTTCAGCACCCTTGAGATGGCGGAGAGCTACGGGCAGGACCATGCCGAGTACGTCAACCAGCCCGTGGACATCTGGGAGGTCAGGCTCCCGAGGGGCGCTAGGCTAGAGGCGGACGAGCACCCCGACATGGTAGGCTACGATGCCTTCGTCTGCTACGACCCCATACCGCCCGATAACCTGAGGTTCGTCAGCACGATACTCCTCCGCCCCAAGACGGTACAGATGGCCGCCGGGTCGAAGGGGGCAGGGGACAAGGAGGCGGCGCAGTTCGGCCCCCTCTACCACGGGACACCCAACAGGTTTGAGGTGTTCAGGACCAGGAGGCACAAGAGCCTGTCCGACGTCGGAGACGAACCGAGGAACGAGGGATGGCGTATGGGGGCATACTTTACCGATGACCCCGACCAGGCCGAGAGATGGGCAGGCCCATATGGCGGGGTCAAGAAGGTCGTCTTGGAGATGAAAAAGCCCCTTGACCTCAGGAGCCTGACCAGGGGGAAGCTGGATGCCCTCCTACCATGGTTGATGAGAGACGACAAGGAAGAGATATTGACCGGCTCGGAGTCCGACATCGGGTACGGGATGTATAAGACGCTGGAGTACATAGACAGGAAGGAGGGGCTGGTCCCGCTGCTCAAGAAGGACGGGTACGACGGCATCATCATGCCCGACAGCACCGAGGGCACCACCTATGTCGCCTTCTACCCAAGGCAAATCAAGCAGGCCGCCGAGGGGAAGGAGTGGCCCCCCTGGGTCGGGGTGGACCTGGACGGCACGCTCGCCGAGGAGCAGGACCCGTTCGACCCGCTTACCATAGGAAGGCCCGTCCCGGAGATGGTAGAGAAGGTAAAGAAGGCGCTGGAGGACGGGGTGGAGGTACGGGTCTTCACCGCCCGCCTGGCGGACAAGGGCCTCAGGGAGAAGATTAAGCAGGCCATAAGGGAGTATACCAGGGAGCATGTCGGCAGGGAGCTGGACAGCACCAGCGAGAAGGACCCCGGCCTCAGGGAGATATGGGACGACAAGGCAAGGAGGGTAAGGAAGGACGAGGGCACGTTCGCCCTGCGGGGGAGCCTGCGTGAGCAGTGGCAGCCCGGCGACAGGGCATGGTTCGAGTACCACTGCTACGAGGGCCACGACTCCGCCGACGCCGACCTGTGGTACCATTCCCACCAGCGGGCCACGGTGCTCGGGGAGAACGACACGGCCGACGGCTCCTCCAAGAACTGGCCGGAGAGCACGGTAGACGACCGCAACAAGGCCGGGTCGCCCCGCATGTACCGCATACGCTTCGAGGACGGCTTCGAGAAGGAGGCATTCGAGGACGAGCTGATGACCAGCCGCAGGGACTTCTGCCGCCCCGGCCCCCCGAGGGGCGGGCAGAGTACCCCCGCAGGCAAGGCCGCCCGCCTTGACCCGACTCCCCCCGAGGTCCTGTACCACGGCACCACGAGGGGCAACCTCGGGTCCATCCAGAAGGACGGCCTGAGGGAACCCGTCTACCTGACCGACGACGTCTGGACCGCCAGGAACTATGCCGGGATGTACTGGGACACCCCGGAGAGCGAGTGGGTAGTCCTGAAGATACCGTTCGGCCAGCTCGACCAGGGCAGGCTCTACCCCGACGACCAGGACTTCCCCGAGGTCTGGGACAGCGGGGACGTGCCTGCGGGGGTCGTAAGCCGGTACGGCGACTGGAACAAGGCCCCCTGGCAGGTCAGCCTCAGGTATTGCAGCCAGGTCCGCTACGACGGCAGCATCCTGCCGCAGGCCATAAGCGTGCTGGACGAGAAAGCTGTTGCCGCCAAGGAGGCGGCAAGGAGGGGGGAGTACCTTATCGAGGCCGGGTGGATTGACGAGGACGGCAGGTTCTACCCCTGCATGCAGGGCGAGCACCACGGCGAGGCGGCGGTCAGGCACCACCTCGTGGACACCGAGCTTGCGTACGAGGACCTGTACGACGAGGAGGGGGGGGAGCTGGATTCCAACGCCCTGTCCGAGATGACGGAGCAGGCCATGGACCTCGGGAACGTCCGGGTGTCAGGCTACCCCTTCACGGAGTTCGACGCCATGTGGGACAACGTGCGCACCCGCAGCAACATAGCCAGGGCGATAAGGGAGAACCCCGGGCTGCAAAGGGTGGACATAGAGTTCCACCGCCCCGAGCACACCTACATGAAGGACCTCCAGCCCCAGGAGGCGCTCCGCTGGATGCAGTCCGGGGAGCGCCCCGAGCAGGGGGGCAAGGTGGGGGCCCTGTCCCCAGGCGTAAGGATAGTCTCCAGGGGCACCATGCTGGAGGCAAAGAGCCGCTACGGCAGGGCGGGCGGGGAGCTGGTGGACGCCGCTGGCCTGGCGGAGTGGAAGGAGGAGAACGGCCTCCACGAGGACGACTACCTGGAGGACGACGGGGGCCGGTACCAGGACGAGGAGAGCCTGCTAGGGGCCAAGTCCAAGTCCTTTACCCTCCTTGGCATGGAGGTAAGGCCCGAGCACCGCAGGAAGGGCGTGGGCACGGCGCTAGCCACGGCGCTGCTCCAGGCGGCGAGGGCGGCGGGTGCCACCGAGTGCTGGCTGCACGCCTCCCCGCTGGACGACGTGACGGAGGAGGAGGACCTCATCTCCTTCTACCGCAGCCTGGGGTTCGAGGTCTACTCCGAGGACGGCCAGATAATGTACAAGCCCCTGGCCGGGGAGGGCAAGCAGGCCGCCCGCTCCCGCATGCCCCTGGGCAAGGGGGAGTGGCAGGAGCTTGCCGAGAACGGGGGGTGGGTCAGGAGCAACGGGGAGCCTCTCCCCATGCACAGCCCCGTTGACATGCACGGGGAATGGGCTTTGTACGAAGGCCTGGCCGACCAGGAGGACCTAGAGGGCGGGGAGGACGAGCTGGGCCAGGCCGAGAACATCGCCCTGCGGGACGGGCACCTGCGGGTGGACAGGGACTTCGGGCAGCTCGCCGTCCAGATGCACAGCATCCAGAGGTCCCGCCGCCTCGTGCTGGAGGCGCTGCGGATGATGCAGTTCGGGGGGAGGACGTTCCTGGAGGCTGGCCCGCACGACCGCCCGACATGGTCCAAGGAGTTCGGCTCCACGGCGGACGCCGCCGAATGGCTGGAGGCGCTCTAGCCTTTCCTTCTAGTAGGGACACATGGCGACGCAGGACAAGACGGCAGGGTACCTGGACAGCCTCGACCTGGGGTTCGTCAACAGGATTCGGGACTCCCTCCCTGGGAAGGTGGTGGGGTTCCTCAGCACCCTGCTGAAGGACCCGAGGCTCAGGGGCATGTACAGGGAGGTCCTTGAGACCCCCATCATGGCCCTCAACAGGCCGGTCCAAAAGGGCCAGGTCATAGAGAACAGGGAGGTAAAGTTCCACGGGGGGTTCGGCTCCTTCCAGGGCCGCCCGATGATTTTCGTCAACCCCTACATCACCCCCACCGAGATAGTCAGGACCCTCTTCGAGGAGGGGGCGCATGCCCTGCGCAGGGCGAAGGGCCGCCCGCTCCGCAAGCAGGACCTCTCCCTGGGGGAGTTCGACGAGGCGGCATACCGCACCGACCCCGAGGAGGTGTCCGCCAAGAGGATGATGGACTACGCCATGGGGATAGCCAGCGGGAAGGGCAAGACCGCCAGCCCCGCTCCTCCCGAGAGCGTCGCCAGGATGGCCCAGCAGATGCTCCAGCAGGTCAAGCCAGAGGCAGTGGGCGGCTCCAGGGTGGTAGAGGGCTGGTGGGTAGAGACGCACACGCTGGGGTGCCGCAACGCCGCCGACGAGCCGGAGGAGAAGTGGTGGGACAGCCACTTCGCTATCTACGACGAGTACACGGGCGACGGAATCAGCACCGTCCTCGGGGAGCCTGACACCGGCAAGTTCGTCACCATGACCCCGCAGCGTGGGACCAAGACCGCAGGCTATCCCCTTGGAAGACAGTGGCTAGGAGGCGACTGCGACCTCTTCGCCCTGGCCCTCTCCGAGAGGATGCCGGACGCCGAGTTCGTCGGGGTGTTCCAGCCCGGCACCGGGCTTAACCACCATATAGCCCTTAGGAGGGGGAACAGGTACTTCGACGCCAGAGGCGGGCTGTTCGAGGAGGAGTTCCTGAGGGGGCTGGCAGGCAGCGAGGTGCGCCCCATAGGCAGGGACGACGTGGTGGGCTACTACAACAGGGCATGGGTCGGGCACGAGGACGAGCTTAGGAGGACCCCGGAGATGAAGGCCGCCCTGGGGGCGGTCCAGAGGGTATACGGCCATGCCATAGACGTGCAGGCCTCGGCAGATGCCTCCCTCTTCGACAGGATTGTCAGGGAGCAGGGAATCCCGGTGGAGGCCGACCAAGGGCTGCCGTCCGCTGTCCTGAGGAGGCCTGTCACCCTCTCCCACTCTACCTACAGGCGGCATGTGGCACCCATAGAGAGGGGAGGGCTGCTCCCGAGGTCCAGGGGCAGGAGGCTGTACCTCGGGCTGCCCGAGACCAGCGAGCGCTTCCTGGGGGGCGGGGAGCACGCCAGGTTCGACGCCACGCTAGCGGCCGGCACCCGCATCTACGACCCTCAGTTCGAGGCCGACGAGATATTTGTGAGGGAGCCTGTCCCCCCCGGCAGCCTGTCCCGCACCGCCGGGCAGCTACCTTCCGTGTCCTTCCGCCAGGTATGGCATGTCGGCAGCATGGACCCCAAGGGGAAGGGGGAGGGCAGCCTGGAGGGGGCGGGCCTCAGCGTCTCCACCCACCCCGAGGAGTGGCAGCAGATAGCCGAGCTGGGCAGCGGCCCGGTCTGGGAGCTTGCGAGGAATGGCAACAGGTTCCTGGACTTCCACCGCCTGACCAAGGCGCAGCGCAGCGCCATGGCAGACTGGGGGGTGCAGCAGGGCCTCGTAGAGAGGCGGCCTGCCTGGCAGGTCAGGTGGTGGGACAGCGAGGACAGGGCGTTCAGGTACATGGAGGCGGAGAGCGAGGAGGAGGCGAAGGCAGAGGCCGAGCCGGTCGGCGGCAAGGTGAAGGCGCTCAGCAGTGTAGCCTATCCTACCGCCAGGCTGAGGCAGGCCACAAGGAACCCCCGTGCCAGCTCCGTGGTGGCCATGGACCTGCTGGCCACGGTGTATGCCGACAAGGCGCTAGGATGGGACGGGGTATGGTGGCAGGATACCCTGGATGTTCCGGGCCTGAGCGCCCCCAGGGGCGTCATCTTCTCCTCCCGGCTCCCAGGATGGCAGAGGCGGCAGGTCAGGATGGGGGAGATAGAGGACTATGGCGCTCCAGGAAGGAAGGTATCCGGTAGGAATCAGGCCTACCCTGTCACCTCGGAATGGATAGCCAAGGCAAGAGAGTTCCTCCTTGAGAAGTGGAGCGAGAGGGTAAGGGAGCTTGGGAGGAAGCAGCCTGCCGACCTTTCCGGGGCCTGCAAGTTCTCCTCCCTGTTCGGCAAGGAAGTATTCGGGCTAGATATACAGGGAAACTGGGACCACCAGTTCAATGTCCTCCCGGACGGCAGCCCGCTGGACCTGGGGGAGCAGGGGGACAGCCATGAGCACGACGAGGAGTTCTTCGGCAACCCCGAGCACAGAGAGTCTATGAAGTCCTGCATGCCCCGTGTTAGGGGGTGGGCGGAGGAGTTCCGCCGCAGGTACCCCCTAAAGCAGGCCAGCAGGGGGCCCAGCCCCCGGTCTGCCATCCCGTCCTTCGAGGACCTTGTGCGGAGGCTGGGGGGGATAAGGTACCTCCTTGCCGAGGTTGACATCGACAAGCTGGAGCTGGAGGACTCGGAGAAGACCCCCGAGGACTACATAAGGGGCAAGTTCGACAGGGTGAGGTCGTTCTTCGCCGGGCTGAGCTACCCTATACCCGTCTACCGGGCGGTAAGCGGCAGCCGCAGGGAGCTGAGGACCAGGGGGTTCGGCACCTCGTGGTCGATGAGCGAGGGAGGGGGAGGGGAGCAGGGCGCATACCCCTACCAGGGGAATCCCTCCAACTACCAGGTGTACTCCTCGCACGTGTCCCCCGAGGACATAAACTGGACCACCACCCTCCTGCTGGCGATGGGGAAGTGGTGGGACAGGGAGAGGGAGGTAGTGGTGCGCAAGGGGGCAAGGCTCAGGGTAGGCGACGACGACGGCAACGTGTTCCGGGCCACGGCCGGGACGGAGCTTAGCCCCCAGTCCGTGCCTGCCATGCACGGGTGGAGCTACGACGAGCCGTTCCCCGACAGGCACTCGGACTTCTTCGAGCTGGTGGAGAACCCCCACACGGACAGGGGTAGGGAGACCAGGGTAGAGGAGTCCGGCAGCCCCCCGCCCGAGGGGGGGGAGGGCAAGCCTGCCAGGGGCGAGCCTGGCCAGGAGGGCACGCTGGTCAGGCCGATGGCTTCCGCCCGCAGGAAGTACCCCATCGTAATTGACAGGAATGGGTGGCTGGACTCAAAGGGGAAGTTCACTCCCGTCCCCGAGAACCAGGCCCATCTGGAGGTAGGCGAGGCCGAGGTAAGAGTAATCTGCTATCCTCCCATGGTGGAGTTCGACATCCAGGCCGACTCCCCTCGTGTCCGGGAGGTGGTCAAGGAGGCGCTGCGGGACAACCCCAACCTCCAGGAAGTCACCATAGAGATAGAGGGCGAGGAGTTCGAGGAAAGTATGCTCCCCGAGAGGGCGGAGGAGCTGCTGGACTCCTACCGCTGGACCCCCTCGCTGCGGAGGCCGATGGCAGCCATGGACAGCCCCCTGCTCAGGGCCAAGGCAGGGGTTGCTGAGGAGCTGGGGGAACCGAAGGCTTCCATCGACTACCGCCTCTTCAGGCTCCTGCCATCCCCTGTCCACGGCACCGGTGTCTTTGCCGACTGCGACATACCAAGAGGCTCGCACCTCGACCTCTTCCCGAGCGGGGAAAGGTTCGTGAGGAATGAGGACCTACCCCCCGGCCAGCAGCAAACATATGACTGGTTCGGGGTCAAGGACGAGGCCAAGGGAGGGTACTGGGTGCCCCCCGACATGGGCAACAAAGACAAGGGGTGGTACCTGAATCATTCAGGCCATCCGAACGCCGCCTCTAAGACTCCTGGTGGGCAGCTTTATGCTGCCCGTGATATCAAAAGGGAGGAGGAGATACTCATCGACTATGCATCCTTGGGGCCCGGCAACCTGACCAAGGAGGCCGCCGACCTGTCCCTGTTCGCCGGTGTCTCCTCCCCGGCGCAGCTCCCGAGCGCCGACGAGTTCGCAGGGCGGTACGGTGCCAACAGGAAGGCCAGCTACGGGCAGCTCAGGGAGTTCCTGTCCGGCCTGCCCAGCCCCCTTACCGTGTACCGTGCCCTGAAGCTCCCGTCCAGGCATCCCTATACCCAGGGGTTCGGGGTCTGCTGGTCGTGGGACGAGTCAGGGGCCATCCCCTACGAGGGGGAGGACGACTGGGAGCCTAAGCTGGAGGTGGACGCCTACGACGACTCGTACGAGGACAGGGGGGGCTACAGGACCTACGTCTTCAGGGGGGAGGTCGCCCCGGAGAGCGTGGACTGGGGGAGGACCGTCTGGGCGAACCTCGGCCATCCCATGGAGAAGGAGGTCACCCTCAGGGACCATGCCCCGCTCCGCCTGACGGGCTGGAAGCGGCGTCACTCCACGAGGTGGCAGAGGCCGGTCCGGGAGCATGTCACCGCCTCGTCGTCGGCAGGGGAGGGGACCGCCAGGGCGGCAGCGTTCGAGAAGACCGCCCTTAACGTCCCCAGGCTGGTGCAGGACTTCGGCAGGAAGCTGGTGGAGAGGTACGAGGCGGACTTCCCGCAGCGGCCCAAGGGCACGACGACGCCGGAGGCCATCGTCGAGAGCCTCACCCTGTTCGACCCTACCGACAACAACGAGTACACGGCATGGCTGGCCGGCAGCTACGCCCGTGGGGAGCTGGGCAAGTACCAGGACCTCCCGGAGAAGGTCGCCCCCCTCCTCGGGCGCTTCCATTCCCTGAAGAAGACCAAGAACCTCCGGCCCGAGGACACGAACATCCAGAAGGTACGGGGCATCGCCAAGCTGGAGGCGCTGCTGGCCGAGTACGCCGAGATAGAGGCGGCGTCCCGCCGCCAGAGGGCGCAGGCCATGGAGCAGGGGTTCTACAGGAAGAAGGAGGCTACCCTGCTGCACGACGACGGGGAGGTCAAGGTCGTCGTCCCGCACACCAAGGAGGCGTCCAAGTTCTTCGGCATCAACACGAAGTGGTGTACGGCGGCCGAGGAGAACAATGCCTTCGAGGGCTACAACGAGGACGGGCCGCTCTATATCGTCCTGCTCAAGAGGGAGAACAAGCGGTTCCAGTTCCACTTCCCGACAGCGCAGTTCACGGACGAGCAGGACCGGCCCCTGGGGGTCAGGGAGTGGATGAGGCAGCACCCCAAGGTCGCAGGCATCCTCTACCCCTGTCCAGCGACTTCCGCTCCTCCTGCGAGGACTGCACGGGGGAGGGGTACAGGCAGTGCGGGCGCTGCGAGGGCACGGGCCACGAGCAGTGCGGCGACTGCGACGGCGACGGGGAGGAACGGTGCTCCGACTGCCAGGGCAGCGGCAAGCAGGGGGAGGAGGGGGAGGACTGCGACTCCTGCGAGGGCAAGGGCTACGTCACGTGCGAGACATGCAACGGAGGGGGCAACGTAAGCTGCGGGGAGTGCGAGGGCACGGGCAGGACCGAGTGCGACTCCTGCGGGGGCAGCGGCACCAACCCGGAGATGGAGGAGTTCATCATAGGCTGCGAGGAGGCAGGGGTGGCCCCACGCACCACCCACCGCAGGCCCCCGGCCCCCCCGAGGAAGCAGCAGCCTGCCGGGAGGTGGCCGGAGCTGAGGAGGAGGGTCAGGGAGTGGATAGAGCCTCGGAGGACCCCCGTCCACGTCGGCCCCAGGGGCATGGCGTTCCTGCAATGGCTGGAGGGCGTGAAGAGGAGGCTCAAGGGCAGGGGCAGGAGGGGGGCCTCGGCCAAGGCGGCGGCAGCCCTAGCTTCCCGGAAGCCAGCCCTAGCATACGACATAAGTGAGGCAGAGGCCTGTGCCAAGTCATGGCCACGCCTTGACGGCCTCAGGCCCTATGCCCTGGAGGAGGCGTTTGGAAGCCCTGTCCCCTCCCTCTTAACCATATACCATGCCGGACCTACAGACATCCGTCCGGGGGTCTTTGTCACTACGGACAGGGGGTATGCTGAAGAGTTTCTGGAACCGGGGGAGCGCATATGGGAGAAGAAGGATATCCCGCTGGCCGACTTCCAGGCCTACGGGGAGGGACGGATAGTGGGAAGGAACAGGCATACCGGCTCCGAGGGGGTGGAGCTTATATACAACCCCCTTCCCAAAGGGAGAAGGCCGAAGACGGCCGCAGGCGAGTGGTGGAGGAGGTGGAGGAAGACCGAGGTCATCCCGAGGGGCACCGTCCTCTACCACGGGACGGCAGAGGACTTCCCGGCAGGGGACCTCGGGTTCCCAGCATGGTTCAGCACCTCTAGGTCGGTGGCGGAGCACTTCCAGTCCTGGCACGGGGGGAAGTACCCCAGGGTCCTGGCATACAGGGCGCTAAGGCCAATCCGGTTGCCCAGGATTGATAGCCGGGAGGAGATGGAGGCTTTCGGGGAGATGTTCGGGATGGAGTCGGTCGTCGAGGGGTACGGGGCGGAGGAGATGGCCGAGGATATGCTGAAGTCCTCCCTGCCGGGCTGGATTCTCCCCCACAACTACCCGGACGGCGACGACATCCTGCTGGCCGCCAGCGACGGCATCGAGTTCACGGGAGAGGAGCCTGAGCCGAGGGGGGGAACGGAGGAGGAGGGGGAGGACAGGCAGGGCAGCGCTCCTCCGGACCCAGGCGATGCCGGGTTCTTCCAGGCGGAGTACAGGGGCGGGGCGAGTGGGTGCAGGACCCGGCTACCGGGCACTACTCCTACCGTAAGTCCCCCGCCGAGGCAGAGGCATGGGGGAAGCGGCAGAAGGCGGCAGGCGAGCTGGCCAGCGCTAGGGCTACGGGTGGTGAGCAGCGGCTCCCGGCTAGCCTGGCCATATTCAGGGGGGAGGGCGGCTCCTCAAGGAGGGGCGGGCACTACTGGTCTCCCGACAGGGAGTGGGCCGCCCAGTTTACGCAGTCGGGAAGGGCCGAGGAGCTGCTCCAGGCGGAGATTATGGCCAAGGACATCTACGAGCCTTCGCCCCTCCCCTATGCCGGGGACCCCGAGGAGGTCAGGGCCGCTGTCCGCCAGGCCAGGAAGGCGGGCTTCAGGGCCGTCTGGCTGGACGAGGGTGCCAGGGAGCCTCGCTCCGTCTATGTCTTTGGTGGCTCTGCCCTGTACCGGCTGTAGGCTGCCCCTGCCTTGTGCCCTCCCATGGATACCCTCTGCACCGCTGCGGGGTTGACGGCAAACCCGGACTCTTCCCCGATAAGGAACCCGATATAGCCGGGGGGTTGGTCGCTGGAATCCACGCTGAGCTTCGTCTTGTCAACGACGTACCCTGCATGGACTGCATTGTTGATGCCGTCCACGCTCTCCGTGGCCTCGGTATGCCCGGTCACGTACATCCATCCCTGGGGGACCGACCGGCTCTGGTACAGCTCGACGCCGTCCATGCTCCCCATCAGCCCTGTCTTGAGCGTTGTCCTGTTGTGGTTGGGGCGGTAGCCTGCCCAGGCCAGCCTCAGCACCTCCGGGTAGTCGTACGGGTGGGCGAAGGCATACTGTACCTCCTTTATGCCCTTTCCCGAGAGCCTTTCCCTGGCCCTGTCCAGGAAGCGGGGTCCGAACGGCAGGCTGTCCTCGGCCACGGCGTCGATTAGGGCGAACAGCCACCTGTCCTCGGCCTGTACTACCTCGGCCTTGCCGAGGTTGAGGCCACGTGCAACCAGGTCGAACCGGCGCTCCTCCACGTGTGTGGCGGGGAACACGACCCTCGATGTAATCTCGAAGGTCGGGGCGTTGGCGCTGTTCTGGAGCCTGACATGCATGCCGGTATCCAGGGGGGAAGCACAGCACAGGCTGAGGCTGTTAAGGCTGTCGATGCGGGTACCGTCCACCACGCAGAACGCCTTGCGGGCAAGGCTCATGTAGTCCCTGCGCCGCCTCAGGGCTGGCCCCAGGCTCCCTGCGAGCCTCTGCCGGCCAGCGGCGGTGCTGAGCAGCCTGTAGATGAGGTCGCCCTGCTCCTCGGTCATGTACGAGGGCAGCCCCCCGAGGATATCCTCCTGGCTTGTGTATGGGGGCTTGTCCGGTATGCTCGGTAGGGTAGCTTCCCTGGGGCCGTCAAGCAGCAGGCTGCTGGCCTTGAGCCTGCTAGCCCCCAGCATTGCTGCCGTCCCCCCTAGTAGTGCCTGGAAGAACCTGCGCCGTCTCATCATTGCAATGCCTCCGCTCTATAATACAGTGTGCCAGGAAAGCCTTGAGCACCCTCGGCCTCTCCCTTACCCACTCTGTCGCCGTCCTGCCGTCCGGCATGGCTATGATGCCTATTATGTCCCCCAGGGGCCTGCCTACCTCCCTTGCGGTCATCCTGAGGTCGTACCACAGCCACTCGTCCGACACGTCCCCATGGTCGTAGTCCTGGTGCTCCTTGCTCACGGGGTCGTGCAGCCTGCCCCCCTCTATCCTCCTGCTGCGGAACCCCAGCCACAGGAAGACTGCGGTGGGCAGCATCAGGCACCACATGAGGGAGTAGACCGTGTACAGCTCCGGCACCCTCGGCCTCACCTGGCCGGTCCAGAGGCACCAGTCCCAGAAGCCTACGGACAGGGCCATAAAGACGGCGGCCAGGAGGTAGTCTATCCTCTCACCGAGTACCCTTCTCATGCCAGCACCTCCAGCAGCTCCCTCAGGTCTATGCCGTGCTCCCTGGACAGCTCCAGCACCTTCCTTGCCCTGTCCAGGTACCTCAGCCTCGTGCTGCCGGGGCTGTCCCAGGAGTCGTACTCGTAGGAGCACCCGTCTATGTGGTTGGCGGTGCAGGTCTTGCGGTGGATGTAGTCGGCCACGTCCCTCGGGTCCCCATGGCTGAGGGTATGCTCCTCCGCCTCCCTGTCGGACGTGAACGTCCTGTCGCAGCGGTCGCACCCTATCACGTGCCTTATCGCCATCAGTCCCCCGTCCTCCCCTCGGGGTCGATGTCGGTGCCGCCCCCGATGTCTATCTCTAGCGGCCCGTGCCTCAGCTCGTCCCTCCGTATCTTGGCCCTGAGGAACTCGCTCTCGTACTCGTCGCTCCCTACCAGGCGGGCCTTGGCAGAGTCCATCACCTGCTCTACGACCCCTCTGTACTTCGGGTCCTTCCTCGCCCGCCTCTCGTCTATCCCTTGCAGGTCCCTGGGCATGTGCAGGGCGGCCTCGCCCGCTGCCAGCACCCTCTCGGGCCTGACCTTGCGCCTCGGGCGCTTCCCTATGGTGTCCGTCTTGACGACCTCGCAGCCCACGGACAGCAGGGTGTCCGACTCCACGATGGCGGGCTGGAGGTCCTTGAACCTCACCGCCCCCCTCCTGCGAAGCTCCCGGTTGGGCCGGTCCTTCCCCATCTTCTTCACACGCTTTACCCTGGCCTTCATCTCGTCTCCTTCGGTATGCGGCTGTCGCAGTAGGTGCAGTACCCCGAGGCCTCTACCGCCTCCTGTCCCCTCCCCCCCATGAACCTGGGGTCCTGCGTCCATGCCCTGGTGGGCAGGTACCTGCGGCAGAACTTGCACTGGCCCCAGTGCCCTGTCCTGAGTATGGCCCGCAGCAGCCTCCCTATCCCCACCTCTCCTCCCCCAGCCCGTCCCCAGCCAGCTTGTCCGATACGCTCCCTACCGTGTCCCACCAGCACTTGTCCAGGAATATGAGCAGGGTGGCAAGCGCCCTCCTGGGGGACCCTAGCCTGCTCTTCCAGCGCTGCCTGAACCTCTCCTGGCGCTCCCTCTCCCTCCTCCTGCGGCGGGAGAGCATGAGCACGTAGAACCCCTCCACTTCGGCGTTGGGGTCCTCCCGGAGCGCCTTCTCTGTCCGGGCGCACATCCAGTCGTCCCATACCCCGATGGCCAGCCTGTTCAGCGGCTCCCAGTACAGCCAGAGCAGGAACCCGCCTACCGCTGCCTCGGGCCACTTCCAGGCTATGAGGGCGGCCGCTGTCCCTGTGGCTTTCCTGAGCACGGGGTCCTCCTTGAGGTGATAAGCTCCACCGACTCGTCGGCGGCGTTGAAGGCTATGGCCGCTACCGGCTCTAGGTCCCTTGTCTCCGGGTCGAATGCCTTTACCTCCAGGGTGGGATAGTACGATAGCATCCTGACTATGTCTGCCGCTGTCATCATCCCTTCTCCGGGACGGCCTCCCCGCAGGGGTTGGGCCCGGAGCCTGTGGATGCCTCCACCGCCTCCCTCATCTTCCCTGCTGCCTCCAGGGCCTCCCCACGGGTGGCCACCCTCCCCTCTAGCTGGAGGTCCTCCACTGCGTCCAGGATTATCCTGAAGCCCCTTCCCGGCTCCATCCCCATGGCTATCAGGTCGTCCCCCGTGACCAGCCTCTCGGGGCGTATGTCCCCAGGCGTCAGCGACATGCAGTAGTCGAACACGTCTAGGTACTGCCGTGCCGCCCTCTCCCTGTACTGCTTTGCCAGTTCCGCCTCCCCTCCTCCCCCCTCTTCCTCCCTGCGGAGCAGGACGTCCTGCCTTGCCAGGGCCACGCCGTTCATCGCCCCAGGGGTCCGCATCAGCCTCTTGAGGCGGAAGCGGCTATGGCTCTCAGGGTCGTGGTAGAAGGGGCCGTTGACGAGGAGGCCCATGCGTACCTCCAGCGCACCGGCTATGGCGCTGGAGTGCTCGGAGGAGAGCTTCAGGACCTCCTTGCAGAGGTGCCCGTTGTCCGTCTCGCAGGGGTCGGCCCCGGCTATCAGCATGGCCATCCCTAGGTCCTGGTCCGTGGTAGGGAAGGTGGAGAACCTGTGCATGGCGTTGGCCAGGGAGGGCTTTACCGCATCCCTGATGGGCAGGTAGTCCAGCAGCCCTGTGGAGGCCAGCAGCGCCAGCCCCAGGTCGGCATGGGGCGAGGAGACAATCCTGAGCAGCTCGGCCGTGATGCGCTCCACGGACACCTTGCGTATGAGGGCGGCGTTCCTGTCGATTGCCAGCGAGGTCTCCATGGAGACCCCGAACCCTAGCTGGGCGGCGAACCTGCATGCCCTGAGCATCCTCAGGGCGTCCTCGGTGAACCTGTGGGTAGGGTTGCCGATGCAGCGGATGTTCTTGTTGCGGATGTCGTCCAGGCCTCCGACATAGTCCACAACGATGGCTCCGTCTGGCGTTGGGCTAACGGTAAAGGAAGAGGCCTGGGCCGGGCTACCGGGGGCTGCCTCCGACAAGACGGAGGATGAGCCTCTGTATGACATGAGCAGGCCGTTTATGGTGAAGTCCCGCCTGGAGACGTCCTGCTCGGCGGTGTCGGAGTAGAAGACGATGTCGGGGTGCCGGCCGTCGGCGTAGTTGCCGTCCGACCTGTAGGTGGCGACCTCGGTGTTCACCCCGCCCATGACCACGGTGACCACGCCGAAGGACGCCCCGGTAGGGACGGTCTTCTCGAAGAGCGGTATGACCTGCTCCGGGCGGGCGTTGGTCGTGACGTCGTAGTCCTTAGGCTCCCTGCCCAGGACGAGGTCCCGCACGCAGCCCCCCACGAGGTAGGCCTCGAAGCCTGCCCCGTTGAGCGCCCTGATTACCTGCTCGGCCGCCTCCCTCTTGGTCATGCCTCCCCCAGCATGCTGAGAATCTTCTGGCCAAGCTCGGACCGGATGCGTGTACGGTTCATCTGGTCGCTGATACCGGCCTCGATAGGCTCCACGCTCAGGACGCCCTTTGCCATCTCTAGCGCATGGCGGATGCCCTCGGAGTCGTCGTCCCGGTAGTCCTGGTCCAGCGTGACTGCAAACCCCTTAATCCTGGTCATAGCCCTTCTCCGTCAGTGGTTTTGCCTGCCTCTAGTCCCACCAGAGCCTCAGCGCCCTCCCGCCTATGGGGGCCTTGTCGGAGCAGAAGGCGTCCATCTCGTCCCGCTCGTCCTCCTTCAGGTCCGGGGCTGTTCCGGGGCTGAGGACATAGACGCACACGCTCCCCTCACGGGCCAGTATGACCTCCCCCTCAATCCTCCCTACGAGGTCGTAGGTGAACTCGTTGTACCCGTCAGGGACGGCCGCCCTCATTATCTCCATCCCTATGGCGGCCGGGACGGGCCTGCGGGCATGGAAGCCGAGGTTGCGGAGGCTCTCGTGCGGCGTCCCCTCCATGGTGCAGTCGGCGTAGGCCAGCATCGTCTCCCTTGCCACGTCGTCGTACTCCGGAGGGACGCCGTCCCCCACGCACATCCGGGGCTTCTTCCCTATGAGGCGCATTCCTCTCCTCCTCCTTAGTCAAAGTCAGGGTCTACGTCGCAGTAGCAGGTGGCGTCGCCGCCCCGGCACTTGATGCAGTACACGGCCTCGCACTCCGGGCAGATGGCAAGGCTCTCCCTGCCGTGCTCGGGGCACCCCTTGGCCGCCTCCAGCACGGACTGCTGGGTGCGCAGCAGCCGGATGCTGGCCTCTATGCCCTGGATGTCGAGTGTCCTCATGCTACACCTTAGGCCGTGGACTCGTCAGACTGAGTTCCATAGCAGCCGTCCTCTCCTGCGGCGGAGGGGGCCTGGGCAGGGGCAGGCGGCTCGATGCGCCATACCCGTACGCCCTGGTCCGGCACCCTCTGCCTCTTGAAGCGCTTCCCGGTCTTCCGCTGGAGGATGGCTATGGTCTTGGACAGGCTGGAGCTGCGGGGCACGTCGATTACAGTGCTCTGCCCTACCTCCAGCCTCTCCAGCACGGCGTACTTCGACTCACGCTTGGGGATAGGAACCCCGTTCTCGATGACCTCGTTCATTTGGATTCTCCTGGTGGACGCTACTCCTCCACACGTGTAGTATACACAGGAATACTGGTCTATACGGGAAAATTCGGCTCCTAGCGCCGGAGGCCCCCGTGGCCTGGCGAGGATTCTGCCTTTCGCTTCCCTCTAAGAGGGGCAGCATGGCACCACTGACTTCCGGCTATACAGGGCCTCAGGCCACGGAGTACCTCCAGAACCCGGACTTCCTTACCGGTTCCTTCTCCGGGTGGACGGCACGCCCGCACTGGGGCGTGCATGCGGTGAGCACCGCCTCCGCCGTGACCATCCAGTCCCCCTACTGTGCCCAGTTCACCGGGCCAGGCACCTCGTCCCTTGTCAACAACCAGCAGATTGCCTGCAATACCGGCGACACGGTGTGGGCGACGTGCAAGTGCTACTGGGGGCTTTCCAACGGGACGGCCCTGCTGGGGATAAGCTGGTACAGCGCCTCCGGCAGCCCCCTCCCCTCCTCGTCCTCCGCCCCCTGCGCCAGCGCCGCCGCCTGGCAGGAGGCCGTTGTCTCCTCCCCCGCCCCTGCGGGGGCCGCCTATGCGATGGTGTCCTTCACGGTGTCCGGCGACACCAAGGGGGGCGTCTGGTACTGCGGCGACTTCGAGGCAGGGCTTGTCCCGGCAGGGGTAGTAGCAGCCGGGCCGACCGGCTACACGGGACCGGGATGGACAGGCTACACAGGCTACATGGGATACACTGGTCTCGCAGGACCGGGATGGACAGGCTACACTGGGCCGGGATGGACAGGCTATACTGGATACTCGGGCTACCCTGGCCCCGCAGGGCTTGGATGGACAGGCTATACCGGGGATACGGGCTACACAGGCCCCCCTGGGCAGCCCTACTCCGTCCAGGTCGTCGTCGTCCTCACGGCAGGCCCCGTCACGCCCCCGAGCGTGATGTACGCCTATATCTTCAATGCCTACGGCGGGCCGCAGACCGTCAACGTCCCGGTCGGCGTGGCGGGCATGCAGCTCGTCGTCCGCAACGCCACTGGCATCTCCTCGGTGCTGACGCTCCAGTTGGCCCCCGGCACGGCGGCCGACTACGAGGGGACGAACGGCAGCGTCGGGGGGGCGCTCGTCTCCGGCGGTGGCCTGGCGGACGCCATGACCCTTGTCTGCGACACGCCGGGCCACTGGTATTCCTTCCCCTCGGGTGGAGAATGGTCCTCAAGCTAGCGCTACTCCTGGCCTTGGCTCTCTCTTTGGCCTCAGTGCCGTCCCCGCAGGTGTCACCCACGTTGTCCAGCGGGCACAACAACGAGGTCATGTGGCAGCCCCCCGCCGGCCATGCCCTTACGGACAAAACGATAACGTATACCGTCTACCGGGGGAATGCGCCGGGCATGGAGAGTACCGTGCCTGTCAGGCAGGGCATGGGGTGCATGCTGAGCTACAGCGGCAAGCCGGACGGCTACTGCCACTGGTACGACTGGAACATCACGCATGGGAGGACCTACGTCTACTCCCTGAAGGCCTGCTGGGCCGCAAAGCCCGGCAGTTGCAGCGCCACGGTGGAGACCAAGCCCATCGTGGCGAAGTAGGGGTTACCTTACTGGGGAGGCGAGTCCTGGGCTGGCTGCTGGGGGGGAGGGTCCTGGGCTGGCTGCTGGCCGTTCCCGTTGCCCCCGCCGTCCCCCCCGTTCTTCTTGGTGAAGAACCGGGCTATCCCGTTGACGCCGTGCCCCCCGGCTAGTACGCCGAGGATGGTGGGGTAGGAGGGGTCGGTCTTACCGTGGGTCAGGAAGGCCACGGCATAGATGACCGTGTGGACCAGCATGAGGAGGGAGGTCACCAGGAACGTGCCCATGAAGACGAGCCTTGAGTTTATGTCCGGCTCTACCAGCGCCCTCTCGAAGATGCCCCTGCCGTACGCCCCCAGCCTGCCTATGCTGTTCCTTATGCCCTTGAACATCGCTGCCCCCTACTGAAGGGGCAGGAAAACGCTAAATGTGGCAGTCCACGGCTACCGCCCAGCACTCCCTGTTGGCGGCCAGCAGCCCCCCGGCCCTCTTCCGCCACTCCTCGGGGCGCATTATGCCGCTGGAGCACCCCCACCAGCCCATGGTGGCCCGCTCGTGCCACTCCCCGTCCGGGGTGACCAGGGCATAGGGCACGAAGTCCCCCGGCAGCATGGACACGGGCATCACGTCCCCGTCGTACTTCCTCCACCCCGTGGGCCACTTGACGGCCTCTCCCGTCCCCTGGCACCCGTTGCACTTGTACTCGGGGTCCTCCAGGCGCATCTGGGTGCCGATGGCGTCGTCCCTGAGGCCCGTGCCCCTGCACAGGAAGCAGGTCTCGGTGTTGCTCCCGTCCTTCTCCGGGTCGTAGCCGGTGAACGTCCCCGTCCACCTCCCCCCGACCTGGAACCAGTCCCAGCGGGCCTTGGGGTTGCGGGTGGACCTGAACGTCCCGCCGCCGTGGCACTCCCCGCAGCCCGGGTCCGCCCTGTCGCAGTCCGGGCTGGCGGCCACGAGGGCATGCTCCTCCTGCTCCACGTCCGCCTGGGCGCTGTCAAGCTCGTCGTCGTAGGCCTCCCTCTGCTCCTTGGTCCCCCTGTCCTCCCAGAGGCTTACCCCCAGCCTCTCGTACTTCTCGTGGATGGCCTGGAACCTGGCCTGGGTGTCCACCTTCCCCCTGGCTTCCCTCCTGGCCTTCTCCCCTACGCAGTAGCACCTGCGGTCGTACTCCTTGACCTCCAGGTCCTCGTCGTAGGGGACCAGCAGCACCCCTGCCATCGCCTCGGCGTTGTCCCTCGATATCGGCTGCTTGGGCAGCAGCACCGTCACCAGGAAGTGCGACATCCGGCCCTCCTATGCCCCTTCCGGGGCACCCCTACAGGTGCCCCAGGGGCCTCTTGCGGCAGAGAATGGCAGGGTGCTTTCTTCCCTCCCTGCCACCTGCTAATACTGGTCCCCCGGCCTGCCTTAGTAGTCCTTCCTGAACAGCTCCCTGGGGTCGTCGGGGATGTCCGGCCCCTCTGCCCCCAGCGGGTCCCCCCCGTTCGGAGGGTTCCTCGGGTCGAACGGCAGGTTGACCGGTATCCCCTTGGCCAGCCCCGCCTCCACGGCCTCGCTCTCCGCCATGGGCGGGCAGAGGCCTACCCCCGCCCCCACCAGCTTCCCCGTCTCCCTGTCCCACTGCCAGTCACGGCTTCCCACCTGGAGGTACACGTACCTCTCCTCCACCCTCACCTCCACCGGGCACGGGTCCGGTATCCTCCCCCGCTTTGCCAGCAGGGGCACTATCAGGTCGTTGTGCTGGTACCTCATCCTTCTTCTCCTTTGCCTCGGCCGCTGCCTTGTCGGCCTCGGCCCTCTCCCTTTCGTAGTCTAGCCCTAGCAGCAGAAGCTCTGCCTTGATGTTTGCCCTGGCCGCTGCCGCCAGCTCCCTCTCGAACTCCGGCGACTGGAACATGGGGTCCTTCTGCACCAGCATGACGAGGCCCAGGGTCCTGCCCTCCTCCCATGCCCTGCTCCCCAGGTGCCTCCACCTGTCCCTCGTCCTGCGGGCGGACCTCAGGTACGCCACCCTCGGCTGCCCGTAGAGGGAGTTCCCTACAACCAGCCCGTCTGCTATATAGGTATGGTCGTTTTCGACGTCCAATGAGTATACTAATCCCTCATACGCCTCAGTGCTCACGTCCTGTACCAGGGTATGCTTGTTTGAACCCTGGACGGGAATGAACAGCATCCCCCCTAAGGGGGCAACATTGGCCGCTGGGGTCTTGAAGTACCCCCTCCAGTCCTTGCACCTTAGGGTTTCCAGGTCTAGTATCGGGGCATCTGGGAACATGCCGTGCTCTTCTAGGCACCGCAAGGCCCCATCCTGGGAGGCATGGGAGAATATCAGCTTGACCAGCTCTTGGGTTTTCTTGGCCCCAGCATAGCTGGCATTGAAGACGCACTGCGGTATGCCATACTTTAACGAGTATATCTCTTCCCACGCCTCGGCCTCGGCCTTGGTGCTAAATACTTTGAGAATCCATGCCCCGTCAGCATGCTCGCTAGACGCTCTGTTGGACAGTCCAAACCCGGACTTTCCGTCGTTCCCCCCCTTAATCTTGAACCTGGTCACCCCGACCCTGTACCCGTATACCCTATGGTGCATCAGGTACAGGATATACCTCTCCTGTGCGTCTGTGTTAAAGCGTACCCAGAGCCAATGCCTGGGGGTGACCTTGGTGGAGCTTCCGTTCTTTGCTTTTATGGTAATAAGAGGACCTTTGTACCATCTACTAGACACCTTGACTCTGTTTGGGGCAGAATATGCCCGTAGGTTAGACCTTCTCCACGAAATTACACCATCTTCTGGCAGAGACTCAATAGAGCATCTCCGATAGGTGGCCCTTGTGGAGCCTCTCTTCGGGCTATTAAGCACGGTTACCTGGGTTCCGGGGGGCTGGCATAGCTCCATGTCTATTACCATGGACGCCCCCCTCGTGAGGTCCCAGCACCCGGATATGAGGGGCACGACGTGCCTCTCCGCCTCCTCCAGGGAGAACCCCAGGCTGCGGCAGTCCCGCAGGAAGGCCACGGAGGACATGCCCTCGTCGCCCGCCTCCCAGGCATGGTACAGCCATGCCGCCATGGCGTGCCGGCCGGGCAGGCACCCCGCTATCCTCCTGTGCTCGTGCAGCCCGTGGGCCAGGTAGGAGGAGTCCTTCCACCTGCGCCCCCCGTACCTTGCCAGGACCGTGGCCAGGACGGCCGCCCTGCCTGCGTCCCCCTCGGGGTTGAGGACGGGCACGACCATCTCCTCCAGCGTCGGCCTCATATGGGGTAATACTTGCGGGCGGGGGCTACGGCCTTCCGGCCTCCATGGCGAATTGGACGGAAAATGCCGGTCAAACCGTCACGGGAGACGGCCTTGGGCTAGAGGCCCCCGGTGTAGAGCCACTTCGCCTCCGTGGCGGAGAGCAGGCGGCTGTACACCCTGACGTTCTGGAGGTCCCCCTGGAGGCAGCTCACGGTGTTGCCGCTCCCTATCGCCCCCAGGGTGAAGGTAGCGCCGGTCGAGCCTCCCGAGGCGTTCTGCACGCCGTTGAGGTAGAGGTAGGAGGTGCCGCTGTTGGTTATGGTGAAGACCCAGTGCATCCACAGGCCTATCGTTGCGCCCGTGGCGGCCACGACCAGGTCGCCGGGGGCGTAGTAGCGGTAGCCGTTGCCGTAGAAGTTGGTGTCCGCCCCGGAGGCATGGTTGCCGAACACAGCATCGCTGTTGGTGCCCGTCTCCAGGAGCCTTACCCAGGCGCAGTAGCTATGGGGGCCGGAGGTCAGGGAGAGGGTGTTCTTGAGCGTCAGGTAGTTGCTGTTGCCCCTCCTCAGCCCGGCGCAGTACTGGTTGCCGTACCCGTAGCCGGTGAAGTAGGAGGAGCCGAAGGGGGCGCTGCCCTGGAAGGTGAGGTCGTTGCCGTTGCCGCTGTTGTCATGGCAGACCTTCCCCGTCCCCCCCTCGTTCATGGGCCACCAGGCGAGCAGCCCGTTGGAGAGGGAGGCGTAGTTCGTCTCCATCATCCCTACCATTATCTTGGACGGCATTATGTCTTAGTCCATGTCCCCGACAGGGGGTAGGCGGTCCAGTGGTTGGCGGCGTCGCAGACGAGGCCTATGGCGTCGCCCGCTGCCCCCCCCGACGCCAGCGTCCCGGAGGCGGCCCCGTTCACCCCGTACAGGGCCGCCCTGTTGCCGGAGTAGAGCTGGATGGTCATCACCCCCGTTATCCCGGCAGCGTTGGTGTAGATGCGCTGCATCCCTACCGTGCTCCCTCCGGGGGCGTTGAAGGTCAGCGCCCCGTAGTTGTTGAAGAGGTAGTAGTCGTTCCCCCCTGGGTCCCCTACCGGCCCTGCGGCCGACCATACGAGCACCGGCACGGCGCTGGTGGATGACGCTGGCCCCGTATAGCCTGTGTAGCCCGAATACCCCGTATATCCAGTGTACCCTGTGTAGCCCGAGTACCCGGTATACCCTGTGTCCCCCTGCGGCCCCGCCGAGGGCCCTGTGTAGCCTGTCGCCCCCGTGGAGGAGGCGGAACCGGCAGGGCCGGAATAGCCTGTGTATCCTGTGTATCCTGTAAAGTTACCTGGCCCCGTATATCCAGTGTACCCTGTGTAGCCCGTGGCCCCGTACAGCGAGCTGGGGGCGTATCCCCCGTCCGTCCTGCGGAACCAGTCGCACGCCAGGGAGACGCTGGTCCCCGATGCCACGGCGGCGTCGATGGCCAGCCCTACCAGGGTCGGGCCGGTGACGGTGAAGAAGGTGGTCCTGCCGTATGTCCCGAGGAGCTGGAACGTGACCCCGTCCAGCGACCACGAGAAGGTGAGGTTCGCCCCGTCGTCCTTGGCCCTGAGGTAGAACCAGGGGAGGGCCGGGACGTTGCTGTTCATGGTGTAGGAGGCGGTGCCAGCATAGGTGGAGAAGTTGGTGTAGTTGTAGCCTGCCAGGTGCGGCGTCCAAGTAGCGAGGTTCTCGAACCTGAGGCATTGCGTGGTAATCCTTCCCGCCCCGTCCATCAGGACCAGGCCGCCGTACGGGTAGCCCCCGACGGCCGGGATGGTGTCGAAGGACACCTTGGCGGTCACCTCCCAGGGCGTCGCCGGGGCTGGCTGGGTGATGCAGCGGAAGTTGTCCGTGCCCGCCCCGTTGCCCTGCGCCTGGGATAGGGCGAGGAAGCCGTTGGCCACCGTGGCGACCCCCCCCGTCCCGCCGCTGCCCTGGTTCTGCCAGGTCCACTTGGCGTTGAGGGACGACCCGGTGAACTCGTCGTCCAGGGCGTTCGCCGTCACGGGCGGGGCGTCCGGGGCTACCGCCTGCGCCGTGGCAGGGCCGGGGCCGGTATAGCCCGTGAACCCTGAGTACCCTGTATATCCTGTATAGCCTGTCGCCCCCGTGTTCGTGGCAGCCCCGCCAGGACCGGTGTAGCCCGTGTATCCCGTATAGCCTGTCGCCCCTGTGGCGGTGGCCGACCCTGCCGGTCCCGTGTAGCCGGTGTAGCCTGTGTAGCCCGTATAGCCGGTGAACCCGGTATAGTTCCCCGGCCCGGAGGGCCCTGTCGTGCCCGTGAACCCGCTGTAGCCCGTGTAGCCCGTGGCCCCCGTGGCGGTTGCAGAACCCGCAGGCCCCGTGTAGCCTGTGTAGCCGGTATAGCCGGTATAGCCTGTGTAGCCCGTGGCCCCCGTGGAGACAGCCGTGCCAGGATACCCGGTGTAGCCTGTGTAGCTCGTGTAGCCTGTCGGTCCGGTGAACCCGGTGAAGTTCCCAGGGCCGGTATAGCCAGTGTACCCGCTGTATCCTGTGTATCCAGAGTAGCCTGTAAAGTTCCCAGGCCCAGTGTAGCCCGTGTAGCCTGAATAGCCAGTGTACCCAGTACGGCCGGTATAGCCCGTGTAGCCTGAGTATCCCGTGTAACCAGTGAAGTTCCCTGGCCCCGTGTAGCCTGTGTAGCCTGTGCCCCCCGTGGTGCCCAGGATGCCTGCGGCCCCGAGGGAGTTCTGGAGCACGGCATAGTCTATCTTCATGGAGTGGGAGGCGTTGCCCAGGGAGGGGTGGTAGAGGCGCAGCGACACCGCACCCCCCGACAGGTAGGGGGCGAAGCCTATGACCCCCAGGAGGAACTGCGTGTACCCCGAGGAGCTTCCGGCAGTGAACTCCGTGCCGTCGAGGATGCAGAGCGTGTCCCAGGAGAGCGTGGTGTTGTTGTAGAGCTGCACCCCTACGTAGTCGGACGCCGTGCCACTGTAGTACAGGTTGAGCTGCACGAGGTTGAAGCTCACCACCGCCGTGAAGCCGATGTCAATCTCCAGGCCGGGCGTCGTGGCCGTCTCGTTTGCGAGGTAGTAGTTCCCGTCGTTGAACGTCTGGATGCTGGTGACGTCGCCGCTGACGTAGGTCCCCGTCACGGTGGAGACGGACGCCGGGAGGTAGGTGGTAGTGGCGGGGGCGGTCCCGGTATACCCGGTGTAGCCTGTAAAGTTCCCAGGCCCCGTGTAGCCGGTGTAGCCCGTGATGTTCGGGCCGGTGTAGCCTGTGTAGCCTGTGAAGTTGCCTGGTCCGGTGTATCCAGTGTAGCCTGTGTATCCGCTGTATCCCGTGTAGCCCGTAAAGTTGCCCGGTCCAGTGTAGCCCGTGTAGCCGGTACGGCCGGTGTATCCAGTGTAGCCCGAGTAGCCCGTAAAGTTCCCTGGACCCGTATAGCCGGTATAGGATGTGTATCCCGTGTATCCGGTGTAGCCGGAGTACCCCGTGAAGTTCCCAGGCCCGGTAGCGCCGGTGCTCCCCTGCAACGCCTTGATTACCGCACTGCTTGCCATGCTATAAAGGCTCCGGGTAGTCCTAGTACGAGGCCACAATCGTGGCGTAGACGGGGGC
>Ga0187884_10001153_pt1 | contig 24502 bp, 28 predicted proteins | sample June2016WEW_20_4_FD_132983 | JGI IMG/M metagenome (GOLD analysis project Ga0187884, IMG submission 132983) | Peatland microbial communities from SPRUCE experiment site at the Marcell Experimental Forest, Minnesota, USA - June2016WEW_20_40 | ecosystem: Environmental > Terrestrial > Soil >...
CTGCGCAGTTTGGCTCGGCCCACTCGCCGACCACAGCGGGCCGCCCGGCCGGCGTCAGCCGCCCGCAGCGGCGCCCAACGCGCCGGATCGCGCGCGCCGGTGCGTTAGCGCCGGATTTGGGCCTGTGAGCGGGGCTTGACGCGGCGTGGCGTTTGTCGTATGGGGCCTGTCGCGGTGAGAGAAACTCGCGCGTTATCGTAGGTTCACCGGCTACCAAAATCTATTCCATCACCATACAACCCGAGGAGGTTCCACACTATGAAGCGAGATATTCGGAAGGCTGCCGTGCTCGGCTCGGGCGTCATGGGGAGTGCCATCGCAGCGCACCTCGCCAACGCGGGGATCCCCTCGATCATGCTCGACATAGTGCCCCGCCTCTCCCCGGATGAGGAGAAGAAGGGCCTCAGCCTCAAGTCGCCGCAGGTTCGCAACCGACTCGCCCGCGCGGCCCTCGACGCTGCCCTGAAAGCCAAACCGGCTCCGTTCTTCCACAACGCGCTGCAAAGCCTGATCGAGATCGGAAACTTCGAGGACGACTTTGCGCGTGTCGGCGACTGCGACTGGATCATCGAGGTTGTTGTCGAGAACATGGCGATCAAGAAGAAGCTGCTTGCCCAGGTGGTCCAGCACCGCAAGCCTCAATCGATCGTCACCACCAACACCAGCGGGCTTTCAGTCGCCGAGATGAGCGCCGAGTTCCCACTGGAGTTCCGCCAGCACTTCCTCGGCACGCACTTCTTCAACCCCGTCCGCTACATGAAACTGCTTGAGATCATCCCCGGCCCCGACACCCTGGCCGAGATTGTCAAGTTCATGGCGGAGTTCGGCGAGCGCGTCCTCGGCAAGGGTATAGTCTATTGTAAGGACACGCCCAACTTCATCGCCAACCGCGTCGGCATGTACGGCATGATGCGGACGATGCAGCTGATGCTGGAGAACGGATACTCGATTGAGGAGGTCGACGCGATCACCGGGCCGCCGCTCGGCCATCCGCGCTCGGCGTCTTTTCGCACAGGTGACCTCGCCGGCATCGATACCTTGGTGCACGTATGTGAGAACGTCTACGAGTCGGTTCCAAACGATGAGTCCCGTGAAATCTTCCGCGTGCCCAAGTTCGTCAACGATCTAGTGGCCGAAGGGCGTCTGGGTAACAAGACCGGTGGCGGCTTCTACAAGGAGTCCAAGGATGCGGAGGGCAAGAAGATCTTCCTGGTCCGCGACACGAAGACCGGAAAGGACCGCGCTCCTGATAAGGTGAAGATCGAGTCGCTCGACGTCGCAAAGAATCTCGACGCCGCCGCCGACAGGATCCGCAACACGGTCAACGCCAACGACCGGGCCGGTAAGTTTGCCTGGCCGTTGATGCGTGACACGCTTGCCTACTCGGCGCGTCGCATCGGCGAGATCGCTGATTCGCCGGTCGAGATCGATCGTGCCATGTGCTGGGGTTACAACTGGGACCTCGGGCCCTTCGAGGCCTGGGACGCCATTGGCGTGGCGAAGTCCGCCAAACAGATGAAGGCGGACGGGGTGGCGGTTCCCCGTTGGGTCGACGAGATGCTCGGCTCGGGCAAGGAGAGCTTCTACCTGCGCCGCAACGGTACGTCTTTGGCCTACAGCCCGGCGAAGAAGGATTACGTCCCCTTAGAGGTCAACCCTCGCATCATTTTGCTGCCCTCGCTCAAGGAGCGGAAGAAGGTAGTCAAGAGTAACGGCAGCGCCACTCTGATCGACCTGGGCGATGGCGTGCTGTGCGTCGAGTTTCACTCCAAGATGAACTCGGTCGACGACGACTTAATCACCATGCTGAGTGAGGCGGTCGACGAAGTGAGCGGCAATTACGAGGGGCTGGTGATCGCAAACCACGATCCCCAGGCCTTCAGCGCCGGCGCCAACCTGATGCTGGTGTACATGGCCGCTCAGGCCAAGCAGTGGGCCGAGATCGAAAAGACGGTGAATGCCTTTCAGCAGGCAAACATGAAGCTGAAGACAAGTCCACGACCCGTGGTTGTCGCGCCCGCCGGTCTGGCATTGGGCGGAGGTGCCGAGATAGTGTTGCATGGCACCAGCGTGCGCGCTCATTGCGAGCTCTACTGCGGTTTCGTCGAAGTCGGTGTCGGACTCTTACCCGGAGCGGGTGGGGTCAAGGAGATGGCGGTGCGCGCGAGCACCGGTCTTCCCGAGGGCCAGATCCCTGTCGACCTCACACCGTTCATCTTCAAAGGCTTCGAGAACATCGCCATGGCGAAGGTCTCGATGAGCGCCGAGGAAGCGCGTGAGAACGGCTTTCTGCGACCTTCCGACGGCGTGACGTTGAACCGCGACCACCTCATTCAGGACGCCAAGGACGAGGTGCTGCATCAGGCCCGGATGGGATTCAAGCGCGCTCAGCCGCGCAGCGACGTCCGCGTGGGAGGGGATGCCGTTGCCGCGGTGATGGTGGCGGGTGTGCAGGGGATGGTCCGCTCGGGTTTCGCCAGCGAGCACGACCTCAAGATGGCGACCAAGATCGCGCACGTGCTAACCGGAGGCCAGGTCGCCACCGGAACCAAGGTCACAGAGCAGTACCTCTTGGACTTGGAGCGCGAAGCCTTCGTGAGCTTGTGTGGGGAACCGAAGACGCAGGACCGCATCCAGCACATGCTGACGACGAACAGGCCGCTTCGGAACTAATCAGGGTTTTAATCTAAGCTGTCATCGTAGAAGGAGAACGCCATGCGGGACGCAGTGATCGTTTCTTCCGTACGCACCGCCGTTGGCAAGGCCCCACGCGGAGCGCTCCGTTACACTCGGCCCGACGACATGGGGGCCACCGCCATCAAGGGCGCGCTCGCGCAAGCCCCAGGGGTGGAACCCGCGAGCGTCGAGGACGTGATCATGGGCTGTGCGATGCCCGAGGCCGAACAGGGTATGAACGTGGCCAGACTGAGCGCCGTGCTCGCAGGCTTGCCCAATGAGGTGCCGGCCTTCACGGTCAATCGCTTCTGCTCCTCCGGGCTACAGGCGATCGCGATCGCTGCCGAGCGCGTCATGCTGGGCGCCGCCGACACGGTCATTGGCAGCGGCACAGAGTCGATGAGCCTGGTGCCGATGGGTGGCAACAAGCTCGTCCCGAACCTGACACTGGTCGAGCACATGCCCCCGGTTTACATCGGCATGGGGCACACGGCCGAAGAGGTTGCGAAACGCTTCGACGTAAGCCGCAAAGAGCAGGATGAGCTTTCGGCCGCGAGCCACAAGAAGGCCGCGGCTGCCATCGAGTCGGGCCGCTTTGCCGAGGAGATCGTTCCTCTCCAGGCCAAGGTCTACGGCGTTGATAAGGATGGCAAGCCGGTGGTTCAAACGAAGACCTTCAACGTGGACGAGGGCGTGAGAGGTGACACGAATGTCGAGGCGCTCGCCAAGCTTCGCCCGGCATTTTCAACGACAGGCACGGTGACGGCCGGGAACTCGTCGCAGACGAGCGACGGGGCGGCGGCGTCCGTGGTCCTGTCGGACGAGCGGGCGAAGCAATTGGGTCTCAAGCCGTTGGGTATCTTCCGCGCTTTCGTCGTCGCCGGTTGCGATCCCGACATCATGGGGATCGGACCCTCCTTGGCAATCCCAAAGCTGCTGAGCAAGACGGGTATGAAGCTCGAGGACATCGATCTGATCGAGCTAAACGAGGCGTTCGCGTCCCAGGCGGTTTACTGCATTCGCAAGCTCGGTCTCGATCCGGCGAAGGTGAACGTGAACGGCGGCGCAATCGCACTCGGCCATCCACTCGGATGCACGGGGGCCAAGCTCACGGCAACGCTGTTACACGAGATGAAGCGTCGCAAATCTCGCTACGGCATTATTAGCATGTGCATCGGTGGCGGCATGGGCGCTGCCGCCCTTTTCGAGCGACCGTCCTGACCTGTGGGATCGTGTAGGGGCGGACGCTGGGGTCCGCCCCTACATGGACGTTGATTTTGCAGGCCGTAGGGGCGCCCCCCTGTGGGCGCTCTGCTTGCTTGGCGGCAATCGCTTCGATTTCTTCACAAACTCTACGTCCCCCATGGGGTCTCCTCAGTCGCGCCCAAGCCCAAGGCTCGTTTTCCCCTGTTGGGACTGCTGATTTCCCGGATCGCGCCAACGAGCACTTGCAACCCTGCTCCGAGAGAAACCGAGCAATACGCGCATCCCCTCGAAGTCGTGCCGCTCGTGTTGTGCCATCTGCTCCGCACTCACATCAGCCGCCCCGGCAGTCCGCCAGCTCCTTGCAGCCCTTCTCTGACAAGGGCTAGAGCGTTTTCCTACGGCCTCAACGCCAAAGCTCACTGGCGCGCGTCTTTGTTGCGCGTCCAGTGCAGCTTTCTGTTCGGCCACTCATGAAGCGAACGCAAGAACCGGCACCCGGCGGTTAGAAGCCAGGGACCGGCGGTGCGCCTTGAGGCGGTCCAGCTCGTGAAGCGTGTCTGCGGTCAGGTAGCTCTCTCCGCAGTGCGGACAACTGACCACGGGGACGTCCTCGATCACGAGAAGGTTGGCACCGCTGCCGTAGCTGCGGGCCAGCCTGCGCAGCGTCGCGCCGGCCTTTCCGCAAACGTCGCACACAAGCGTCCTCTTCTGAGGCATGCTCACTCCCGATACGTCGTCAGGATAACGAGACGACCGGTCGCGCTCAACTTGCCGCCGATCCCGGCGGGCCTGCCGTCGATGCCGGCTCCCGAAACGACGTATTTCCACTCGCGCGTGCGCACATCGCGCTGTCGTTCAACGATCCTCCCGGTCAGCACCGAACTCTCGACGTCGAGGATCGTCAGCCCGTTGTCATCCATCTCCTCCTCGGCATGAATGGTCATCACGTACTCTCGCCGTCGAATCTTCTCACGAAAGTGCTTGAGCACCCGATCGAACATCCCCACCCGATCTCTCCGATCCCTTCGTGCATGGCTAAACCGGGGAAATCAAGTGATGGCGAACGCTGCGGATCAGGCGCGGCGCACACTGGCTCAAGGCCCCCGATTGGAACATCACCGTTCATTTAAGCAGGCCCCGCCGGCGCCTGCAGCCGCTGAGTTAGCGATTTCACGCGCGCGTGTGGAATATTCGGGCTCTCCGGATTGACGGTTACCGAGCGGCGCCCAGGTGCGACGACAAGGTCCATATCTTCCATGGGCACGGCGCCCAAGAGCACTTCGTCACCCAGAACGAGCGCACCTACAAAGCAGATCCTTCCATCAAAGGCGACGCGAACGGGACCGACGTACGGCACCCTCTGCTTGCGGCCGTTGGCGAGGGTGATCTCACGTTCGGACTCGGTCTCTAGTTCCAACTGAAGCGCCACATGTTCCGGAAGGCACAGCATTAGGGCCCCGGTGTCCGCCAGCGCTCGAATCCGTACAGACTTGAGCTGCGGTTGCCGCGGGTTGCTCAGCTCGATCTCTGCAAAGGCGTGTCCCATATCCGCACTCTTACGCCAGAACGCCCCCAAGCGCTAACGCCTTGACGATAACGCGCCGGCACAGAAGGTTTCGCGACGAGCACGCACGCTCAAGCCGGTCGCGTTCATCGCCGGGTTAGGCGGCTACCTCGACCGTTGCGTAGAAGTTGACTTGCTTCGGCGTGCGACGTGGCCTCACCGCGCGCTGCCTCGGAAGTGGGACCCTGATTCCGTCCTCGCGCAGTCCGCGTAGATGCAGCTCGATGGCGCTCTCGATCCGCCGTAGAGCTACATCGATGGTCTTCCCTGTGGCTACGCAACCAGGAAGGTCTGGAACGGAAGCGCCCCAGTCGCTATCCACATCCTTGTCGATCCGCACCAGATACTGTCGCTTCATGATCTCACTCCTCGTGCTAGCCTGGCCTGTCGCTTGATCGACGCCGGCGTTCCCTTCGGCATGTCGTCTCCCGGATGGCCGTTGATGGTGCCGCGCGCGGGCTTTGTGGCGTGTTTGTACTGGCGATGGCTGCCCTTTGTGACGACTCTGTACCAGCCGTCCTGCTCGACCATATGGATTACATCTCGGACCTTCACGGAATTGCCATACCACTTCCTGCGCCCCCCTCGCCACTGACCCTAACGTGCCGCCAGGGAGCGACCGGCGCCCGAATGCTCCGCACTGAGCAGCGGCGTACATGCCGGCGCGCTCGACTGGCGGGTTGGGCGTGGGAGTCGTGAAGACACGGAACTCATGCTTTCGGTTGAACCCGGCCGCGGTGTCTCCAAAGCACGGCGGCGCCGCACAAAAGCCCGGAGACAGGAAGGATTGCGGCCACTGTCATCACGCGTGCCACGTATGACGGGCATCTTGCTGCACGTTCGTCAGGCTCCCAATTTCCGACATCCCGGTCTCGGCCGCATCCACCTGGTACACCATCCGCACTGTAAGGCCACACGTCAAAGGAGTTGGGGTTGTGCACCCCTGGTATGTGGTAATGGTAGGGCCGACCCAACGCGTCGATCGGAATGCGGTCGAGGTATCCTTGGGGTGCCTTGGTGGTCGGAATCGTCAAGATTTGCAAACCCTGCTGGTCGGTGGGATACGTTCCGACATCTGCCCTGTAAAGGCCAAGCGCCTCGACAATGCCGGCCACGTCCGCAGCGGCCTTTGTTCTCGCGGTCGCCATCGCGGAGATTGCGACAACAACGCATCGAAGCGTCACCGCAATTACAAACACCAGCCTGATGTACCGTTGATGGCGGCGAGCCTAACGCCGGCGCTCAGCCGCGGCGGGGAGAACGTGCCGCGGCGAATTCAGCCGAATGGCTCACCCCCGCCGCCGGCCTGGAGCGGCTGAGTTAGGGACGCTGAGCACTCACCGGTTCGCTCCCAGTTCCTGGCAGGTCATGGTGTTCGCACTCGGATCATATGTGCCACGCCACACTTGCCCCTGTCCTTCGATTTCTCCGCCGTTGGCCGAACTCATCACGACGGACGTTAGGATGTAAGCGTCGCCGTCCTGCAGGCATGACGTAAACCTCTTGGAAACGCAGCCGCATAGCAGGCTCGCAACGGCAACAAGCCCAATAAGAATACCCTTCCTAGTCATTGTACCCCCCGTACCGTCACGCGCTCTTTTTTGGCACCTTCAACAATCCAAATGGCGGCTTCGTTCTGCTGTTGCCCGACGACAAGATACGAATCAGGTCTCGGGCCACGGCAGCTACCCTCCATCGGCCCCGTAACGCAGCCCGCTAATAGTAAGCCAGGCAGCGCCAGGATTGCCAACCGACAGGACATCCTGCTCTTGCTCATCACCTACCTCCCCTTCTGCAAGCAACCGTACATGAGTAGACCTCTCCTCTGAAACGTCGTCCCTCCTGCTTTACCTCAACTCCTTCCAAGCATTCCCCCTTTCTGCATCACAGTGCCCTGGTCACAATCCTCTGTCGGGGCCCTAACCTGGCGCTCACCCGCGGGCGCCGCGACGCGGCGTCCGCGTCTTCCTTGGCGGCCGGGCGGTGCCCGTCGGGTGCAGCGGCCTGTTAGCTGGCCGCACCTTGGCCGCCACGCTGCTCGACAAACGGACCCAGATCACAGCACCTGGACGATGGCGATAGCAAACAGGCTTGCGAAGCGCCTTCGCATTGCTGAAGATCCAGGCGAAGGTCTGAGTATAGGGGTTGTTCCCCAGTTGCGCAGCCGGCACCCTGTGGAGCGCCGCATTGCGACGCAGCTCGCTCGAAGACAGTGGCCCCACAACATCCACGATGTCACATGTGCCGACAACGGTCCCGGTTCCACTTTGCACCAGCGCGATACGACCCCGCGTGCTCGTGCGCGATCCCCGGAGTTCCCAGGTCTTCTCGCCCGCGAGGATCAGATCAATCCATGGTCTTCGGACGAGCAACGCCTTCATGATCTCCCTGCCAGCTAACGCTGTCGCGATGAGCCGCGCGCTCCTTTCGCGCCGGTCTCGATCGCGTTGTTAGGCTTCGACCCACGAGCAACGAGAATGTCGCGCAGTTCACCAATCCCCAAAGGAGGATCTTCAGTGTGGAGCATGTAGTGGCAGTTCGCACAGACCGGACGCAAATGCTCGAAGGCATCCACGCGTCGACGACCACGACTTTCTCCCAACGGGTAAAGGTGGTGAACGATGATGAACCCGGCGCCGAGCCGTCGATAGGTCGCCCCAAAGTCAAAGCCGCACGCACAGCAGGCTGACCCATGGCGGGCGATGCATGCTCGCCGAGCGGCCCGGCTACGCTCCAGCCTGACAATGGCGGCCCGCTGGGCCGTACCTTCGAAGAAATCCGCGCTGCCCATAGGAAACCGACGGGTGCTAACGGAATGTCGATTGGCGCCGGTCGTCCGGTGAGGGACCGGAAGGCGCTCGCCCAGACGAGCTGCAATGGATCTGACTGCCGAGTCCTGGTGACCTTCCTTGACGCCCCTGCCAAGCCCGGCTCTCGCAGCAACAGCGATGTTGCGAAAAAGGGCAGGCTGGAGAGCGTTGAGGATTCTGCCAAGAGGCAGGCCGGATTTCAGCGGGATAACGACCTCGGCAGAGCCAGGCGACCGCTGGTAGAAGTATGGCCGCCCGCGTCTTTGCTTGAACGAGAGTGAGTGACCCGCCACTGCGGAAGGAGCCGCAGCCAGAGTGACGATGAGGGTGATCTCGTCCTCGCCCGCGGTTATGACTTCGCACCAGCCGACATTCAATCTGATGACACCGTTCGGGTGAGGGGTCAGTCCCCAACGATCCGGAGCCGTAATTGCTGCATGGCGAATCGCCGCGGCAACGTACCGCAGTACCGTGTGTGCGGCTCTCCTAGGCAAGATCGGAGTCCAAGGCGAAGTGGCCAAGAGCTACCCTCCAGACTCTTTCAGCAAAGCCTACATTTAGGCGTACCAATGAAATTTCCAACCCACGCCATCCCCTCGCGGGCTATCCGCCCCGAACCGGGGCCGACAATACGCAAGGTTGTGCTGTGAAGTCAAGACTTTGCGTGACACTTTGCGTGACACGGTGTTAACTCGTGCGGGGGCGTTGGCCCGCCAGCAGGCGGCGGGCTAACGGGCGAAACGTACCCCGCCAACAGGTGATCGGCCGGGCTCTCGACGCCACGGTCGCCGCGGTTGAGCACATGGGTGTAGATCATCGTGGTCTTCACGTCCCGATGCCCGAGCAGCTCCTGCACGGTGCGAATATCGTAGCCCGCAGCCAAGAGATGCGTCGCGAAGCAATGCCTCATGGTGTGGGGCCCGACTGGCTTGGTGATATCGGCAGCGCGTGCCGCCGCGTGAATGGCCTTCTGCAGTACGGACTCGTGGATATGGTAGCGCTGCGGGGCACCGAACTGAAGGTCGCGGCAGATTCTCGAGCCAGGGAGGACCCACTGCCAGCCCCAGTCCCGCCCGGCATTCGGATATTTTCGGTCCAACGCTTCCGGGAGCTGGACACGACCGAATCCGGCCTGCAGGTCGGCGTTGTGCAGCTGGCGCACACGCCCCAAATGCATGGTCAGCGGTTCCTTGACTGCGCCGGGGAGCATGGTGACCCGGTCCTTCTTTCCCTTGCCGTCGCGCACTACGATCTCATTCCGGCTGAACTCCACGTCTTTGACCCGCAAGCGCAAACATTCTTTCAGTCGGAGCCCCGAACCGTAGAGCAGCATGGCCATGAGCCATCTGACCCCCTTGAGCGTGGCGAGCAGGGCTGCCACCTCCTGATGCGTAAGCACCACTGGCAGTCGCTGCGGTCGCTTGGCGCGCACGATGTCATCGAGCCACCCGGGGTCGCGGCCGAGTACTTCCTTGTACAAGAACAGGAGCGCTGCCAGAGCTTGGTTCTGGGTCGAGGCGCTCACGTGCCGATCGACAGCAAGCGCGGTCAGGAACTGCGTGATCTCCGCTGGCCCCATCTCCGCCGGGTGCCTCTTGTGATGGAAGAAGATGAACCGCTTGATCCAGCCGACGTACGCCTCCTCAGTCCGGTAGCTGTAGTGCCGCGTGCGGATGGCGTCGCGCACCTGATCGAGCAGCTTCGGTTTGTGCCGGGCCGCCGCCGGCACGACCGCACCGACCCGCAGGGGACCGTGTCTTAAAAGGGTAAGGAGGGGAACCCCTTGCCCATCGGTTCCCACTGCATCCGCAAGGCCGTCAGAAAGCGTGCTGCACGGCCTTGCGGAATCCGAATGGGCGCCGACAAGCTTAGAACTTAGGCACGCGCGATATGCGGGCGCGTAGTTCAGTCGGTACTTTTCCGTCTCACGTCGGGCGACGGCGTGATCACCTTGGTTCCGACGCGGACTCGCATAGAAAAAGAGGCCGACACGCTTAAAACTTCAGCACGCAACACGTGCGGGGGCTTAGTTCAGCCGGTACTTTTGCGTTTCACATCGCGCGACGGCATGCACACCTTGGTTCCGGGGCGATTCACATCGAAAAAGGCGACGACACGCCTAAAACTTCAGCACGCGAGATCTCGGAAGGCTGGTGCCAGCATGAATTTTTCGAATTTGGATCTGCGACGACGTGATCAAGCCCCGTTCGGATGAGGTCCGCATCGACAAAGGCCCCTTTCGGCCTGGATTTCAGCCACGCACATCGCCGAGCAAGCCGTTCCCCCAAGGGAAGCCGCCCACGAGATGAGAGCACAACGCCTCGCCCACCGTGGTACCCGCAAAGTCAATTCTGCGCGCCGAGAATGGCTGTGCGCTCGCGCCGCATCTCGATCTCGCCACTGGCGTCGACGCGGACGTGTACCGCGCCGTCGAGATCCGTGCGCGCCAGTTCGCAGCCACGGCCGGTATAACGGCGCAAGACACGCTCGTGCGGAAAGTGGAAGCGGTTCTCGAAGCCGGCTGAGACGATGGCGTAGCCTGGCCGCACGGCATCGAGGAACGGGGCGGTGCTGGAGGTGTCGCTGCCGTGATGCGGAACCTTGAGGACGGCGCTTGCCAACGACCCATCGGCAGCCGTCACCAAATCCGCCTCGCCGCTCATTCCGATGTCTCCCGGAAACAGCACCCGTGTGCCGCCGAAGGCAACGCTGAGGACAAGCGACTGATCGTTCGTGCTGAACCCCTCCATCTGCGGAGGTGGGGATTCCACCGCAACCGCAACGGCGCCGATCTGCCGCCGATCACCCCGATGCAGAGCAATCCTCTCGACGCCGTCTCCGCTGAGCAGTTGCTGCAAGTGGGCGAACTGCTCGGCGGTTGCCTGCGCACCGCTGGACCAAAACTCCCGCGGCGAGAAGTGCTCCGTCAAGAACGCGAAGCCGCCGTAGTGGTCCCGTTCCGGATGGCTCAGCACCAAGTAATCAACGTGCGCGATCTTGCGGCTCCACAGGAAACGGGCGATGACTCGCTCGCCCATGTCGAAGTTCTCGCCCTGCAATCCGCCGGCGTCGATGACCATCACGTCCCCGCCCGGAAACTCGACCACGGCACTGTCCCCCTGGCCGACACTGAGGAAGGTGATGCGCAGTGCCGTACGATGATAGCGGTCGGCGTACCACCAATCTCCGTCTCCCAACGCTAGTAGCGCCACCAGCAGCAACGTGGCCGTTCGCACGCGGCCCGAGAGCCGCACCAGAGCGAACAGTCCCGTGTAGAGGAGCACCAACTCCAAAGCATCAGGCGTGACGACACGAACGGATGCGTACGGCAGGGCCGAGAATACCCCCACCAGCCAGACGCCGAGTTTGACGAACGGTCCCGCGATGAGAACACAACACTGCGCCAGCGGCTCCGAAATCAGGTAAGCAAGGGCGGCGATCAAGCCGAGCGTGACCGCCACCGAACCAAGCAGCGGCACGACCAGCGAGTTGGCGAGCGGCGCGACGATTGAAATCTGGTTGAAGTGCAGCGCTGTCAGCGGCATGGTCGCTGCCAGCGCGCTGACCGAAACCATGCCGGAGACAACCAGCGGTCACCACAAGCGCGCGCGCCAGCCGCGCAGCCGGACCAAGCGGCGCTCTTCCCACCGCCGCCACCACGGCCAGAATCGCTCCATGCCCCACACCAACCCCAGCACCGACACGAAAGACAGCTGAAAGGAGATGTCGAGCGCGGCGCCGGGCGACCACAGCAAGATCAGAATGGCAGCCACGGCGAGGCTGACGACGAGGTGGCGCTGGCGACCGATGAGCAGGGCAGCCACGAACACCAGAATCATGATCACCGACCGGATGGTGGCGACGTTGCTGCCGGCAATGCCGGCATACAGGAGCACAGGAATGACGGAGAAGGCCGTCGCGAGTTTGGGAACATTGGTGGTCAACAGCAGCCGGCGACTACGCGCCAGCAACCAGCGGAACAGCGCGTATCCGGCTCCGGCCACCAGAGCGACATGCAATCCGGAGATCGACAGCACGTGACTCACGCCCGCGCGGCTGAACGCCGTGCGCAATTCCCGCGGCAGCGCCGTCTTGCTTCCGACGATCAAGGCCCCAAGGACTCCCGCCTCGGTGTTCGGCAGCGTGCGCTGGAACAGCGCGCCGACACCGCGGCGCCACCGCGCGAACCAGCCGCCGATGCCGGTCTCAATATGGCCGAGACGGTAGAAGCCGGTGTCGTCCTGCGCAAAGGCGGTGACGTAAATGCTACGCCGCGCGAGGTAGGCCTCGTAGTCGAACCCCCCGGGGTTGCCGAGATTCCGCGGGCGCCGCAGCACGAGTTGCGCTTCGAGGCGATCCCCGGCGGTCCACCGCTGTTCGAGCTGCGAGACAGTCAGCAACACCTCGCCTTCCGCCGGCTGCCATCCATCGCCGCCGTCGATGCGCTCCGCTGCAAGCAAGAGCCGCGTCCCCTCAATCCTGCTTTCGGGATCCGCGATCAGCGTCCCCTGGATGCGCAGCGGCACGTGCGTGGGCGCCGTGGCGATGTGATCCGGGCTGAAACGCGGGCGGTAGAGATGATCGGCGCGCAGGTCGGCGACCACAAGGGCGAGCAGGAGCAGCCCCAGGCGCCTGCAAGCCGCGCCCGGCCACAACAGCAGCACCGCGGTGGCGCTGGTCACGGCGAGAGTCGCGGCCGCCAGCGCGTGCCCGCAACCGGCGAGCATGTCACCGACGAGCAGTCCCAGAGCACCACTGATCAGTAAAGGCCAACGACCGAAGGACTGCCACAACGTCCTGGCAACCACGGCCACCGGCCACTCCGGATCACTGAAGCGCACCACGCCCCTCACATGAGATGGTTGTTTAGTACAGAAAAGTTAAAATGGCACGAGCGCGGCGGGTCGATCATGGCCGGCGTCTTCTCTCCTGTCGTGGCGGACAGCCGTTTTGCCCCGCCGTGAGGACGCTGCTATCTTGAAACATTACCATGAGCCGGGAGGCGCATCACCAGCAGGACGTAGGCAGTGTCGCCTGTGCCGTGATTACCGTGAGCGACACGCGTACGGCCGACACTGACCGCAGCGGACAGCGGATTCAGGAATTCCTGCGCCTGTCGGGCCATCGGATCACGCAGTACGAGATTCTGCGGGATGAACCGGAACTGATAGTCGCGGCCATCCGCGCCGTCCCGCCGCCCACCGCGGTCATCATCATCAACGGGGGCACCGGACTGACGCGGCGCGACACGACGTTCGAAGCGGTAAGTCGTGTGCTCGACAAGGAGATCGCCGGCTTCGGAGAGCTGTTTCGGCTGCTGAGCTACGAAGATATCGGCGCCGCCGCCATGTTGAGCCGCGCCACTGCGGGTGTCGTGGGCGACCGCGTCGTCTTCTCGGTGCCCGGATCACCGGCGGCGGTGGAGCTCGCCATGACCAAGCTGATCGTGCCGGCGCTCGGGCACGTCGTCGGATTGGTGCGGGGATAGGCCGTGACCGTCCACCTGCGCTTTTTTGCCTCTTTGCGCGAGCGCTTGCGTTGCAGCGAGCTGGACTGGGACCTGCCGCACGGCGCCACGGTGGAGGACTTGTGGCGCGCGCTCTGCGCGCGTTATCCGCAGCTGGCAGAGCTACGCTCCTCCATGACGTTCGCCGTGAACCGCGAGTACGTCAGACGCGAGCACGTACTGTCATGCGGCGACGAAGTGGCGTTGATTCCGCCGGTGAGTGGAGGAATGGATGTACCAGATCGTCTCCGGGCCGATTGACGTGGCGGTGGTGACAGCCGCGGTAGCGCGTCCGAGCGCGGGCGCGACCGTGACCTTTGTAGGCACCACACGCGATAACAACGACGGCCGGCGCGTGAGCCGGCTCAAGTACGAGGCTTATCCTGAAATGGCGTTGGCCGAAATGCGGAAGATCGGCGAAACGGCGCAGCAGCGATGGCCGATCGAGAAGGTCGCCATTGTCCATCGCATCGGCGTCGTGCCGCTCGGCGAAGCCAGCGTCGTCATCGCGGTGTCCGCCGGCCACCGCCACGCCGCCTTCGAAGCTTGCCACTTCGTCATCAATCGCCTCAAAGAGGTGGTGCCGATCTGGAAGAAGGAGTATTTCGAAGGGGGCGAGATCTGGGTCGGATCGCAGGCCGGAAGGGCCTTCGTGGCGGCGGACGAAAAGCCGCAGCCGTGAGCGGCGCGCGTCACACCCGAGGTGAAAGCGGTCAACGCTTTGGGAAATACGTGACGCCGATCAAGTAGAAGTCCGTGTTGAGCCCGGTGTTCACTCGGGTAATCCCCCCGTTCGAGATGTGGCGGAGCCGGTACGCCGCCGTCACCGCCAGGTTCTTATCGAGAAACCAATGCAGTCCCCCACCCGCCTGTGAACTGAACTGGAAGCGCGAGCCCAACCGTTCTCGCAGCAGGTCGCTGTAAAGCACGCCTTCTCCGCCCTCCACAAACGGCACCAGCGCTTGCCCGCGATCGTACCGCAACGAGAAAAACAGCGGGTTCAGGCCGGCTTCCATTGTGCTGGTGCCATCGGTGATCGACGACAGAATCGCCTCCGACACCCATTCAGCGTCCAGGTGGTACGCAGCCAAGGGCCGATCGATGCTCTCCGGCAGATACATGCTCAGCCGCGGCACAACCGAGAAGAATTTCAGGTTGTCCCGACTCCCCACCCCGTACGCCAGCCGCAGCCCGAAGGACTGGATCCCGTCACGGTCGGCTTCTCCTGCAATCGCACCGCGAGCCATCAAGAGCAGCAACGTCACACAGAGCACGCGGCACACAACGTGCGGCAGCACCATGTAGAGCCTGGTTCTATTGTTTGACAGCACCGTGCAGCCTCGAGATGCGCTTCTCGGCAGCCATGCCGCAACCGTTCAGCGCGTTGTGTACCGCCGCGAGAACCTCATCGACCGTGATCTGACCGTCGGCGTTGGCGTCTCCCGGCCGACAAGCTGCGACGCTTGTGTTCCCTAGCGCGATGTTCACCAGCGTCAGAATATCCTCGATTGTTACCTGACCACCGCCGCCGCAATCGCCGACGCATGCAGTGGCCGTCGAGGTCGGCGTCGCGCTTGCAGACGGGCTCGTGCTCGGCGTACTCGTCGGCGACGCCGTAGTGGTGTCGGTGGGAGTCACGGTCGCGCTCGGGGTTGGCGTCGGCGTTGCGGTCACAGTCGGCGTATCCGTTGGTGGGAGCGTCGCGGTCTCGGTCGCCGTGCAGGTCCAGGTTGGCGTCGGCGTGACTGTCGGCGTGGGGGTCGCAGTTGGTAGCCGAGGGACGCAGAGCTGTCCCCCCATGCACACTGCGTCCGCAACGGAGGGGCAGCCGCCACACGTGCCGTAGTACGGGGCGGCGCAGAAGTTCGCACACTGGCAGCAATCGTTCGGTCCCACCGCCGTGTTGGTTGGTGTTGCTGTCTGCGTCGGTGTGGGCGTCACGGTCGGGGTCGGAGTCACGGTCGGGGTCGGAGTCACGCTCGGGGTCTGCGTCGGCGTATCGGTGGGTGTCACCGTGGGTGTAGATGTTGCGGTTGGAGTGGGTGAGGCCGTATCCGTGGGCGTCGGGCTTGCCGTCGGTGTAGGCGTTGGCGTGAAGGTGGCGGTTTGAGTTGCCGTCAACGTGGGCGTGCCGGTCGTGGTCGGAGTTGAAGTTGGCGTCCGAGTCAACGTGACGGTGAACGTCTGTGTTGGCGTCGATGTGGGGGTGGAAGTGGCGGTGGGCGTCCAAGTCGCAGGCCGGGTCTTGGTGGGCGTGATCGTTGCGGTGAGAGTCCACGTCGGGCTGAGTGTCGCGGTGCTTGTAAGCGTCCATGTCGGCGTGAAAGTCAGGGTCGGTAGCGGCGTGAAGGACGGCTTTGGCGTGCGCGATGGTGTCGGCGTGTTCGTCGGACTGCCCGTCGAGGTTGCGCTAGGTGTTGTGGTGGACGTGGGCGTCGCCGTAGGCGTTCGGGTGGCCGTCGGCGTGCGAGACTGAGTTGGCGTAACCGACGCAGTCTGGGTCGGCGTGGGCGTCGGCGTGTTGCTAGCCGTTATTGTCGGAGTCGACGTGCGCGTCGGGGTCCCCGTGCGCGTCGGGCTTGGAGTTGGGGTTTGGGTGACGCTGCTCGTCGCGGTCACGGTTGCCGTCGGCGTCGGCGTGCGTGTGGAAGTGCTGGTACGTGTCTCTGTATTCGTCGCGGTGCCGGTTGAAGTTGCGGTCACGGTTGCCGTCGGCGTCGGCGTGCGTGTGGAAGTGCTGGTACGTGTCCCTGTATTCGTCGCGGTGCCGGTTGAAGTTGCCGTCACGGTTGCCGTCGGCGTCGGCGTGCGTGTGGAAGTGTTGGTACGTGTCCCTGTATTCGTCGCGGTGCCGGTTGAAGTCACCGTGGGCGTGGGGGTGGCAGTCGGCGTTGAACTCGCCGTAACGGTCTTGGTTGGTGTGGGCGTTTTAGTTCCTGTACTGGTTGGGATCTGAGTGGGCGTGGGGGTGCCCGTCGGCGTCTTGGTCGAAGCTGCTGTTGGGGTGGTCGTCGTAGTAGCGGTGGCAGTTGTGGTTGGGCTTGCCGTTGCTGTGTCGGTGGGTAAGGGCGTCGCGCTCGGAGTATCGGTGGGCGTCGAGGATGCGGTGGCGGTCGGGACCGGCGTCTCGGTCGAAGTGGCTGTTGGGGTGGTCGTCGTAGTAGCGGTGGCAGTTGTGGTTGGGCTTGCCGTTGCTGTGTCGGTGGGTAAGGGTGTCGCGCTCGGAGTATCGGTGGGCGTCGAGGATGCGGTGGCGGTCGGGACCGGCGTCTCGGTCGGAGTGTCCGTAGGGGTGTCAGTCAGTGTTTCGCTCGGAGTTGATGCTGGCGTCTCGGTATTCGTTGGGGTCTCGGTTGGGGTCACCGTCGGCGGTTCCGTCGGGGGTTCTGTCAGCGTCTCGTCCGTTAGCTGTAATGGGCCGGCGCTCGCCTGGCTAAGTGACGTAATGATCACCATGAGCAGCATCAACACCCCGAGGTGAAGCTGCGATCGCCCGTACATGGCAACTGTCACTATCGCATGCGGCTGTCGGCGTAAAGACGAGACCGAACCGGAGTTGAACTGAGAGCGCACCACGGCTCTCCCCGCTTCCACCAGGCGCGATCTCTACCTCGCATCGATCGGGGCTGCTCAGACCTAGACGGTAGAAGAGAATCGCACCGGATTCCGAGAGCTGGATCAGCAAAAACATGGCGTTCAACACGATCTTCAAACTGGACCGCATGGCGCGCTCGGTTGCCAGGTCGAAGAAAGGCTGATCCATGAACGTGCACGTGGGTTGTTTGACTTTGACTAGCACTAGACATACTGTCGCCCAGTCCTCGGTACAAAGAGTTGCGGTTGCCAAACATGTGATTGATACCTGCGAGCATCCGAGCGCCGAAAGGGTCAGGGAGGGAAGGCGATGTCTGCCAAGTCATTCGTAGCCGTACTCTTCGCCACCATGGCCATGGGGTTGATTGTGGATCACACGGCCGGAGCCACGCCGCCGCCGCCGAAGCCCGGCGTCCTAGCCGAACCCAAGGCCATGGATCAAGCAGGGGTCCCGGCGGAGTTCTACAAGTGGGTGGTTCCTCCCGATAATCCTCAAACTCCCGCGAAGGTCGCCCTGGGCAAGGCGCTGTTCTTCGACCCGCGGCTTTCGGTGGATAACACGGTGGCATGCGCGACCTGCCACGATCCGGACAAGGGGTTCACCGACCAGCTACGGACTTCCAACGGAGTCCACGATAACTTCGGCCAGCGCAACGCTCCCACGGTGCTCAACGCGATGTTCAACATCGAGCAATTTTGGGACGGCAGGCGGCCGACGTTGGAGGACCAGGCCAGAGATCCGATTCTCAATCCGATCGAGATGGGGATGCCGAGCCAGGAGCCCGTAGTCGAGAAGCTCAACTCGATTGCAGAGTACCAGAAGGGATTCCAGGACGTCTTCGGTCGGGCTCCGAGCTACGACGATCTGGTGAAAGCGATCGCGGCGTACGAGCGGACGCAGATCGCATTCGACTCGCCGTTCGACCGCTTCATGGCGGGTGACAGTAAGGCGCTCACCGAGCCACAGCAGCGGGGATGGGCGCTCTTCAACGGTCAGGGGCGCTGCATGTCGTGCCATGGATGGAACCCCACGCGTCCCCTGTTTACCGACGACCGCTTCCACAACATCGGGGTCTCGGCGCATAATGCTCAATTTGTCCCGCACGCACGCCAGGCGCTCGCGCTGCTGGCGCAGGCGGGAGGAGGGCCGCAGGAGATCGACCGTCTTGCCATCTCGTCCGACATCAGCGAGGTCGGACGCTTCCTGGTGACGAAGCAGCCGCATGACATCGGAGCGTTCCGCACCATGGGCCTGCGCAACCTCTTTGTCACCGAGCCGTACTTTCACGACGGCTCGCAGGCGACGATCTGGGACACGCTCGATCATTACAACAAGGGCGGCGTGCAGAATCCGTTCCTCGACGGCGGCATCGTTCCGCTCGGTCTGAGCGAACAGCAACTGGACGACCTGGCCGCGTTCCTGCTGTCCCTCACCAGCGAGAACTACATGCCGCGAGCCAAGAAGGAGTACGAACATCAATTTAAGATTTCGCGGACCAAGCGTCCGCAGCGCGATACCAAAGCGGCGCTGGCGCTCGCGGGCCGCAACGGCCCCGGTTTCGGCGGCCCCTTCAGCGACATCGGGCCTGGCCAGAAATACATGGCCGAGAACCCTGCTCTGCTGGGCGGCTACTGAGACAGGCGATCACCTGAAGGAGGGTCTGCTATGGCGGCTCGTCACAAAGGCGTGGAAACGAAATATTACGAGGCTCGCGATGGCGTGCTGCGGGCGCTGCGCAACTGCGATCGCCGCACTTTCCTCAGGATCTCGGCGGCGACGATGGGTGCCGTGCTGGCGAAGGGGCTCATGCCGCCCCACACCTTCCAACTCGTGGAGGTTGCCGGCGCGTCCACGGCACCCGAGATCGGCAAAGGCTTCGCCGGCCAAGGTGCCTCGGGCGAACGGCCCTTCACCTTCGCGTACATCTCCGATGCCCATCTCTATGAGCGCACGCTAAACCAGCGCTTCGTACGCGCCATCGTGAAGGCGGTCGACGATGTCAACGCGCTCGATCCACAACCTGACTTTGTGCTGTACGGCGGCGATCTGGCGCAACTGGGAGAACCGTCGCAGCTCGAATTGGGCAGACAGATACTCATGGGGCTCAAAGCGCCGGTGAAGATGATGGTGGGCGAACACGACTGGTTCCTTGACCTAGGTGAGAAATGGCAGGAGCTTTTCGGGCCGCCGACCTACTCGTTCGACTGGAAGGGCGTGCACGTGGTGGTGCTCCAGAGCGTGTACGAAGCGGACTTCTGGACCGCGCGCAAGATGACGGCCGAGGAGCGGATGCAGACGGTCGCGGGCCTCGATAACGCGGTTCAGTCGCGCTTTGAAGTCGGCGACAAACAGCGCGAGTGGCTCAAGAACGACCTGGCGAAGGTTCCCGCAACAACTCCCATTGTCGTCTTCTCACACTCGCCGTTGTACAAGTACTACCGTAACTGGAATTTCTGGACCGAAGACGCCGACGAGGTCCAGGCAATCCTGAAGCCCTATGAGAGGGTGACGGTCATTCACGGCCACACTCACCAGATGCTGTTCAACCAGATCGACAACATCAGCTTCTACGGAATGCTCTCGACAGCGTGGCCCTGGCCGTACGCGCCCGAGGGGCTGCCGAAGTTGACCGTCCAGATGAACCGGGCGGATCCATTCGACCAGTTCGACGGATGCGGCGACGGCCAGGCGACGACGTCGGCCGAGGGAGTCGTCGACAAGATTTACAATCTGTGGGATCGTAACCCGGTCACGGTCAAAGCCAGCTACCTGCGTTCGTTCGGCAAGGTTGATCGGCCGCCCGAGCCGCAGTTCGCCAGCTACTAAGACAGGCCCCCGATTTCCCTAAACACCAGGGGAGGGAAGATGATGAAAACGCGAACCAGGATGGTTGCCGTGGCGGCTGGCTGCGTCGCTGCGGCATCGGCCGTATGTCTGATTGCCAGCAACCGCGGTGCCGGAGTTTATGCGCAAGCGCTGGCCAGTCATCAGCTCCCGCAAAGCCACGACGGCAACGTGGTAGTCCAGTCGTGTGACGGCTCGACCACAGTGGAAATCCCCGGGCTCAAGCCCGGCCAGCAGATGGCTCACGAGCAGGCTGTGGAATTCACGCGTGGGCTGATGGCTGAGTGGCAACGCAAGCATCCCGACCAACACTGGATTATGGCGCAGGCTGAGACCGGAAGCGAAGCGCAAGCGCCCTCACAGCCTGGCGAGGGCGGTGCCAAAGGCCCGGAGGACACGGCAGGGCCGGGCGCCGCGGCGTCAACGGCGCTCAAGAGCCAGCAAGGCGACACCTATGCGAGTTTCCATGAGCGCGACTATAAGATCTGGAAGGCACAGACCGATGCCTTTGTTGAGCAAGGCAACCAGACTTTCCACTCGGCCCAGGCCCTCGGCAGCACGATCGGTGTGAGCTGCGACATGTGCCATCCGAACGCCGCCAACACTCATCCCGAGACCTATCCGAAGTACCAAGAACAGCTGCAGCGCGTGGCTCTGTTACGGGACATGATCAATTGGTGCATCGAGAATCCAGTCAAGGGCGTGACGCTTTCGCCTGACGACTCGAGAATGCGCGCGCTCGAGGCCTACATCCTGGCGCAACGCAACGGGGTACCCCTAGCGTACGGCAAACACTGACCGCCGACCCTCCCGCGTCACGAGGCGGGCTTCTTGATCGCATCCTTCGAGTTACCATGTGTCCCGTGGCCTGCAGCGAAGCGGTAGAGGGAAAAGCCGGCCGCGGGAGCGTTCCGATTGGTCACAAAGGTTTGATCGACCGCAACGCACGGCCGTCCAAGACGGGCGCACTGGGATCGGAGGATTTGAAATGCCGAGCTGCGCGGGCTACCCGTACTTCGGGCGGGGACGCCCGAGCCCTGCAGCAAGATGGTAGGAGGTGATCACAATGGTGTTAACGAACAGGACTATCCTGATTACCGGTGCCTCCTCCGGCATCGGCCGCGCAGTGGCGCTAGCCCTGGCGAGACGGGGAAACAACCTGATCGTGACCGCACGTCGGCAAGCTCTGCTTGAAAGTCTTCAGCAAGAGATTGAATCTGCCGGCAGCCAGTGCCTGGCTATCGCCTGTGATGCCCTGGATGAGGTTGAGTCTTCCACTGTGGTCAGACGCGGGGTGGAGCGGTTCGGCCGCATCGATTGCGCACTGCTGAATATCGGCAATGGACCGCCGTTGAATATGGCCAAAGTCAAGGTAAGCGACGTACGCGACAACATGCGTTTGAACTACGACACCATGGTCAACTACCTGATACCACTTGTCGAGGTGATGAAGCGACAGCGCGACGGTGTCATCGCGCACACCAACTCGCTGGCGGGTTTTCTGGGGTTGCCGATGCAGGGGCCGTATTGCGCCGCCAAAGCCGCGGGGCGCATTCTGTTCGATGCCTGCCGCATCGAATTGAAGGCTTACAACATTCGGTTCTGCGCGCTGCATCCAGGCTTCGTGCACACCGAGGCTGTAGCCAACGACGGCATCCCTGCGCCGTTCGAAATCAGCCCGGAACAGGCAGCCAGCCACATCATTCGCGGGATAGAAAAGGAGAAGAGAGACTACCTCTTCCCGTTCGCGCTGCGTTGGCTCACCCGAGTCGGCTGCATACTTCCGAAACCAGTAACCGGCTTTCTGGTCAGCCAGGCAGTTCCGGATGACTATTAGCTTCAATCTGAAAAGGCATCGTCCCGGCCAATGTCGCCGCCTTCATCCGCCTCCAGAATCACCCCGTTGGGGTGATCTCTAGGGAGGGGCCTTCCCGCCGAAGGCCCTGTGAGCGGTCGCCAGGGGAAGGAACAGCGTGCGGGGCTGGCTGACCAGAGGACGAAAACCGTAGCGCTGATAGAATGCCACCGCCTGATCGTTTTTGGCATCGACGAGCAGTGTGAAGGTCGCAATGTTGGTTTGCAGCGTCCGATCAACGGCGTTCATGAGCAACGCGCCGCCAAGACCGCGACGCTGGAAACCCCTGTCGACAGCCAGGCCCCCGATCCGGACGGCCGGCAAGGTGGGGTAGCGCGGCAGGCGCTTCGTGTCCTCGGGGGGCAAATCCGCGAGCGCAACGCTCGCCGCGGAGAGCGTGTAATAGGCGGCCACGCGGCCGGTGGCGACCTCGATGGCGACGAAGCAATTCGTGACGCGCCGGCGGATGTCCTGCGTGACCTGCTTTTGAAAGTAGCGGTCGAGGGGCGGCTCGCCGCAGTGAAAAGCGGTGCGGTCATGACCCTCGCCGAGTATTTCGAAGCGAAAGGGGGGCTGCGTCATCCCGCGCCGAACAGCTCACGGTAGCGGCGGACGGCCTTCTTGAGGGCCGCGGTTGGGGCGGGCGGTCGAAGGATCGCTTGGGCGATCCGGCGTTGATCCTCAAGAGAGAGGCGGATGATTTCGGTTTGCTCAATGGTGCGGCACGCAGCTTCGTCGGCCGCGGCCACGACAAAGTCGGTGACGGTGCGGCCTTGGATCTCGGCCGCCCGTTTCAATCGGGCGAGCACCGGCTGCGGCAGCCGCGCCTCCAGCCGGGCGGTGGTTGGGGCTTCTTGTTTCATGGCTCCGGAGTATATACGGCAGACTGCCGTACGTTGCAAGCCTTGCGATCGGGGCCTTGCGATCGGGGCGACGTTCAACATCTACGCGTTTTTTGCGCGAAGAGGTCGCCACGTGGGACCGTGAGCAATTCCTCACCGTCACTCTCGGCAAGAAGCACAAGGTCATTGCCATCGATCGGGTGGGTGTCGGCAGCCTCACCGCCTCGATCGTGATTCCACGTGAGGTCTTCAAAGGCATCGTCCCGGCCAATGTCGCCGCCTTCATCTGCCTCCATCGGCTCAGTTAGGCGATACTTGCTCGTCAAGTGGTCGCAGCAGCGACCTGAGATCCACGACTTGGTACCCAAGCCCCTGGATTCGCTTCAACCGTCTCGACAAGCTCCGGTCCTGTGTTACGAAGACGTCCGCAAGTCCCGCGAGCCCCGCATGCATAAGGTCCCGTGAATCGCCCGGCTTCGGCGCGAGCCCTTCGAAGCTGTAAGAGTAGATCAGCGAAACGCTCGCTTCAATGTAAGCCTTCGGATACCGGAGTCCCAAAAGCCGATCGACTTGCTCGTTGGATACATCAGTCGAGAGGCGAGCCAACATGTCTTCGGCCGCGCGCCTGCGGCCTTGCTCGAGGTACCGATCGAAAGGAACGCGTCGCCCCGACGGATTTAGCGTCCTCAAGTTGACTCGAATTGTCTCGCAACCCCGCCGCATACCCTCGTGGAACTTCCGGATCTGGATCGCGGTGGACGCATCCGAATCGAGTAGCTCGCGGTCGCCTTCGGGACTAGCTTCAAACAGCCGATCGAGGCCCGCCTCAAGCGTTTCCTGGTCGTAGAGGTAGGGATCAGGTGCTTCTGTGCCGCGGATAGCCGACAGTACGGAGAGTTCCGCCAATTCCCCGGGCTCCCGGAAGAACTTGTCCAGCGAGGCTAGGTCTCGCATCAGGTTTGCGAGCGTCCGGGCGGCATGGGGCCTTGATCTGACGAGGCCGACCGCCTCTTCCAAGTTGAAAACGCTTAATCGCAGCACCACGCCGCCCGCCCTAAGGTATCTGCGTAGATATGCAACGTCCCCGTCGGAGACGCCCAGGCGCTTGTTGATATGGTCGTACACGTTCGTGTCGAAATAGAGCGTCCTCTGCATGCTTCGCCTGAGTTTGCGGGGGCTCTTGAGCTTTTACGGCTCGGCCTTGCGATCTCGATGCCGATGACACGCCGCAGAGCCCTCGCGCGTCCCGAGGTCGGACGCGATGTGGTCAGCGAACACGGCACGACCGAACGGAGTCAATTGTCGAGCCATCGTGTCCGTGAAATCGCGCCGTAGCTCCTCTCGGGTGGAAGTCGAAAAGAGGCAGCGGCCGAGCGTCAAAATAAGTCCAAGACCCTGGCCGAGCGAGAACGCCCGGCTTTCGCTCAAGTAGCGGGCAGTCGCGACGGAGTAGAACGCTACAGCAAAGGCGGCGCCGAGAAACCCTCAATGGACACCTTCGATCCGGCCAGTCATGGACATGTCCAATCCGGCCAGTTGCGAGTGGTGCCAAAAGCTGCAAATCGAGGCCAGCGCAGGGCTTTCACCCCAAAGTGAAGCCCTGC
>Ga0187884_10001155_pt1 | contig 24495 bp, 34 predicted proteins | sample June2016WEW_20_4_FD_132983 | JGI IMG/M metagenome (GOLD analysis project Ga0187884, IMG submission 132983) | Peatland microbial communities from SPRUCE experiment site at the Marcell Experimental Forest, Minnesota, USA - June2016WEW_20_40 | ecosystem: Environmental > Terrestrial > Soil >...
ACTAACTACAGGTCGTGCGGAACCCGCGACTGGCTCAAGGTCGGCGTTCCGTCCTGTGCCATTGCACACGCCAGACCTCCCGTGGAAATCGAGGCTAGCCCAACAATTCGGGAGGCAGATGGGAGGCAGATGGGGACAGCCTGAAGCGACACCGATGGAAATCTGCTTTCTGGGACGGACCCAGTGTCCCCGGAGGGGATTTCGGCGATTTTTGGGCTCGGTTTCCTCCCCGCTGGGCTTACGGGCCGCCTCAGGCGGCGCGGAATTAGCCGAGAAGCGTCCATCTGTAGGGCGTGTGCCTTCCGTGGGCCGCAGCGGGGCGCACTTCCGGAAGCTGCGAGGCCCGAAAATGGCCATGGACCGCAACAAACGGCACCCCGAACCGCGTAAAATCAATCTTGGGACGGAGCCGAGTGTCCCAAAGCGAGAATTTGTGGCGGCGTCGCCTCAGTCTGTCCCGCGGCGCACCTTCTTCATTCCGGAAGTGGGGAAATCGTGAACATGTCGGAGTGCTCTGACGTGTTCGCCGTTCCGGCCAAGGGCTCACGCCAGGCTGTCCCCTTCGGGCCATCGTCCCTTTCGGCCCCCAGAACTTGAGGGGAGGGGCTTGAAGCGTGCCTCCTCATGAGCGGCACGAAATGCAACGTGCCCGACCCGCTCCAGAAGGAATTTAACGCCAAGCAGCTCACGCTTGGCCAATACCTTCTAAAGAAACACCAATAGGGCCACGTTTGAGGGGACGGAATTCAAATTTCGTGAGAACGCGGTTGTTCATCGTTACGGTGGATTGATACCACTTCCCGCCAATGCTCTGAAAGCGGAAGATGACTTGGCAGTTCCCGGCGTAGGGCGAAGCGTTGAGTGTTTCCGGTATTTGTACGGGCTGGCCCAGGAGAACGTAGAACAGATAGCGTGGCTGGTCCGGGCGTTGGGGAGTATCGAGAGATTTGAACTGATAGCTGACATTCAGCGCAATCCCTGTACCGATGTTCTGGACCACGAACTGCGCGTCGCTCCCACGCACGACCATAGCACCAACGGCGCCGTGCATGTCCAAAATAGCATCCGCGGGATCGCGCAATTTAGCCCAGATGGTCAGGCACGGTTTCGCCATGCTCTCGACCTGCTCCATCGCGGCTTTCCGCAATTTCATGGTCTCAATGGCATACCAAATGAGAACGCCAAGCGCCCCCAGGCCCACGACAAAATTCAGGAACGGGATGTGTGCGGACATTGCTTAAACCCCAGAAAAGGAGCGTAGCACGAGGAAATACAGATCGAAAAGCCCGCCGCCCGCGAGGAGAAACGGCGGGGACGCGTCTACAGCTCTACCTCTACCTCGTTGCCGTCAGGGTCAATCTCGTCCACTCGCTCTGCACTGAAAAAAATTACTTCTGTCTGGGGGGAACCTGGGGACAGCCCGCGTGTTTCTGGGAGAGAATTTGCCTCGCCCGCGCAACGCCAGCACGCTCCCTGTTGGCTCACGGGGGAAACACGCGGGCTGTCCCCAGGTTCCCCCGGGTTCCCCGAAGACGCTTCATACCTTCAGCATAACGCCAGACATTTTCTCGCGGCGACGTTCTAGAGGAATCAACGCCGTGTCGCTTGTGGACGGCGTGAGCCTTTGGTTCATTTCTCCCAATGCCTACGCACTTCGGCCTTCGCTTCCTCTAGGTTCGTTGCGGACCTTTTCGCATCATTGCTCAACTGCTTAGGCGCGGGGTCTGGGCTATCCCGAAACGTAGCGCTCACCCTTTTCAGGAGTTTAATCGAGTCCTCTATCCAGCCCTCGGTTGTTGACATGGCCATGGCAGATCATTGTATCCACCTTCGTCGGTAAAAGCCCTCCGCTCTTTTCTCTCCCGCCCGCGCCCCCCAGGAAAACCAGGGGACGAGAGGAAAACCGCGGGACAGACTTGACGTTTCCGCCGGGGGCCGAAGGGCACAGCCCGGCTTGAGGCTCTTATCCAGAATGGCAAACCCGTCGAACGCGAAGTTGGTTTTTCAAACCAGCTCGATGCGCAGATCACGGCCCATAGCGTGTGCCGCGCGCGTTAGGGTTTGCAGTGTCACCGAGGCGTTGCCAGGATCGAGAAGACGATCGAGCGCCGCGCGGCTTGTGTTCATGCGCCGCGCCATCTCTACCTTGCTGATTTTGTCCTTCTCCATCGTTTGTTGAACTTGCCAGGCCAGCGTTTCTTTCAGCACGACCGCGCGGGTCTCTTCGAGAACGCCTTCCTCCTTCAGGAAGTCCTCCAGCGACGGGCCGATATGCTCGTTGCGTTTTTTCATTTCGTAACGTCCTGACGGCCCGGTGCCCGGCAGCCAAATCTTAGGCGACACGTCCCCGGCTTGTCGGCTTTGGCCTCGGATCGTCTTCGGCAATGCCGGACAGAACCACTGGCGCACGGTCGGGAAACTCGGCGACCAGCGAAAGATTCCCGCCCATGGCCTCGACCGTTTTTCGGAGCGTGGACAGCAAGAGATCGCTCCGCTTTTCCAGGCGCGAAACACTGTCCTGGGTGACCCCGAGCGTCTTGGCCATCTTTACCTGCGTGAGTTTGCGCGCGTGCCGCAGTTCGCGCAAGGTCATTTCCTCGGCAATCAGCTCAGCGGCGCGGGCCTCGACCTTCCTGCGTTGGGCGGGGCTCAGTTCCTTCATTTTGTCCTTCAGCGTGATTGGCATGGCTATGTCCCCTTCTTCTTCGTTCGTGACAGGTGCTCATCGAATCTTTCGTCGGCCTTTGCTATGAGCTGGCGGTAAAATCTCCTCTCGCCGCCGCCCGACTTGTCCCCCGCGATCAGAAGTTTCGGGTCGAACGCGAAGGCGACGCGCCAGACACCGTCTGCCGCGTCAAAGCGCAACTCCTTCCTATTCGCGTGGCGCGAACCTTTGAGCGTATCGACGCGGAGAAATCGGAGAGATCGGGGACAGTAACCCCTGCGCCGGGTTTTCGGGCTCGACACCTGGGGCCGGGGGTTTCCGCCGGGGAAACCGGGAGGTCACCTGTTTGGCCATTAATGGAGCCCGCCGGGCGAGACGGAGGCCACGGGCCTCCGCCACGATCAACGGCCCACGCGGGCAGGCTGGTTCTCTTTAGTTCCCATGAGCGCGGAGGTAACCATATACGCCGAGCGCGTCATTCCTTCCTTCTTCGCGCGCCGGTCGATCTCCGCCATCTGGCTCTTGCGCGCCGTGATGTTAAACCGCCCCGCCTTCTCCCCGACATCCAGGCTCACCAGAAATGCGACCGCACCCTTCATGGCGGGATCGTCCGCCAGAGCGTCGAGGGTCGAAGCCTCCGGGATTGCCTCTCCGTCCTCCATCATCCCCTCGATATGCAGGCTCAACGCTTGGACCGCCATCCTGCGCGCTTCGTCGAGCGTCTTGCCAGCCGTCACACAGCCTGGAAAATCGGGGAAGCTTACGCCGAAATCCGACTTCCGATCTTTATGAAGATATGCAATGTACTCCATGGCTTCGCTCCCTTCCAGCGCCGAGACCTACAACAGCTCGATCGTTACACGCCGCCCGACTATCGCGGCCGCCCGCTGCAGGCTCCCGAGAGTAATGTCGTTTTTCGGATCGAGGATACGGTCAACCTGGGTGCGGCTCGTTTTGAGCAGCGTCGCCATCTTGTTCTTGGAGATTCTCTTTTTCTTCATCGCCTCGGCGAGCTGCCACGCGACGACCTCTTTGATCGCCTGCGCTTGCGCCTCTTCGAAGATACCCTCCTCCTTGAGGAAGTCATCGATGCCGGAACCTATATGGTTCTTGCTCATCGCTCCAACTCCTTCTGGCGCTTTCGCGCCGTTGCCAAATCCTCATCGGGCCTGCGCCTTATCCAGTACAATGTACCATAAAAGGTTCATGTTTGCCCACTTCGCGCAGGCGGTCAATGCACACGGAACACAATGGTCCCCGACAAACGCCGATGAAGAAAGTAAATGGCTTATTTGTTTTTTCACGGAGCCGGAAGTGCGCAAAAATGCTAACGATGCACAACTGGAGGCGCTTGAAAAGACCGCTCCCTTTGGTCGCGGCTCGGTAACGAGCGACAGGTATAATTCCGGAGCAGGGGTGAAATGGCGACGGAAGCGGACGATCTGGATGAAGCGATGGCGCACCACCGCGCCGGGCGGTTGGCCGAAGCGGCAGCGGGATATCGGGCCGTGCTGTTGCACAATCCGCGCCAGCCGGACGCGCTCTACCTGCTGGGGATGGTAGCGCACCAGACGGGACGGAGCGAGGCGGCCATCCGCATGTTCCGCCAGGCGCTGGCGGCGAAGCCGGACCACGCCCACTGCTGGAACCTGCTGGGTTTGGCGCTAGCGGCTGCGGGGCGCAGCCTGACAAGAGAATCGCCGTTCACCCGCCGCTGCCCAACGCCAGCATTCCCGCCCGCATTCGAGGGTGCCTCTGCATCAGGCGGAGGAAGCGGGTCTCGCTGCCACGCTGCTTGGCGTGAAGGATCTCCGCCGCGGCGCGCAACTCCTCCTTCGTCCATTGCGCCAGGTCCGGAATCAGGCTCAGCGCGAGAGCCAGGTCGTGGCGCGCGTCCATTCCCAGAGCTCGAGACACGCGTGTCGATGCCGCGCGGCGGAATTTCTCCGGGTCGCCGCCAAATCGCTCCGCGATCGTCCGCTGCATGGCCAGACCGATGTTCCGGATACGGAACCGGTCCCAGGCGCCCGGCGTTGCCCGAGGGCTCTCGAACAGGATGTACCCGGCGGCGAGCTTCTCGAGCGTGCGCTTGGAGCTTCGGTAGCCCGGTTGTCGCTCCATCCGGCTCTCCTCCCGTTCCACCAGCTTCGCGATCTCCGGATCTACGGCGCGGAACCCCAGCTTTCGATAGAACCAGAATGCCCCCGAAGCCACCGCTTCCGGGTTTTCGTGCCCGATCTGGTAGGGATCCACCGAAAAAACCTCCGCTCCCAGCACCTGGCGGAACAGGCGCAGCAGTTGCGCATACAGCCATCCGGATTCGCCTTCGCGGAAGGTGTAATAGAGGTTGAAGCCCACCTCGGCGCGCTCGAACCACGAAAGCAGCTCCACGTAGCCGGCGGGCACGCCGTTCTTGAAGAACATCCCACCGTGATACGCGCGCAGGGGCAAGCGCCATTCCGCCGGTATACCGAAGAAGTAGATCTCCACGCCGCGGCCCGGGCTCGCCTGGAACACGCCGCTCCCATCCGCATGGCTGAAGCCGTAGAGCTGGCGGTAACGCATGGCGGACGTGTCGAGGATGAGGTCGAGCATCTTACGGCCGTCGGCGCGGGAAAGGCGCCTGAGGGGAAGCGTGGGACCTTCCAGTTCCTGCGCGAGGGAGACGCCGGCACGCCGCAGCAGCGGTTCGCGATGGCAATATAGTTTTCGTGAGGGTAGCCTAAGGCGAGAGCGCGATGATCGGGCGCCATCGAGCTTCCAGGTAAGCGGCAGCTCGAGCGCATCGTAGATGGCCGCCCGCTCGCGAGGGCTCAATGGCAGGCTTTCGATCCGCGCCAGCAGCCACCCGAGGGCACTGGCGCCGCGGGGCCGCGCGGCGTCAATCCACTGGCGGAACGGGGAGTGTGCTTCCACCGGCCAATCTTCCGCCGCCAGGGGAGTCAGCCGTGCCATCGCCGGGCCCAGCCTGTCGGCGGTGTCGTAGCGGTCCCAGGCGATCTCCAGGTTGCGCGGGTAGCGCTCTCCCAAGCGAAGGGCCACTTCATAGTCGAACACCGCCGAGAGGGAAGTGCCGGCGATGCCCGAGATTTCCGGCTCTTCGAATGCCGGGAGATCCCCGCCCACAACCGCGATGCGTTCCTGTAATGAAAGAGGATGGCATCGGCCAGCCGGGCCACCTCGGGTGTGCGCGGATAGGCCCGAAGGAACAGCAGGGTCTCGTGAAACCGGATCAGATCCTCCGCGCCGGTGAAATGCCGCTTCGCCGCCGACGCCAGCAACCGTTCCAATGCCCCGGTCTCCGGGGGGCCGAAGCGCCTCTTCCACTCGTCCAGACGGTCCAGCAGCGTGCCAACCATCGCTCTTGAGCTTAGCTCGTGGCTCCATGCGCCGCTTCGGAAATTCGGTGCTGGGTCGCCATCGATCGCGCGTGGCCCCCGCCATCCTCGAACTTCCGCAAAAGCTGCGAAACCGAGCCGCGACCACCCTCCCGCCGGGGTGGGCAGGACACGGGAATCGCGCGGGAGTAATATAGTCATGTTCTATGAAGACGAATAAGAAGGTCCTGTTGGCCGCGACCGTCACGGTTGCCACCCTCGCGCTATTCGCCTGTTCGCAAGCTCCGACCCCAGCGGCGAACCCCGCGACCGAAACGAAGAAGGAGGCGGTGAAGCCCCCGGAGGCCGTAACCGCGCAAACTGCCTTCTATGAATCCTACAAGCTGGCGCGCAGTTGGGCCACCGACCTGCTGGCGCTCAGCGTAACCAGCGGCGAAGTGCCGAACATCAAGAACGAGGACGGGAAGTGCGGGCAGTGGACTACCGTCTTTGTTTCCCCGAGCCTGAAGCAGGCCCGCAGTTTCACCTACGCGGTGGCCAGCAGCGGAACCGACATCAGTAAGGGTGTCAACGTGGGCAACGCGCTGCCCTGGGGCGGCGAAACTCGCGACAGTATGCCGTTCACCAATGGCCAGTTTTCGGTGGATTCCGATGCCGCTTACAAGACCGGCCTGCAGAAGGCATCGGACTGGCTGAAGGCCCATCCGGGCGAAAAGGTTTCGTTCCGGTTGGGCAACGCCACCCGGTTCGGGGCGCCAGTCTGGTACATCATGTGGGGCAGCACCCAGAACGGCTATGCGGCGTTGGTGAGCGCCACCACCGGCTTGATTGTGCAATAGAGCCGGCGGGCCGTAACATAGCGGCGCAATACGGTTGGCGCGGTCTCCTAATCGCAGCCGCGCGCGCCGAGCCAGGAACGCAGCCAAAGCGCAGCGGAAGCCCGCCAAGACGCCGCGCTAAGGCAGCCAGGGGGCGTTCGTGTACTCTCAAAAGGGTGTGGAGAACGCGGACACCCGCGCGGCGTGCCGGTGCCACGCACGCCGCAAGCGCCACTACGCGGCTGTCATCGCTCCGGCGATCCCCAGCACCAGACTGGGAGCCAATATACTCCGCGCCATAAATGGGTCGCAAGGCCCCTCTTTGGAGATCGAGCGAGTGTGGGAGACCTATTGGTGGACCTGGTGAGATTCGAACTCACGACCTCTTCCATGCCATGGAAGCCAGATCAATCACTTACGGACAAGTTCCTCGTGGTTTCATGCAGTTACAGACGCCAGTTTTGGACCGCGTTTGGACCGCGTGACCTCTTCCATGTTTTCCGGACCCTGCCCGGACCTCGTGATCCTCGCCCCTATTGGACCTCGCTGGCCACTCGCTTGCTTCTTCACGCGCACGCGCTGATATCGACTTTTGAAATGCGTCCGTTGGGCAGACATTTTTCCCTTTTCTCGCGCTATAAAGGGTTTTTTCATCCCATGCACCCCACGGCGGGCTATGTGGCGGCGGGGTTGGGGGAATCGCGCCGGTCATGTGGCTGAACAGCGGCATCTTCGCGGGCGGGCTGTATCGGCTCATCCCGGCCTCCTGGGCAGTTCGGAGATGGTCACGCGTCCCAGTTCCCATTGCCCCCGTGCTTCTTCCCGTTCCCACGCAGGGCCAGCACCAGCGACCACGCCAGGGCCGGCAGCGCGCGGAAGATGGCGCCCAGGTCTTCATAGCCGTGCTTGGCCGAAATCTTCCCGAGAGCCATGCGGTGCGTCGGCGATGGCGCGGCGCGCCGCCGCTCCCACCGGGAAACCCTGCACCCGCGCATCGTCTCCCCGCCCTTGTGCTCTCCCCACTTGTTCATCTCGGCTGCCAGCCGTATTTGCGACCACCGCAGCCGTTCGCGCAGGACCACCACTGCCACGCTCATCGCTTTGCGCATCAACATCGTGGTCCCTTTCATTCATCAGCCTTTCCCCACTCTCGCTATGTGGAGATCCCGGCCGCGCAAGTCCCGCCAGCCGCCCGAGTGGTGGAGGGCGAAGAAGCCTACCGTCCGGCCGTCGTGCTTGTGGCGGATGACGACCAGGAAGTCCACCCGCCACTCATGCATGATCTGCTTCGCCTGGTGCGATACCGATTCTGGACCGAGGTCGGGCAATTCGCGAGGCGTCGCCGCCTCTATCACCTCGCCCACCACATGGCCGGGCGGTCCAGCAATCAGTACGAGGTCGCCTACTGCAAAAGGACATTCGCCCCTCGCCAGTTCGCGGACGCGCTCTTTTACGAACGGGAGTTTGCACTTCGGGCACCAGTAGTGGGCTGGCCCCCACTCCTCGGGCGCTTCGGTCAGCGCCGCGCCGCACAGTGGGCAGGCCGGACTCAAGTTCATCGTTTTTCCCCCGCGGGCCCAAGCAGGTGGCTCCGGCACACGGGAGTCAACGGCATGTGGACCTTACCGGAGTCCTTCGGAATGATCGCGGCCATCGTCTTCGCCTTGAATGAAATCAGGAGCGTCCAGTGCGTTTTGCTCTTCCTTCCGCACTCCGCGCAGGGCACGGCCGTGCTGTACCGGAGGAACCGGACGACCGACCGCTGCTCCTCCGTGAACATGCGATTCGGTCTTGCTTCGAAGATCTCAACGGCGTTGGCGGGCGTTTCGTCCAGGCGCTTCATATTTCAGTTGTTCTGGTGGCGTGCCAGCATTCCGAGCAGCGCCCGCCGCACCACGCGGGCGATTTCCTTCAACTGTTTCTCCGGAATCCGGATCTCCATGAACGGTTCGGGCGGGTGCTCCTCGAAGTACTCCAGGGCCGCGCGCGCCGCCTCCCGCCGCGTCGCACCAGGCGGGTCGTCCTCGCAGCCGCCGTAGCAGGGGCACGCTCCTTTCTGGTGGCCCACCGACCCGATGACCCCGCGAATGAAGCACTCGAAGTGGAACGGGTTCGGGTGGCCGTTGAGGAACACGCCCCGGTCGCCAGCCACGATCCTCTCCTCGCAGTGAGCGCACAGCACGCCGACCGGCGTCTCGACCCTGTCCGCCGGGTCGCACGTGGGTGCGAGCCATGATTCGCCAAACCAGTTCACAATCCGTCCTCCCTGGTGGGTTCATGCTGGCTGGCGCGCTGCCAGATTTCCCATAGGTCGGGGAAGTCGCGGCGGATGCCTTCGAGCTTAACGGTCATGCGCGCCGAGAGGTTCGACAGTTCCGCGATGCTTCCGATCAGTTCGCCGAAGACCGGGTTCTTGAGGATGTCTTCGCGGGTGGATGCCTCGTGGATCAGCGCGTCGCTCATCGCAGCCAGGCGAATGTAGATGGTGTGGAAGTGATTCACCGGCTTCACCGCGGAAGCCGGCGGAACCCAGTTCTTGCCGGTCATGTGACCTCCATGGCGCGCGCCGCCCGCAACCCTTCCGTGACGCATGCCCAATGGCAGAGCGCCGCCTCGACCGTGTGAGCGCGGCAGTCGGTGGGAGGACTCTCTATCGGAACCAGGGTGGTTTCATCGCCAGCCTCAATTGGGCGCCTGCAGACGCCACATGGTTCCCCGATGCTTGGGTGGCCGGCGGGAAGCGGTGAGTATTTTCGTGGGTCCATAGCGCGCCTATTTCGATCGCTGCCCCTTGTGCGTCTCGCCAATCCGCCGGAGGCGCTCGCGAGCTTCGGCGATCGAGAGGTGATGCGCGAGCACGTACCGCCGGATCTTCTGGCACTGGCTCTTCCTGTTGCCTTTTCCGGCGCAGACAAACTGCTTGCTTGCTCCAACTTGTGGCCGATCAGTTTCCTCACCACACACTTCGCAGAGGATTGGCGCGCGCTTCGCACGGCGGATGATCACCGGACGTCTGCCGGGTATCCAGGCAAAGATGCGTGGCTCGCGGATCACGACCCGGAGCCGCACGCCGGCGCGCTTTGCCGCCGTGTGAATTGCGGATTTCGCGCCTGCGGTGGACTCGTCCGGTCTGAACGACAGTTCCAGCGCTTCGTCGGTTTCGAGGTAGGAGAGACGGTTCACCACACGGTCCCAATAGCCCTTGCCGAAGCTCGCCCGATGAGCGGCTGGAATCTCCCTCCGCTTGATCACGCGATCCCCCGGCTCTCTGCGTCTTTTGGCCAGGTTTTGCACTCTGCATCGCGATGCGATCCATAGAGAACCTCAAATGGCGTCGCCCTTTCAATCTATGTTGGGGTTCAATCGGTACTCGCCGGGACCGATCTTGCTAAAGACTCCTTGTTCAGTGAGTTTGCCGACCTTGGTATACATCGTCGTCGTGTAGAAGGAATGCTTGATGCCGCGCGTCCTCCCTTCGTTAGCCGCGCGAAACTGCGCGAGGTTGAGCCTGCCGCCCGCTTGCTTCGCCCACGCGATCAGAAGTTCAGCCTGGAGCAGGCCGCGACCGGCATTCGACGTGGCCGGCGCTCGCGTCGCATGCGCCTCCCGGCGTTTTGGGGGCTTCCGGGCTGAGCCCTTTCGAGCTTGGTGCGCCGGCGGCTCCGGTGGCGCTTGCAGCAACGGCGGCGGTACAACCGGTTCGTGGATTGCGGCCATTTCGCCGGTGAAGCCGTTTCCGCCAAATCCCGGTAGTTCGTTGAGGTTCTGGATCATGCCTTGCGATAGGAGAAAGTGGACCAACTGAGTATTGTTGGCCGTCAGCAAGTCGATCTGCTGCTGGTTGCGCTGGATCGTCGCGAGAGTTTCCTGCATGCCCATCGTGATTTTCATGCGGTCCTCGTAAGTGCCTTGATGGTTCGGATGTACGAAGAGAATGTCGTCGACGGCTGCTTGCGAAATATGTCCGTATCGTCGAACGCCTGGCGGGAACGCTTCCCGAGGTTGGTGAGGATGAAACCGCCACGGCTCTTCTCGTACCGGATGTAGCCGCGATGGAAGAGGCTGCCGAAGCTTCGCTGGTCCACACAGAGCGCGTCGCCGGTGACCATCACGAAGCTTGACCGTTCATCGGTGAAAAGCCGGAGCGCGGCGTATTGCCGGTTGCTGAGGAGTACTTTCGCCGGGATGCCATTGAGCTTGCCCGTTTGCATAGTGCGACGCTGCGGTCCCTCTTCCTCTGGATTTGCACAGGACAGATTAAACAGGAAGCGCGTCCGAACACATCGATTCTAGTCATGCGAAGTGCGCCTGTCCGGCAACATCGAAGATCCTGGTGAGAAGCACCGTGCCATTCGCTGGCGAGAGATGAGGCCGAAGTGGCTAGCGAATCAAATACTTGCAAGGAATTCAGCAAGGGGCCAACTGCCCGAACAGAAATCGACTGCCGCGTCTGCTTTCGGAGTACAGGGCGGCCATCGGTTGTTTGGTCGTTTGGTGTCGGGCGCCATTCTGGTCGCTAACCTAAAGCGCGTGGCTGTTCCGGGAATGCTCGCTGCCGCCAGACTGGCAGTGAGATTGCGCTGACCGAAGAACAACAGGCAGATCAACTGATCAACTTGCCCCTTCCCGAGTGGCAGAGAGGAGCGATGGGCGACGAGACATGGAAGACAGAATACTATAATACTGGAGAACTTCATCATCATGAGCTGGTCGAGCAATCGAGCATTCTAGTGGCAGGCCTTCTTGAAGTCTTGAAGGGGCTTGGGCAGTCTGACTGAAGTACACCGCTGAGTCACTCGATTCTGGCCGAGTGCCCTGACGATTGCCGCCATGGTGGGCAGCCTATGGCTCTTGGCGCTAGCGTCGAAGTCTCTCCCAACCAGAACCACCTACGCGGTTTGGACCGGCATCGGCGTGGCAAGCACTGTCTCGGAGAGCCGAAGACTGCCGCCCGAATCGCATGCCTGTGCCTGGTCATGATTGGTCTGCTCGGCCTCAGACTGGTTTCGTCGCACCAGTGATTGTCGAGGACCACCGAACCACACGGCGCTAGCGCCTCACTTGGTCTTCCAACACTCTCCAACCTTCGTGTACTTCTTTGATCCACAACGCGGGCATTTGCAGTTGCTCACGCCACCGCAGTTGTAGCAATAGATGCTTGAGCAACCATTGCAGCGATACACATCGAAGTAGACGCCGCCGCCAATCCCACCGGACGGCGAGTGGCCGCAATTTGGACATCGAGAATAGGTTGCCACTGATAATACTCCTCCTCATGACCCCGTACTGCTCAATCAATTGCCCTTACTTACGCCCACGTCCCCACGTAGGGCTTCGATTTCTCCTCAGTGCGTAGGTCTCCTGGAACTAGGTTGCACATTCGCACATTCCGCGCTTCGTGCCGTCGGATTGTGCGACCGAAACTGACGCGAACACTCTTTGGTAAAGTAAATGGCGGTACGACCTCCGGAGGGATTGATGAAAGTGAGGACGTCGAAAATCAATCCCTCGTCAACGTCCAGTTCCCCTGCAATAGTCCCGCCAACTGGAAGCATTCTTGATCTGACTAATCCTCTACAGGCAAAAAATGCCTCATGCGCGTTCACGACGAGGTATCCCTTCTTCAAGCGGGAAACTCCCCTAACAGTGCGCGCGAAGCAGAGGTAAACTCGCAAGGCGTTCACGTCCGCCGAGACTGGAAGCTTGCGGTCCAGCCATGTCGGCGGACGGGTCAAACCAGGGTGCCAGAAAATCATGCGCCCAGCGACGCCCCTGAGGACAAATATGATGGTTCTGAACAGGAGCGGTGCCAGCCAGGCCATCAGGACAATAAGGCACAGCAGCAGGCACAATCCGATGAGAGGGTGGCTGTAGGCCAGTGCGAGCAGAGCGACGACGCCCAGGTCCTCCAACACGCTAATAATCGAGTGTGCGACTGGGTCCGGATATTTGTGTGCCAGAACTCGGAATCCCATCTTGGTCGAATGCGTTCCCAGGGCGACGGAGCCACCGACCATGAAGGCCACGACCTGGAGCATCGGATCGAGACCGGACGCACTTGCCACCGCAAGTAGGGCGCCACCTACTGGGCGCACGAAGGTGTGTAGTCCGTCCCACAGTGTGCTGACCAACGGAATCTTATCTGCCAGAAACTCCAGCGCATACAAGGCTCCGGCAAGCGCGATTACGACCGGATGGGCAAGGATCGCCAATTCCGAAGGCAGTCCCGTGACCCAGTGATAGCGGATACCGAGGCCAACGACCAGAACAGTAGCGTAGAGGTTAATTCCTGAAACAAAGGAGAGGCCCAAGATCCTTGTCAACGTGTTGATCGCATTCATATTGGCCTGCCGCTGATGTCATAGTCTGCCGCCGGATGCTTTCGGGGCCGGCTACCTCGCCTGGGACTGCCGCACGATGCCGCCGATGAGCGCAGCGAGGAACAGCAATAGATTATGGACAAATAGGATTACGCCAATTGCTCCAGCAATAACCGTTCCGACTGCGCCGACAATTGGGAGGTGCGAAAACGTTGCTGCCAACGCTCCAATCCCAAGAATCATAACCGAAAGCAACAGGGCCGGTATCAGTGCTGCAAGCAGCGCTCGGCCCGCGGTGCCGGCTCGGCGACCGCCGACGTAGCCACCAAGCGTCGGGCCGAGAAATGGACCGACAACGGGAATCCAACCCAACAAGATGGTCAGAATAAATGAGAGGCCGAACATCCAGGCTATGGCTCCCAGAAGACTCGACCGCCCATACATCACTCTGTCCGCAATTTCACTTGTCTCCATACCATTCACCCCTTCATCAAGGCGTCCCAGCCCTGTGCTTCCTATAGTCACGCCTTGGATGCCGGCAGACGAGATTTCACCTGGAGTCAGGTCGTTCTCACCCGCACTCCTGAACGCCCGCGCATAGCACGCGAACAACCGAAGGTCTCGATGCACAGATGCGCGTCCTGCCGTAAGCGCAGGACTGTATCACCTCAAAGGTGTCACGCGCCCCGGTTCACAAGTGCTTCACGCAATCTCTGTGCCGCCACAAGAAGCACCGAGCCGGCAACAAACGCCAGGATAACAACGCGCCAAGCCTCCGCGCCGAGAGGCACGATCTCGTAAAACTTGTGCAGAAACCGCGTGAGTAAATTGCTTGACGTGACGCTGACGGCCGCGACATACACCAGGATCATACCTAGGGCAAACGACAGATACCAGCGCCGTCCCTTCACCCCGCGCCGGGAGATGATCAACATAAAGTTGACGACGGAGATCAATACCATGATGGAAACCATCGCCATTTTGGGCACTTCCCCGTCTGATCCGGCGATTCCATTCTTCGCATAGGCGAAGCCCGCATAGCCAAACGACACGATTACGAGCGCCGACAGCGCCACAAATGAGAGCATGTCCAGGAAGAACCGCTTCTGCCGTTCCGTACTGGAATTTGTGAATGCGATCAACATCGCGGGAGCGCCAATCGCAAAGATGTTGAACAGTGACACCCGTCTGGGGGTCAGGGGGAAGTCCAGCAAAAACAGCGCGGAAGCGAGAGTCAGGTAAATGACCAGAAAATTCTTGGTTAGGAACAACTTGGCCACCGTACCCACGGTATTGATGATCTTCTTGCCTTCTTCAAACACCTGCGGCAGCAAGGTGAAGTTGTTATTCCGTAGAATGATATCCGCCACTTCCTTCGTGATGGAGGCACCTTCATCCATGGCGATGCCGAGATCGGCCTGTTTGATGGCAGGCACGTCATTGACGCCGTCGCCGATCATTGCTGTGTGAAGCCCTCGCGCCTGCAACGCCTTCACAATAATCACTTTCTGTTCTGGCTTCAATCTGGCGAACACAGTACATCGTTCGACCGCCTCCTCTAAGGCATGCGCTTCCAGCGCCTCCAGTTGAACGCCAGTGATCACGTCCTCTGCCTTGACTGTCCAGCCAATATCCCGGCATGTGGCTAGGATAGAGGTGGGCGAGTCACCCGAGAGAATCTTGAACCGGATGCCGTTCCGTCCAAACTCAGTGATCACATCGCACACATCCGGTCGAACCATATCGCTCAAGGATACGATGCAGAGAGGACGGACGCGGAACATCCCGAGGCCTTTGGCCGTAGCCTTGATGTTCTCGGGGTCGGCAACCTCCCCGAACAAAAGGTTGCGATACACCTCCAAACCCCCGGCCGAAACTTGTTGTTCTATCAGGGATGATCCGGCACCTGCGCACTGTGCGCTGAGCAACTCTAAAGCGCCCAAGACGTAAGAAACGGGTTGGCCATTTCGTTCCAGCGTCAGTACGCTCATCTTTCGTTGCGAGCTGAACGGGTACTCTTGCAATACCGTCGCACCGCCTCCTTGGAGCGACTCCATCGCGCGAATCGTGGCGTTCTTGTCGGAAGACAACCGGGCGTACGTGCCCAACACACCTTCGAGCGGCTTTGGATCATCAACGCGAGAAAACGGAGTGATCTTGCGAACCGACATTCGGTTCTGCGTAAGAGTACCCGTCTTGTCCATGCAGATCACCTGCACTCCCGCAAATGATTCAATTGCGTTAAACGTCTGAACCACGGCGCCCACCTTGCTAATGCGAAAGATGCCGATGGCGAAGACAACCGAGGCGGTCAGGACTAGGCCCTGCGGCACCAGCCCGATCATGATCGTCGCTATTTTCCGTACGAAATCCACATCTAGTTGATGGTTGTAGGCACCGATGCCGCCCTGCAAGACGCAGAGGAATATCGCCACGCAAAACAGGAGTTTCACGATGCCGTTGATGCTTCTCTGGAGCGGGCTCACCTGGGCCTTTTGCCGTTGCGCAATCTGCGTCATCTTCGATGCATAGCTGCTGTCGCTTAGCTTCTCGACGACGTAGTAGCCATTCCCGGACAGACAGAAGCTTCCCGAAAGCACAGAATCGCCTTCGCGTTTCTCGATCGGTTCAGACTCGCCGGTGAGCAGCGATTCGTCAATCTCGAGGTGGTTCGACTGGAGTACCGAACCATCCACCACCGCCTGGTCGCCGCGCTTTACGGCAATTACATCCTGAAGCACGATCTGGGAATGCGGAAGGTTGACGGCCTTTCCATCGCGCATCACGGTTACCTCGCGCACAATCAGCATGTTGACCTTGTCCATCGCGCGCTTCGCCCGGATCTCCTGCCCGAAGGCAATCACCGTATTGAAAAAGGCCACAAAAAAGACGCCCACACAATCCCACAAAAGGCGGCTGTCCCGAGTTCCCATGTAAAAGGCCAGCAGAAACAGGATGATACATCCAATGATGATGTTGAAAACGCTGACCAAGTTGTCCAGCAGGATGGCACGGGTGCTTTTCGTGCCGGGTTGGGGCGGCCGGTTCACTTGGCCGGCGGCGACCCTTTCCGCGACCTGTTTCGATGTCAAACCGAACGTGGCCGTAGGTGCAGACATTTGGCACTCCCTCTAGCGCTTAAGTTGATTGCTCGACGGCGCCCTGTCCGGCGCTGGTCCGCCTCACCACACAGGGCGAAGTTTCGAATCGTTCATGTCGAGCTCCGCAATGCACGACCAGTCCCGGTTCATCGGCGGAACCGCAAAAGTGATCTCGAACTCCTTCGAATCATTCGGCTTTAGTTGCCGGAAAAACTGGAATCCGTAATAGGCGCGCCCCGCAACACTGCCTTCGTGGAACCCGTCGGACTTGACGAATCCACAGTACACCCCAACATCACGAGTCTTCCAAGTGACGTTGACCACCTTGCCGGAAGCCACGGCATTGGGCCGATTCAGGCGTAACGAAGCCGCGGTTACCGCTTCGCGGTCAAAATGCCGACTCACCTGCTGCGGGTCTTCCCGAGCATGGATGCGGTCTTGATACTGCAACCAAGCGCGTCCGCCAATTCCCAACACCGCAACCCCGACAACAAGAACAACGATTGTGTTACTCGACATTGCTCAATTCTCCTCAGGTCGAATCGTTAGGTATCATCCACTGCGAAGGTTCTGATTCAGGATCTGGGTCCCGTCCGAATTCCTTTTTCCCTGCAATAGCGATCAATTGTGGCTTCCGCGACTTTGCGGCTCAACGCCGCCTTCTTGCCCTGTTCTGGAGTCGTAATGAAGCGAATGACATCGGCCCTCTTCGTGTCATCCAGTCGTTGGTCTGGCTGGCTGAACTGCTGCACCATGCTGCGCAGACGCTCAATCAGATCCCGCTCCTTTACTGCAGTGCCTCTCTTCCCAAATTCCGACTCCAGGATGCCGTGTATCTCTTCGCCGCTGAAAGGGAATCCGGCCACTCTCTGGTCCGGCGGATGCGGAAAATGAAACACAAACCCGTCTCGAATAGCGGATTCCGGCACCTGACGCTTGAGAGATTCAACCTCGGCTGCGGCTCTGTCAGAGTAGGTTTGTTCCTTTTCCACACTGAGAAAATCGTCCGAGATCGCATCCTGGGCAAGTTTTACGATACCAGTTTGGGCTTCAGCGCGAAACTTCGCAACCGCGCCCTTGAATTCGTCCATGTCACGCTGCACCGCGGCTTGCGAAGCGCCAAGCGGAATACTGCTGGCGGTGGTGGCAGGGTCTGAGAACCACTTCACCCCGAAGTACAAAGCTACGATGACTAGCACCGCCACCGGGATGCCCAGGGTCAAACGATTGACCGAGGCGATCTCTTCAAGTGGCAACGAACACTTACCGCACATATTGCTGTCTGTATTCACAACCTTATCATGCAATTCGCACTCTGGGTTTGAGCATTTTTTACCGATGACTTGTCGCAGCATGTTCACCTCTAGTAGTTTTCAACTTCGACTCGACCTAGCCTATCTTTTCTCTGTTAAAACACCACTCCTCGCTCGGGATCTCCGTTTCTGGAACTTCCCAAGATCAAGGTCGTTAACTAACTGCCGACTTGCGACCCGTGCCGACAGAAGCCTCCGCCCACTTTACTTGCTCCTCGGTGAGGCCTAGTTCCACCTGAAGCTGAATAAGCTGGGCCCGCTCCGCGTCGGTGATCTCACCGGCATCCAAGAACGCGCTGTACATACATCGATATTCCGCGCTTCCGTCGGCCCCTTGGAGTTCCGCAACGGCTGCCTGGATGATCCTGCGGCCATCTTCATCGCTTAGACCCAACCGACTCTGATTTGATCGCAGCATCTGTTCGATAGCTGGGTTTAGTTGGCCCTTGGTCTTCTTGATTGAAACTCGCACAAGCTCAAGGAACTTCTGCTCAGCAGGGTTTGGCTGCGCTTGCTTCGGTGGCCCCGGCGACGTCATTTCGGTGGGCAGGGCGCAATTAACAACGACGCGCTTGCGGATGATGTCAAACCTCTGATAGTTGAAGTCGTCCTCCCCCATCGGAGAGTCCTGTTTCAGCTTTTGCAGGTGCGTTACCAGGCGAGTAGCCAAGCCCTTCTTCTTCTGCGGTGTGTCAAAGGCCGCAAGGTGCTTCCGAATATCATCAGCGAGAAGCCGTTTAATCCTGCGGCTATCGTCGGAATCGGCAAGGCACAACTCAAGTGCAGCAAGAAATGTCAGCCCCAGACTCTCAAACGTGTCCACCCCAGCTTCCCGATACCGATAACGCACCTCGTCACGGTCCTCCCGCTGATTTCTCTCTAGGACAATCTTGCCCTCAACCCACGCGAGTAAGAAAAGCTCTTCGATCTCCTGAACGGCCCGAATTTCCTCCGCAGAGGTTTGGAACACCCCCATGAGCGGCGGATCAAAAGTCTTTTGGATATGGAGCGGTATCGCCTGCTTGTTGCGAGTGTATTCGGAGTAGCGATCACGGAGAGTCTTCAAATCCTTAATCAACCGCAGCGGGAAGGCTGTGACTTCATGCAGCATCAGGATCTGGTGTGCGTCCGATAGTTTCCTGATCTCGGATGTGCTAAGCCCGGTCGCAGCGACAATATCCTTCTTCAGGTCCGATACCGATTTCAGCGCACCTCCATCGTCGTCTAGCATTCCTACGAGCTTCGCTGCAGTGGTCTGTGACCCCGAGTAAGCAACGCCGTCCTTCCCCGCGCCAATATGCTTTTCGAACTCATGAAAGGCCAGAAATGGCATGGCCTTCCGAAAATTCTCCGCAAGCATAGTTCTACGGGCATCCGCTTTGGGATAATCCTCAAGGAGCTTATCTGCCACATTCTTATCAGTCACGCGCTCCCTGCTGACACTCGTGAGCCAGTCTAGCGCGGCACGGTAGACTTGGTCGGTGGCTTGTCGCCCAAGAGACGGCACCGAAAGGCAGCCGCCATCTGCTTGCGCGAGCAAACGGTTCTCAACATGTCGAATGGCACCTGTAATGTCAAAGGACTGATACAAGGAATCAATTCGTTCTTGGTTAAACAGGATCGCCCCATTGAAGTCTTTGAGACTCGCCATCTTCTCCGCCATGTGACTCCTGCGGCGGGAAATCTCCTCCCCGATCTCATCGCGCAATTTCTCAATTGCTATCACCCAGTCAGCCAAGCTCTTAGCAAGTGTCTTCAATTCCTCAAGCACCCGATCCAGCAAGGCGCGGCCGAAGTCGAAGGCACGCGCCCCAATAGTCGCAGAAAGATTAGCGCTAAGAGCCTCGCAAGCCTTGACAACCGCCTCTTTCCGCCTCTTCTCCGGGAACAACAGCACCGATTCGGACTTGGTGACTTCAATGCAGAAAGAATTGAACGAGCGAGCAGAGCCGGTCTCCCTGGCTGGCAGCCCCTTGAGTTCTTCCACAAAACTCTGATGGCGCGCGGTGCAGATTCGGGCCAACTCCTCGACGGCCCCGCACGCAAACTCGTGGCCCAACTGAGGGTCAGCCAGGATGGCAGAGAGTTTTTGGCGGAGCGAGCGCACAATCTCCTTGACTGCCCCATCCAAGTTATCTCGCTTGTCCTGATAGAACTTGATGTCCCCGACCGACCGAAATTGCTCCAAGTAAAGGCGCTTCCTTTCGGTCAGGTAGGAAACGATATTTCGTTGCGGCGTTGTCCTCTTGAGTTCGTTGACAAACTCCTCAAACTCCCGCTCATACCCCTTATAATCCTTCTTCGTCCCGAAAAAATCCCTATTACCAAGGAGAAAGTCGTCCGACAGCTTCAGCTCGGGCAGATAACCCTGGACACGCTCATTGATGTTCCCGGGGATCTCGCGAGGCTTAAGCCACGCCTGAACAAGATCGGTACCGATTCGATAGGCAAAGAGCTCGGTGATTTGCTCGATAGGGTATTGTATAGAAGATAGCCCGAACGTGAAGAAGTTCTGAGAGTGTTTGTTCCCGGTGAAAGGGTCCTCCAACAAGAGCCCCCGCTCGAAACTTCCGTTGTTCAGCAGGCTCTTGGCGTCGTTTGCAAATGATGAATCAAAGTTGAGGTAGACTCGGTGAGCAACCATGTCGGGCAGCGTCTCCAGAGCAAGTTCCACTCCCACCTGATTGCGCGGGCTAACGATGTAGCAGTAGTCGAACGGTTTCCCCGTCGCCAGTTCCTCATTCTGCGGCAACTTAAACCCGATCTTTCGATCTTGGCCCTTGTAGACGACATTGCCGCAAGAAAAGTAGTTCAGTTCGAGCAAGGCGGCGTAGGCGTTGACCAAGTAACGCTTTCCTCGGGGGGTAGTGAGTTCTGGAAAGATCAAGAATGCAGTCGTCTCACAATTGCCCGCGGTCCACTCCCTGATGCTGTAGGCAAGATCGAGGAACATACCGCTGCCGGTTCCACCACTCAAGGAGCAGATAACAATCACCTGAGTCTTGCCGCCGCCGGCCGCCTGTGGAAGACGTTGATAGAGGTTCTTGAAATCGGTTTCGATTGCACCGGTCGTGAGCGTGAACGCGAATCGGCCCAGCGGGCGGATCTGCCGCGCGCCTCGTGTGCCTTCGTCGGCTTGATCAATCGATTTCAGCTCGTCGACCGGGAACCATTGCCCAATCTGGGGAAACGCCTGGATGTTACGAATTATAGGCCCGATTTCCGGAGCCTCGATGATTCGGTATTCCGCCTGCGAGAGCGCGGTTGACACCCCCATCACCTCCCACCTCTTGCGATTGTCCTCGGTGATGACGACCTCAGCGTCATCGGTGTCGAGATAGAGAAATCCAAGTTGCGGGAACGCAGTCAGAGCACCGTGCGTCTCCACGATCCGGCGGCGCAAGGACCGAATCGCATTCAACCCTGTGCCGCCAACACCGACTATTATGGTCTTATCCATCGTCATCTCCTCAACTTCTGGACGCGTGCGTCCAGTTCCTATTCCGGTCTGCTTCAGGTTCTCGCCGTGCTGCCCGAGGGGCGCTCCGTTTGGTGCAAGCCGACTTTCTGGCATACAGGCCGAGTCGTCCGGCAGGCACTATAGATATGGAACAGCATAGATCCGCGCCGGCCAAGTCTAGAACTGTCTTGTTCTCGGCCAGAAACAATGGGAATTGAAGATCCTGCCAACTGGTGTTAGCGGTGGCCACCGCATGGTTTTGCAGTTTACAGACCGACTCTGCCGCGCAGCCGGCTCCGCCAAATCTTCCGTGTTCTACACCCTGAAAGCGGTCTTTTTCGGCGATCCAGGCGAACCACCCACCCAGGCTCACCGATAAGGGCGGCTGGCGGCACGGGGAAGCGTTGCCAACGATCGTCACCGTTCTCCTTCACGATTTCAGAGGCTGTAGTATTTCGGATATTATAGTACCAAAGTTAACATTGTCAAATGGCTATGGCAATTTGCACTATGGCAATTTGCAATGGGGAGCCGGGGAAACCGGGGCGACGGGGACAGGGAAACCGGGGAAACGCCCGGCAGAGATATCAAGATTCCGCTTCACCGGAAACGATTCGTCCGTTGCGGCCCTGGCTTTCGCCGCGTCTTCGCCAGTCCCGGACCCGTGGACCGGCGCTTCTGAGAGTTTTCAGCGGTTTAGGCACGCCATTGGGCCTTCGGGCCTTCCCGGGCCTTCCCCGGGGTATTGATAACCCAGTCGCCTTGTGATATTCTGCCCTGTCGTTCATGTTGCACGAGGAAATACCATGACACACCCGTTTCCGATATTTGCTCTCCGGTCGTCGGAGGCAGTGGCCCGCTTCAAACCTGCAATATCGCTAGACTGGCCGGCTCGCCTCGGCTTTCTCTTGACTTTTCTCAAGATTCCACTGACCGCCATCGTTGTTTCTCTGCTATTTGTTGGCAACGTCGCCGTCGTCAATGCCTTGATCATCTTCGCGATGATCATCGACATCGCGGACGGAGTCATCTTCAACCGATCATCACATTCGACGAATCGATACTTGCGGGAATCCCGTCGAATCTGGGACGGTGCGCTCGACCGGCTCCTTATCTGGACGACATTGACGGCAGCTTTGCTGACGCTTAGTTTCCCTAAACCTCTGTTCGCAGCCATCATGATCCGAGAACTGGCTGTTTGTGCCGCTACAAGTCTTCCGTACTTAAGATCCGGTTTTGTACATTCGCCAAATTGGTGCTCAAAAGTTGGCGCTATTCTAATTGCTGTCCAATTCATCTATTTCACTGTCACCGGCGGGCAGCACTTTTTATTGTTCGCGTCGTTCGCGCTCTCCTCAAGTATCGGGCTCGTTTTGTATATTGCTCGGCCCCAGCGCGTCTGAGTAGAGAGGTTTTATGGCAAGCTCCGCAATACCGACACAGGGCCCTGGCAATCAAACGGATTTAACCAGAAAGTGTTATTCGACGCTTGCCATATCAATCTTTCTGTTGCTAGTTCTGTATATTTTCTTTTATACATCGCCACTTCCACGGCTCTACCGTACAACCGCGCAACCGCTGTATGACCTGATATCGACATCGATCTTCTTTCTCTTGGCCCTAGCCCTCGGAGCGGCTATCATCGGCAACTTTGAGGACAATCCGTTTGTGGGTTTTACTGGCGCGCCGCTGTCAGCGAGCGGCAGGCGGAAGCTTTTGTCGGTTATAACAATCGTCTTGCTCGCAATAGAAGGACTAATGATCTCGATTTCTGGGGGTGCCGTGAATAGCTGTTACTCACACCTCCTCGGTGCAACCAGTTCTATTGCTCTGATCTTCTCTCAAAAGGTGCGTGTTAGATTCGCGTTATTGGTGTCGACGTGTGTAATCTTCGGCGTCACTGCAACGCGGTATGCGAGTTGGCCTCCATTTCATCTCACTGGTTCTCCTGAAACAGGGGGAATTCAAACGGCTGCAACCGCCTTTAATGTGGTTTGTTTTGTCGTTGCTATAGCCTTTGCTGCGCTTGCCGCGTGGCGACTGCGTCCCTGAAGCTTAGTCGAGTCCTTTCGCTACGTTCTTGCCCCGGTCGACGCTGGGACGCACCAAAATGATCTAATGGGAAGCCGGGTCGCGGTAGGGGCGGGCCATCGCTGACCCCCCCCCGCGCAGATCCGTACGTGCGGAATTACCGCATGTTATGTGGCGCGCCGCATGATGCGTTATGTGGCGCGGCCTACTGCGCTAGCGCCTCTACCGCGCGAGGCTTCGATCTCAAGGACGCCCCGAGTGGCGGCAACGCACTGGGGTCGGGTCACGAAAACCACTGGTTGCCGCGTGAGCGGCCCGTTGCCGGATGTCGCCTGCACCCCCGGAAACATAATTCCGGGAAACACGAGAGAAGTACTCTGTGCCCCTTCTTTCCGGACAAATTCGGTTCGGGATTCAGCCACCTCGCACGCGGAGAAGATGTTGGTCTACGAAAGCTACAGCATACCCCACCCGCCGAACAACAGGGGGATCAGCCATCTCGACCATCTCGTTTCGCTAGAGCTTGGCGGGGCCGATACCGCTGCAAATCTCTGGCATGAATGCTCGCCGGGCTACGCTGGTTGGGTGGCTGCGGGTTTTAGGGAAAAGGATCGGTTCGAGAACTACCTGCACCGTCAGGTCTGCTCTGGCACGCTCCCACTGGCGGAAGCGCAGTTTGAGATAGCTACGGACTGGTTCAGCTATTGGGTGGCAGCCGGACGCCCTTAGGATTGAAATGGTTCCCTGCGGCACGCCCGCTGCCATGCCTCAGGCCGCCGACTCCTTCTTCATCTCGACGACCTTCTTGTCCTTGGCCTTCTTCTCGGCCTTCGCGCGCCTGCCTTGAATCCGGCGCGTTAGTTCGTCTTGCCGCTTCAACTGGACGATCGTGTACTCTTCCGTGATCTTCGTATTGGCGTGGCCGGCAATTTTGCTGGCTTCGATGCTGCTGCCGCCAACTTCCTGCCGCCACGTGATGTTGGCGCGGCGCAAGGAGTGCGGCCCGAAGCCGGGGAAGTCGCAGCCTTCGGCGGTCGCCGCCCTCTTCAGCGCCTGACGGACACCGGAGTCCCACATCGGCTCGTTCAGATTGTCGGCCTGCGGGAAGACCCACGCCTCCGGGCCGCGCCGCTTCAGTTTCCCGATCCGGACCTTGTAGCGCGGGCCCAGGTCGCCAAGTGCGAGCACGCGCTTGCTCTTGGCGGTCTTCGGTTCGTCGATGTCGCCGCGCCAGTTCCGTTGGTCGATTCGAATGCAGCCTTTGTCGAAGTCGACGTGCTTTATTTTTAGGCCGGTCACTTCGGAAATGCGTGTTCCGGTGTCGAGGCACGTCTCGCAGACCAGGAGGTTCGGGTCTTCGAGGCGCGCCATCACGCGCGCGGTCTGGTCCTCGTCGAGGATGCGCTTCTCCCGGACCTCCCACTTTTTGGGAAGCTTCACGCGCCGGAT
>Ga0187884_10001161_pt1 | contig 24436 bp, 12 predicted proteins | sample June2016WEW_20_4_FD_132983 | JGI IMG/M metagenome (GOLD analysis project Ga0187884, IMG submission 132983) | Peatland microbial communities from SPRUCE experiment site at the Marcell Experimental Forest, Minnesota, USA - June2016WEW_20_40 | ecosystem: Environmental > Terrestrial > Soil >...
CTAATGTGCGCAGTATCCGGAACACAGTCGTTTTTGAAATATGAGTTCGCTGGTAAATCTGCTCGAGTGCGAGCGGTTGCTTCTCCTGCTCCAGCAATTCCAGAACATCCAGGCTCTTGGAGAGAATCGGGATTAAGTAAACGGCCCTAGAAGAGGACTTCCGCATAGTGATTTTTTCCCTGCAACATGAGTTGACAGCAGTCTAACAGCAGAATAGGCGCGATCCAAGGATTTCGATAGCGAAACCATGTTTCACCGGGATCCGTCTCCAACCGATTCGCGACGACATCACCCACTTCCCAGCTACAACACTGATCCACTGCGCGCTCGCACAGCCCTATATCAAGGTGCGAACGAAGGCGGCTGCTCTCCGGGTTCTTTGTTGGGCCCGACCGAGAGTTCGATCTCTAACTCCGTGCCTCGCGAAAGCTGGCTCCAATCCACCCACCAGTTGCGAATTGGTTTGCCGTCCAGAGTCAGTCGCTTAATGTAGAGCTTGTCGGGGGCTCCCGGCGCGACGAGGCGGAGGGAGCGCTCACCTCCCTTGGGGTCGCGAATCTTCAATACTACTTCGGGAAACACAGGGCTGTTTACGGCGAGTCCGCCGACACCGGGGATCAAAGGATAGAGTCCCAGATGTGCAAAGACCGCCCACGATGAGGTAGCACCGAGATCGTCATTGCCGGGCAGTCGGTCGGGTCGAGCCTGGAAGAGATCGCCCAGTGTCTTGCGGACGACTTCCTGCGTGCGCCATGGGTGGCCCGTCCAATTGTAGGCACCGGGAAGCGTGTTGCCGTGATCGTGCTGGGAAGTTGTCTGCGTCCCGATGAAAAGGTCCACCAGCGATATGGAGTCGTCTCCTGGCTGTGCCATGCACACAAAACACGACAGTAACAATGCGATCAGAGTGTGCTTCATCCGGCTCCTGGTGACAACAGGAATTGAACCGCAGCTGGAACAACGAAACACGACCCACTCATCGGAGAGAATTCTACTCTCCAAACTAACCGGACGTGCCTCTCCGTTGAAAAAGTGATATTCCTAATGAGAAACTGTTTCTTGCTGTTGCCTGGCGAGGGACTAGGAAAGGAAATCTTTGAGCATCGATCGTCGAAGTGTTCTGAAGATTATCCCCGTAGTAGCTGGGAGAGCCCTTGCTGGCTCCGTTCCGCTCTTCGAATCTATACCTAGGCTGCATATTGAGCTGCCACCCGGAGTCGCGTGTCGTCCTCTCGACGAAATCAAACTGCATGGCGCAGAGCATGGCACGATCGTAGTCGAAGACGGCACGGGCAATGTCTATGTTCACGAAGCAGCGCGCGATCCCTTCTCATTCAAGGTCGCGGGCGCTCTCGGCATGCACACAGCCAGCCTGCGGGACGCGCACGGCGCCGTCATCGCCTTCCTGCCTTTCGAAGTCGATTGCAGAACAGAGATCCACGACGAAGGAGGAATCTTCCAGGAACTGCTGACAGACGTTCTGTGGACCATCATGGACTGGAACCAGGAGGCGCCGGTCAATGTGATCCGTTACAAAGATCGGGTCTACCAGATGTTCGCGAATTGGATCTTCGATCACACGCTGATCCTCAAGGCGATGAAGTTTTACTGGCCCGATCTGAAAGACGCGGTCGACTTCTTCGCGGAAACCCAGCGTGAAGATGGCATGATTTGGGAGAACTGTTATCCGGCGACTCCCGAACCGAACTATTTCGACTGGAAATTCTCCTACGGTGAATTCGTACGGCGTTTGGAAGATGGGTTCCGGCAGCTACGTCGAGCGCCGGTCGAGAGCCACGTGGAGCAGTTCTACCTCGAAGCCCTCTATTACACATGGAAGGCCACCGGCGACGACGAATGGATGAGGGCCAAGCTGGATGGCGCCATTCGGGCCGTGCGCTATGCGACCAGCGATCCTTATCGCTGGTCGAAGAAGCATCAACTGATGCATCGAGGATTTACGATCGATACGTGGGATTACACCTCTGATGACCAACAGAAGATCGGCTCCGACTGCGTTTTCATCGTCTATCTGGACAAAAGCGAATTCGGGGTTTTCTTTGGAGACAACACCAACCTGATCGCCGGCTGCCGACGACTCGCCGAGATGTTGGAATATGTGGGTCGGAGGCAAGAAGCACAGGAATTCGAGTCTCTGGCGACTACTCTAGAGAGCCGCTTGGATCAGCTGGCCTGGAATGGTGAGTTTTATACTCACTGGATTGCGGAAGATCCTGACTACAAGCCTGATGTCGGCGTGGACATGGCGAAACAAGTTTCCCTATCCAACGCATACTCGCTGAATCGCGGCATTTCCCATGACAAGTGTGTCGCCATCCTGAGAACCTACCAACGCATCCGACGAGAGATTCCAGAAGGATCGCCGGGCGAGTTCTACGGCATCTATCCGCCATTTCAACGGGGGTTCACGCAGAATATGCCCGGGAAGGTTTGGGAATATGTAAACGGCGGCGTGCTCGCGTGCGTGGCCGGAGAGCTGGCGCATGGCGCCCTCGAGCACGGATTTGAGGAATACGGGGTGGACATTCTGCGCCGCCAAAGAGCGGTGGCTAAGCGGTATCGCGGTTATCTTCCGGCAACACTGCGAGGCAGGCCGGTTGAGGCGCCGCAGCGTAGTTTCCAAAAGCTTGACTTGCGCAGCGTAGCCAACGTGGACTTGGGCGCCGGCGCGGCTGGCGTACCCGGCTGGATTGGAGAAGACGGGCTCGATCTCCGCGACTTGCCCACGGGCACGCAAGAGTTTCAGGGTGTTCCTTTTGATGTAATTGTTCATGGCTCGAATAGAAACCGAACCTGCTTAGGGCTGTCTCGGAGCGCCGAGTACCAGCAACAAGCTTACGTGCCAGTGCACTCCAAAGCTTCGTCCATTTACTTGCTCCATGCCGCAGCCGGACACGACAAAACCGTTGGGACCTTCACCATTCGCTATGCCGACGGCACTTCATATTCCGAGTATGTCGAGGTAGGAAGAAACGTAGGCTCTTGGTGGGAGCCCCAGGACAGCAAGTATGGCCGCGAAGGACCACGAAACGCCGACCGTCTGCGTGTCGTATGGCAGAAGGCAAGTAATGGGCTGCCTTCCACAGGTATCTACGCAGCGGGCTTCGATAATCCCTATCCCGATCGCGAGATTTCCTCTCTCGATCTAATGGCTGGAGCGGGCAATACGAAATGGATGATCCTTGCAGCTACAGTTAGCAACTCTCCCGTATTTTTTGCGCCTTACGATGATCTCTCCAGCGGAATTCCGGACGGATGGAGTGCTGCCCTCGCTTACGCCCTTATCGAAGGGTTGGCCGGAGTGAAAGATAAGGGTACCGTCTTCAGCCGCACGCTGATCGCTCCTCGATGGGAAGCGGCCGGAGTTCATTCCGCGGAAGTTACGGTGAAATACGAGGCTTCGGGTGCGTATTGCCATTACCGTTACAGTCGAAACCCCGACAAGAACCGCATCGCGGTCGAGTTCACCGGAACCGGAAAGGAATTCGAACTTCAGATCTTGTTGCCGAAGGGCAGCCAGTTCGAAACGGCCAATCTTGACGGCCAGACCGCAGATCCTGTCATCACCTCTGTCGAGCAATCGAAGTATGTCCTAATCAAGGTCCCTCGCGGCGGGGTACACCGGCTAGAGCTTGACCTTCTGAAGACGGTGGCCCCTGTCAGAAAGAAACAAAGATGAGCATAAGCTTATGATCATGAAACTGGACCGTTGCCTTCGCCAGCGCCAATCTTCCGTTCTCGCCCGGATCTTGCTCGTTCTCTTGTTTCTCCCGGTAACTTTTTCTCTGGGGGCAGTCGGCACGACCAGCGCTCAAGAACCGGCGGAACGGGAAAAGTGGAAGGCGGAGTGGATCTCACACCCCTCGGCGCCTTTAAGGGAGCCCAAAGTCTTCCATTTCCGCAAAGTCATCCACCTTGCCGCAAGACCTGAGAAGTTTGTCGTTCATGTAAGTGCTGACAATCGCTTCGTCCTCTACGTCAACGGCAAGCGCATCGGCGACGGACCTGCGCGCGGCGATCTGGCGCACTGGCGTTATGAGACCTTTGATCTCGCGCCAGCGCTAGATGCTGGTGACAACGTGCTGGCCGCCGTCGTGTGGCAATTCGGAATCTACGCTCCTCTGGCGCAGGTCAGCGACCGCGCCGCATTCTTGTTAGAAGGCGACTCCGAAAAGGAAGCGATCGCAAACTCGGACGAAACCTGGCAGGTGGAAGAAGAGCCGGGGCATACTTCTCTGGGACGGGCGTCCAGCGTTCTCTATTTTTATAGGGCGATGGGCCCAGGCGAGCGCATCGACGCCTCACAGTACGATTGGAGTTGGAAGGAAGCAGCTTCGCCCTCCTCGCAGTGGGTGGCAGCCAGCGGCGCGATCCGCGAATCGATTTACCCGGACGGCAGCGAGGCATCTTCGCGCTACAAAGGTCCGATGACACAATGGATGCTCGTCCCCGACGCGCTTCCGCCGATGGAATATAAAGAAATGTCTGCTGGAAAGGTGGTGCGAACCGACCTGCCCGTGGCACAAGGGTTTCCTCAAGGCCCGACAACGGTTCCGGCACATGCACACGTCAAGATACTGCTGGACCGGGCCACGCTTACCACCGCCTACCCCGAGCTGACGACAAGCGCGGGAAGAGGTGCGCGCGTTCGTGCGACCTATACGGAAGCTCTGTACGACTCCTCGCAGAAGCGCGGCAATCGCAACGAGGTCGGCACTCGGCAAGCGCTTGGGTTATATGATGAATTTCTTCCCGATGGCGGCTCCAATCGCGTCTTCATGCCGCTGTGGTGGCGGACTTGGCGCTATCTGGAGTTGGATATCGAAACCGCCGACGAACCTCTTCAGTTAGACGGTATGCGCGCCTACTTCACCGCCTATCCGTTTGACGAAAGCGCGCAATTCCAATCGAGTGACGCGGCGCTATCGCAGATATGGGAAATCTGCTGGCGCGCTGCCCGCCTCGGCGCTCACGAAACCTACATGGATACGCCCTACTGGGAACAATTGCAGTATGTGGGAGACACGCGCATTCAGGCGCTCATTTCTTACGTGGTCAGCGGAGACGACCGCCTCGCCCGCCAAGCCCTGCGCGCCTTCGACAGCTCCCGCACTCCGGAAGGCTTTACCCAGAGCCGCTATCCTACATCCCTTCCCCAGTACATACCACCGTTCTCGCTGCTGTATGTCAATATGATTCACGATTACTGGATGTACCGGCCAGACAAAGCGCTGGTTTCGGAGTTACTGCCGGGAACGCATACAGTCTTAGATTGGTTTTTGGGACGGCAGACCGAGGACGGTTTTTTGGGTCCTCTTCCTTACTGGACTTTTGTCGATTCCCCGGCGGACACAAGGGAATTTCCGCCGCAGGATGGCGATGGAAAGTCTGCTATCTTGACGCTGCAGTTCGTGGGCGCATTGCGCGATGCGGCGGAGATGGAAGATGCCCTGGGCGACAAGTCTCTTGCGGCGACTTATAGAAAGCGCGCGCAGTTGGCGGCTGACGCCGTGTATCGCCGCTGCTGGGTTCCGAAACTCGGTTTACTGGCGGACACTCCCGCGCAAGACAGCTACAGCCAGCACGCGAATCTGCTGGCCGTTCTGCTAGACGTGATTCCGCGCGGCGAGCAGGCAGCGGTGATGAAACGGGTCCTCGCCCCCGATTTGAACAGCGAGGTTTCGGTAGCAGAACCGAAGGTTGCGCATGTCAGTTATTACTTCCAATTCTATCTCGCGCGCGCTCTCGATCATGCTGGGCTGGGCGAATACTACCTGGAACTGCTGAAACCATGGCGAGCCATGCTGGCGCTCGGTTTGACGGCCACTCCGGAGTATCCGGAACCGACGCGGTCGGACTCTCATGCCTGGAGCGCACATCCGATTTACGATCTTATGACGATGGTCGCGGGAGTTCACCCCGACGCACCCGGCTTCGCGCGAGTCAGAATTGCGCCGCATCTGGGGACTCTTCAGTCTCTGGAGCTTGCGATGCCTCATGCCAACGGAATGATTCGAGTCTCTTATCGGCAGAGTGCATCCGGGATGGACGCTTCGATTGCCCTGCCGGATGGCCTTGCCGGTGTGCTGGTCTGGCATGAGGCCGAACACCCACTCCACTCCGGGACGCAAGCGCTTCACTTGAAATGAGTGCATTAAGAGAGCCGCACTCGCCAGCGCGTTCCCATCAGGTACCTGCGCGCGTTAGGGGTTGCAAGACACGCCCCGGCAAAATTGGCTCGGCGCCAGCAGAATTTCTCATCAGAACTTATTTCGAAAGGTGGTTTATACTCTCTGCGGGTCGGGAAAGCGCCCGGGGCTGATCTGCATGATAGGAAGTGATTGAGCATGTCCTTCAAAATCGTTTCCCAAAGTAAGCTGTGGCTTGTATTGCTAATTGCTCTTTGTCCGCTTCGCATGCAGGCCGAGGAACCCGCGCCTCCAGCCATTCGCCTATGGCCAGGGGGAGCGCCGCTGGCGCAGGGTACCGCTGACGAGGATCAACCAAAGCTCACCATCTATATTCCTAAGGCAGCGCCGGGAAAGGCGGCAATGACGAAAACCGCGGTTGTGGTGTGTCCCGGAGGCGCCTACGCCATGCTTGCCATGGACCACGAGGGAAGGCAAGTTGCGCAGTGGCTCAATAATCTGGGTGTGGCTGCTTTTGTCCTTCAATATCGATTGGGAACGCGTTATCACCATCCCGCCCAACTCATGGACGCAGCACGAGCCTTGCGCTATGTGCGTGCGCATGCCAACGAATTTCACGTAGCTTCTGACCGCATCGGAATCTGGGGTTTCTCGGCGGGTGGACATCTGGCCTCCACGGCCGGTACTCACTTTGATGGAGGTGACGTGAACGCCGCCGATCCGGTCGACCGGGTGAGCAGTCGCCCGGATTTCATGATTCTTGCTTATCCGGTGATCGACCCGTTGGGGCCAGCAGCGGTCTTCTCTTTCCAACAATTGCTGGGGGAGCATCCCGATCCCAAGCTCGTAGCTTCTCTCTCCAATGATCAACAAGTCACTCCGCAGACGCCGCCCACCTTTCTCGTCCACGCGGACGACGATGCTGGAGTCTTGCCGGAGAATAGCGTGAATTTTTATCTGGCTCTGCGCAAAGAGCATGTTCCGGCGGAAATGCATATTTACCAGTTTGGAGGCCACGGATTCGGACTCGCGCCGCTCGACCCCGTGCTTTCTTCATGGACCGCGCGACTGGCTGACTGGATGCGCGGAAGGAATCTTTTGCAACCTTGACTCGCGGAATCAAACGATTCGCGGGAATCAGAAACCCGGAGGCACAAGAATGAAAGCGCCGGCTTATACATGGAATAGGTTAGGCAAGTTTTGCGCGCCACTGGCGATGACCGGCTGGAATGGAGCCTGTCAGTTGGCGGTAAGCGTTCTTTTCCTTTTATTCATGGCTCGCTTCGCCAGACCCGCGTTTTGCGAAGAACACGGCGGACCGCCTACCCTCACGATCGGCGCCAGCGCTCCTGATTTCTGCCTGCCAGGCATCGACGATCAGACCCATTGCCTGAAGGATTACTCGCAGAGCAAGGTTCTTGTAGTCGTGTTCACCTGCAATCACTGCCCGACGGCGCAACTTTATGAGAACCGCATCAAGCAGCTCGCGGCCGATTATCGCGATCGCGGAGTAGCTCTGGTCGCCATCGAGCCGAACAGTCCGAAAGCGGTAATGCTCGGCGAGATGGGCTACACCGACGTAGGCGACTCCTTCGAGGACATGAAGATCCGTGCCGCGTACCGTCACTTTAACTTCCCATATCTTTACGACGGCGAAACGCAGAAAACTTCCCGCGCATACGGACCCACGGCTACACCACACGTGTTTGTCTTTGATACGGACCGCAAGCTCCGCTACGAAGGCCGGGTCGATAACAATCCGCGAGCGTCGCTCGCCACGGTGCAGGATGCGCGCAATGCCATTGACGCGGTCCTCGCCAATCGACCGGTTCCAGCGGCTAAGACTCCATCCGTGGGCTGCTCGACGAAGTGGCTGTACAAGGAAGAGGCGCAGAAAACAGAGCTGTCCGAGATTGAATCTCAACCGGTCGATCTGAAGCCCGCGAGCATTGACGATCTAAAAGCTCTGCGAAAAAATTCAACGGACAAGCTTTTGCTCGTCAATTTTTGGGCCACCTGGTGCGCCCCCTGCGTGGACGAATTCCCCAAAATCGAAACCATGTATCGAATGTACGGACATCGCGCTTTTCACCTAGTGACGGTGAGCATCAACTATCCCGATGAGAAGGCGGCGGTGCTCGCGGTGCTGACCAAACAGCATGCCACCAGCCGTAATTTTATCTTCGGCTCGACGGACATTTACTCGATGATCGGCGCGTTTGAGGGCGAATGGAATGGAGCTGTCCCCTACACCGTGCTTATCAGTCCCGCGGGCGAGGTCATCTATCGGCACCAGGGAGCGATTGATGCGCTGGAACTGAAGCGGACGATTATCGCGAACATGGCCGATGACGGCTACAGCGGCCATCAAGAGTACTGGAGAGCTGCGCCGGAAAAGTAAGCCCCTAGCGGAGGTCCGGAAAAGAATTGCGCTGGCCCGCTACGGTGTGACGCGCAGCAGCGCCACTCCATGCGTCGGCACGGTGGCTTTGTAGACGCCATCGATCTTCCCCAAGTCCTTGCCCTGCCAAATATCCCGAACGCGCACTGCCCCTTTGAATCCCAGCATACGGAAATCGACATCGATCTGCGAGGGTTTCATCCACGCACTCTGGCGATTGAAGACGCCAACTGCCTTCGCGCCACCGGCCAGCGGCTTCACCCAAATCTCATACTGGCCCTCAGCGCGCACGCGATCTCCTTGTTTTCCCAGCGGGTCCTGGTCGATGGCAATCACTTCCCGGTTGGTAAGCAGGGCCACGGTTTCCGGAGTCATTTTGGTCAAGTCGTTTCCCGCCAGCAGCGGCGCGGCCAGCAATGCCCACAAGCTCATGTGGGTGCGGTATTCATCCGGCTTCATGCCGCCATTGCCAACTTCGAGCATGTCGGGATCATTCCAGTGGCCGCGGGCGGCATACGCCGAGAGACCGGCCTGGCTGAATCCGATTTCTTCCATCCGCTCGTAGGTATCATTGATGTCATCCGTGGTGCGCCACGAATTGCCGCCGGCAGATGCGCCCCAGCGCCAAACCGCGTCCATCCCATACTGGCAAAGGCTAAATACGATGGGGCGTCCCGTTTTGGCGAGAGCGTCGTGCATTTTTCGATAGGCCTCAAGCATCAACTGATGAGCCGCCTCAGGCGAACCAGCCGGATTCATGGCGGAGTCGTTAAAACTGCACAAGTCATACTTCAGATAATCGATGCCCCACTGCGCGTAAGTCTGCGCATCCTGCTCTTCATGCCCATAGCTGCCTTCATACCCTCCGCAGGTCTTGGGTCCCGGCGAGGAATAGATACCCAACTTCAATCTTTTGCTGTGTATGTAGTCGGAAAGCGCCCTCATGTCGGGGAATTTAGCGTTGGCATGGATAACACCTTGCGCGTCGCGCTGTCCTTCCCAGGTGTCGTCTATGTTGATGTAGGTATAGCCAGCGTCGCGCATGCCGCTGGCGACCATGGCATCCGCCTGGGCCCGCACCGTGGCGTCATCGATCTTCTCGGCAAAGTGATTCCAACTATTCCATCCCATTGGAGGTGTCGCCGCGAGTTTGTTCTCCTGCGCTTGTAAGACCGAGTGCAATGCAAATACGCCTGTCAGCAACAAGCAAACACCGCGAAACATTTTCATAAAAACCTCGACTGATCAGAATGAATTCACTTTGATACGCCCTTTGCCGTTTGCGGTTCGATTTCCATGTGAGCCAGGGCGCGATCGGCCACACAGCATTCAAAACCCACTCTTTGGATGGCAGAAACAACGTCCGCCTGTTGCGCATTGAATTGCAAGAGTTCCTGCAGAGCGCTGGCGGGATTCAACTCCACGCGTCTCCCAGTCTGTTCCGCTTTGACCAGAGAAGCGGCATTCCAGCCTTTGGGCCATGCACCATTGAGGATATCCCCCACGCCACGCAAACGCCGCAATCGGCCTGGCACCCCATCGAGAAGTTGCGTTTGACTGGCTGCCGCTGCGGAGACCTTGACGGTCACTTCCACTTTCTGGCGCACACTTGACTTAGGCACCGTAACGATAGTAGTTAGAGTGCTGCCGTCGTAATGCCATCCCGGCTGACCCCTTCCCATCGCATCAAAAGCGATGGGCTTCCCATTCCACGTCACCGACTCTGGCGGCCAGCTTTGTTGCAGACGTATTTCGTAGCCGCGCTCGTCAAGCATCTTCGGGTAACTCCCCCGCACCGGCATCACTTCGATCTTCGCCGTGGTGTTGTCTACTGCGGAGTAACGTACATCGGTCCATGTGTATTGTCCGGATTTGTAGCCGAGTGAGTTACCGTCATCGTCATACAAACGAGTCTGTCCGGACGCACCCGGAAAAATGGCCAAGATCAGGGGATCGACCGGCTTCTCGTCGGTGTGACTCATTTGGGGCTGCATCGGAATGATCGATCCGGCTTTCACATACACCGGAATTTCGTCCAGGGTAAAACTGCGCATAAGGCGCGCTGGCCCCTTCAAGCGGGAGCCAGTGAACCATTCGATCCATTCGCCTTCGGGAAGCCACAGAGAACGCGTGGCGAGCCGGGTCTCCGGATTTTGCGGGGCAATAATCGGCGCCACGAGCATGGAGTCCCCAAACAGGTATTGATCTTTGAACTCATAAGCTTCAACCGCCTCGGGATAGTCGTAATACATGGGGCGCAGCATCGAAACGCCGGTATCATAGGCTTCCCGCGATGCCGTATAGATGTAAGGGATCATCGCGTAACGCAGGAGAAATGCCTGCCGCATGGCCTCGGAATAATCGACGGGATAAGCCCAAGTGCGCCGCTCCGAGAGAGGGTTCTTGGTGGTATGCGTCCGCACAATCGGACTGAAGATTCCGAATTGTATCCAGCGCGTGTAAAGTTCAGGCTCGATCGCCCCGGGCATGTGGCCGCCGATGTCGTGGCTCCAATAGCCATAGCCTACGTTGGAGGCGGTGGCGGTGAACCGCGGCTGAAATGCGAGGGACCTCCAATTCGAGATCGTGTCTCCCGAAAAACCAATCTGGTAGCGGTGATTGCCGAGCCCACCCCAACGATGGAAGATCAAGGGCCTCTTGCCGCGCCGTTCCATGTCTGTGGTATGTACGTAGTTTAGCCAGAAGGTCGGGCTCAGACCGGGCATCGTAGTTTGGGACTCTTGCTGCCAGTCGAGCCAGAAGAAATCTACGCCGTCACCTTCCAGGGGATGATGCAAAATATTCATGTAGTTTTCTGCGAACTTCTTGTTGGCAATGTCGAACGGCACATACTTTTTCGTGCCCGGATCGACGCCCATGGCCCGCGCCATGGCCGCGTACTGCTCCTCATGAGGCTGCACCCCCGATGCGGGATGCATATTTAGGGTGTCTTTCAGCCCTTGCTCATGTACCCACGTCAGGAACGCGGGTGGGTCGGGGAAATAGTTCTTGTCCCATGTGTAACCGGTCCACCCCAAGTAGTGCCCCGACTGATCCACCTTCGGTTCCGGTGCATCCGCCAAGGTCAGATGCCAGTCCATATCAATTACCAGCACGTCGAGGGGAATCTCGTGCGACTGGAAACCTCTTACTAAATCGATTAGTTCCTGGTCCGTGTAGGCCCAGTATCTTGACCACCACGCGCCGAAAGCAAAACGAGGCGGCATGGGGATCTTCCCGGCGACCCGGGTGAAATCGGCCAATGCCTGCTTGTAGGCATGCCCATATCCAAAGAAATAGAAGTCCTGATGTTCACCTTCCGGCCGCGGCATGGCCCAGGGCCAGTCGGACGCATCGAACAAAGGCCTCTTACTGTCATCGACCAGAACCCAACCGTCGCGTGACAGGAGACCAGGCTCGAGCGGAACCTCCCCATCGGCGCCGTCCAGAGTTCGTGTTGTGCCCCCAAGGTTGCCCGTATCGACCGAGCCCGGAGTCCAAAGGACAGACCTGCCGGCAACCTGGAGAGCAATGCTCAGGTTCGCGGCGTCAAATTTTCCGCTATCTAGCTTGTATTTCAACACCAGACTATCGGTCGTCAGGACAAGAGAGCCGTCCTGAGATTGGACTTGAAAGTGCGGAACCGGCAGTCGGCGATTCAGAAATACCAATGATGCATGATCTTCAAATCGAGCGGCGGCACTCCATTCCATCCGCAGCATTCGCGGTGTGAGCACGGTGAAGCGCGCTTGCCCCGCAGTCACGACTGCTCTTGGGTCGGCCACCTGGTCGGCCGCCGAGGCCAACGATTGTATTTGATCAACGCCTTTCGATTCATGCGCTTTGTTCTGTCCCATAAGACCCTGGACAGACAAAGACCACAGCACCACCAGCAAGAACCGGCGGCAAACTTGGATCAGATTCATCCAGCACTCTCCCAAACAGCCCACCCAACAAGGGATACGAGCGATAATACCAGACCGCGACAACTCTGCGCCAAGCTATTATTTCTTGTATGAAATTATTTCTTTATTGCTTGACAAGGACTCGGGGAGGTTATATTTTTGGTGCGCTTGAGCAGGTTCGTGGCTCTTGGCCGCAGGTATTATTGCGATTTGCCCTGCCCAGAGGGTTGTTCTTGCTCGAGTGGCATAACGCTCAAACGCGAACCCGGGCGGGAACGCAAGCCACATGCCGTCCCGCCACACTTGTCTCTGCCGTACACAAGACCCAGCCCTCAAGGAGGAGCCATGTTGTCTTCTCGTCGTAGGACCAAAAACGTTGCTTTGTTCATCCCGCTATTCGCAATTCTTTTCCTGGCCAGCGTTCCGCTTTTCGCGGCGGGGCCCTTCGGAGTGAATAGCGATTGGGATTACGTCAACCTGCTGAAGTTCGAAAGCAACGGCTGGTATTCACCCACTGGAGCCAATCTCACTTATGACGAGAATGGCTGGCCGACGATGGATGCCGAAGCAACCGTGATTGACGCGCGCCACAATATGGCATGGAACGGCCCGGACTGGGTGGGAACCAATCCCATTGTAGCCGGCACCTACCAGCTTATTTTCATCGGCCAAGCCACCCTTACCGCCAACACCGAAGGTAGTGGGGGCATCGTCGTGCAAAACCAGGAGTATTTCGAACCAACCAACCAGACTTACGCGCAAATCGTGCTGCAGCCGGGTTACTTTCTGTTCCAACTGACCTTTAGCAATACCAAACGTAACCCTACTGACACGCCGGGAACTGGATTCACCGACGCGTTTCTGGTGCGGCCGGGTTACAGTCCCCTTAGTACGCAAGTGTTTACCAACGAGACGTTCAAGTCCTTCCATACCGGTCCCTTCGCTGTTGTCCGCGTCCCCGACGGCATGAACGACTATTGCCAAACCTCTCCCGACGGTTTGGGGAATTGTTTTAACGGCAACAAAGTCGTCTTCGCGCAGTGGAAAGACCGGGTCCAAGTGACCGATGCTTTCCAGGGCGGACTGCCCAACAAGAACATCAATGGCCATATGTCTCACGGCCAAGCTTGGGAATACTGCATTGAGTTCGCCAACGCTACCAACGAAGACCTATGGATCAACGTCCCCATCAACGCCAGCGACAATTACATCTATGAGTTGGCGTCTCTGTTGAAGAATGGAAATCAATACACCCCGGGCTTGAATCCCAACCTTCACATCTATGTCGAATACGCCAATGAAATTTGGAACTTCGGGGCCAGCCAAGGCAACTACGTCATCAACAGTGCGCTGGCCACCGAAGAGAATGGATTTAATTCCAACAACCCCAACTTCTACTACTACAATCTGCCGGAGCAGGACGTCCTGCACACGATCAAGATCGCCAAGATCTTCGCCGAGGTGTGGGGGCAGGAAGCGATTAACAACCAGATTCGGCCAGTCGTCATGTGGACGAACTTCAACGGCGGATTTGAAGCGTCATTCAGCCGCGTGTTGGAATATGTGGAAGGGCGTATAAAAGAGCCCGTGAGCACATATCTGTACGGCGTTGGGGAAAATGCGTACTACAACCCGAGCTACACCATTACGGCGGGAGCGGGAGGGAACAACTATCATGTGAATTATCCCAATGCCGATTCGGTCGATAACCTGTTCAACGCTTTGTGGACTGGGAGCGATCTGTTGCGGCAGGACTTCATCGGATGGAACGCGGTTGCAACTTACTATGGGCTGCACGAAGTGGCCTACGAAGGCGGCCCTACGCTCTTAGACGGCCCGGGAGCATCTGCCGCCCGGGACCCGAGAATTGCTGCCAGCGAAGTTCATCATTTCTTGGACAACTGGTATGCCTCCGGCGGCACCGTCATGAACTATACGTCCATGCGCAGCGGAATCGGAGCCGGGACGACGGGTGATTGGTTCTTAATCGAGAATTTCGGCCAAACGAACACGCCGCGTCTGAACGGGGCGTTGCAGGTCATGAAGGCCCCTCAACCAGCGTTCACGGATGGGTTTGTCCTGCCTTGGACGGCTGGGCAGAATGTTCAGATCGACCCCAGCCAGCGTGTGCCCGATTGGCAGAGTTCCTACGCCACGCCGGGCAGCGGGTTGGACGAGTATAAACATTCCTACGATCAATTTTTCGATGAGGCTCTTTACTTGTTGCGTCCGGTCGCGGGTGGGGCTTACTCCATCTCACTGTTTGCCTATGCGGACAGTGCAAAAATACAAGAGCAAATCAAGGTGGACGACCAACTGCTGGCTACAGTGCCGTTGCCGGTGGGTCCGGGAGCGGCGGGCTGGACAGCCCCGGTTCAGGTCAATCTGACGCCTGGATTCCATACGCTGCTGCTCACACCGATTACAAACGACACCAATCCTGGCGTACACTTCCCCGCAGGCAGCGGCGCAATTCAGATCGCCTCGGTTTCGGCATCTGGAACTGCTGTAGTTCCGTCGGCGCCGACCTATGTCACAACTACGCCCTCGTCGAGCGCAGTGACACTCCTCTGGGCCCCTCAAACCACCGCAACGTCCTATAACGTGAAACGTAGCACTCACAGTGGAGGACCTTACACCACGGTGGGTTCGACAGCCAATAACACTTACACCGACAGCGTCGCCAATGGGACCGCTTATTACTACGTGGTCACTGCTTTGAATTCGGCGGGAGAAAGTGCCGTCTCGCCGCAGAGTCCGGGCGAAGCAACTCCCGCGGAAGCACCGTCGGCCCCGGCGGGATTGACAGCCCAAGCCGCCGCGGGCGATTCGCCACCATGGTTGCAGGTCGGCGGCGAAGCGCAACTCTCGTGGAGTCACGTGAAGGACGCTCTCGCCTACAATATTTACCTCAGCTCAACCAGCGGGGGTGAATCACTTGGAAATCCAGAGGTCACGGTGCTCGGGACGAAATTCCTCGATTATGGCGAGCCGTATACTCAGGACAGCGGACCCAATCCTCCAGGTAACACGTACTACTACACCGTTACCGCAATCAACTCATACGGGGAAAGCCCGTTCTCAGCGGAAGTCTCAGTAACTCCGAATGAAACGATTCCCCCAGCGCCCAGCGGAGTGACCGCACAGGCAAGGACCGGCTCGGTATATCTCAAGTGGGCTACCGTGTTTGGCGAGACGCCCTCGCTCAATCCGCAATACAACGTCAAGCGAAGCACAACTCCTGGAGGCCCGTATGCCACGATCTCCAGTATAGCAACAGCGAATTTCACCGACATCGCCACGGTTTCCGGCACAACTTACTACTATGTAGTGAGTGCCACCAAGTCGATAGGTGAGGGTCCGAATTCAGCTGAAGTGAGTGCGACCGCTAAGTAAGTAATCATGTGAAGAGGAAAGAATCCGCCGCCGGCCCGTTTCAACGGGCTAGCGGAGGATTTGCTTTATGCTTGGCCACATCAGTCCGAGTTTAATTTATGGGCGGCTCACAGTAATTTTCTTGTCAACATACATCACTGTCTTCTGCGGCTGCCGTTTGCTCGCCGGCCGCCACCTGAATATCGACCAGCACGACCTGTGCACCGTCGGCCGCAAGAGCGATGGCAATCGCTTTTCCGATGCCGTTGCCAGCCCCGGTTACGACCGCGATATGGTCTCTTAATCTTACTTTTTGCCTTGACTTATGCATTATCGAGCGAACATCATATCTTTTGTTGGTGGTGACCTCAAGGTGCTAGTCTCTCGCACCTCCGTTTCGGTACATGAGCAGTTTCGCTGAACATTCGGAGCCCTCGCCGCCATGACTGGATCCGAGGCGCGCGCTGGGCAAGTGGGCGCCCGAGGCCACCATTTGTTGAGTGCGATGCGAACTGAGCCAAGTCGACTTGTCCCACGCCAAAAGGATATTTTTATACCAGGGGGATAAAGTAACTTTAAAAACAATGCGCAAACGCAGATTTCGCAACGGCCGGCTCAGCAATCAGGTGGTGCTCGAGATGGAGAACATGATCGGGGAAAGATTTCGCCCTGGTATGCTCTTGCCCACAGAAGACAAGTTGGCCGAGCGATTCGGCGTGAGCCGCATCGTTGGAGGTTATGTGGGAACTCGTGATCCCGGGGGGTCGGTTCGGTAGGCGATACTGATGCTCCGTTCCCGCCAGGCTCTGCAAAGCCGAAATTTTCGCCGCAATTCCGGCGGTTTGTCAACTTTATGATCATGAAACGCAATCTTCGCGCTACTCTTACCATGTTCTTCCCTTCCGTGCTTCTGGTTGTACTGGCAGTTGCGCCTCGCGCCGCGTGTGGAGTCGCAAACGGGAGCTTCGCCTTCCAACCCGCAAAAGACGATTTCCAACCCAACATTTTTGATGCTAGTCGCTGGATCGAAGCGCCGACCGGAAAGCACGGCTTCCTTACCAGAAAAGGCGACCAATTTGTGTTCGAGGACGGGACGCCCGCTCGCTTTTGGGGCGCGCAAATGGATCCGCTGGACAAAGAGCAAGCGGACTATACCGTCCGTCGCATGCGCCGCCAAGGGATCAACATCACCCGGTTCCATGGCCTGGAGTTTCTGAATCGCGGCGCGGGAAAGACGTCCTTCGACTACGACCAGGAGTCCTGGGACCGCCTGGATTACATGATTGCCAAGCTAGGCGAGAACGGCATCTACGTCATTCTCGATGTGGATTACCCTCTCATCTACCGCTTTCGGGCTGGCGACAACATTCCGCAGCTTCCTGAAGGCGGACCTGCGCCTTACGCCGAGTTTTTTGACGGGAAGGTTGCCAGCATCCTGCACCGGCGCATGACCGATGTGTTCTCGCACCGCAATCCGTACAACGGCAAGCGCTACGCGGACGACTCAACCGTCGCGCTGGTAGAAGTCCTGAACGAAGACTCGATGTTCTTTGGCGATGTCGATGACAGCTTCCTGCCAGAATTGAAGCAGCGCTACGCCGACTGGCTGCGGGCGAAATACAAAGACGAAGCTGGATTGGAGAAGGCCTGGACGATCGACGGAAAGTGGCCCCTGCTGAAAGATGAAGGGATCAATGAGGGGCAGACGGTGCCGTTGTTTCCCAATTCCAACTTTACCGAGCAGTATCTGGTGGCGCACCCCGAGCAAAAACTTCGCGGTCTGGATCAGTTACGCTTCTGCGAAGGACTGGAGGAGGCTTATTGGGAATCGAGCGTGGCCACTCTGCGCAAAGCCGGGTTGAGAGTGCCTATTTCAGGGACCAACTGGCAAGCTCACGGATTTCCCACTCGCCTTCACTTGTATGGCGAATCGAAACTCGACTACGTGGATCGCCATGGATACTGGGACCATCCTCAGGGCGACGGCGATCTGAAATGGAACATCAAGACGGAGACATTTCACAACCTGCCCATGGTGAAGGCCGTTGACCCTACGCAGGACAAGCTGATTTATCTCGGCGTCGAAAACCTGGTGACTGAAAAAGCGTGGGAGCAGGTTCTGGGAATGCCCATGACCATCAGTGAGTGGAACACCTGTCTGGCAAACCAGTATTCGCTGGAGGGAACGGGATTGATGGCCGCCTATGGCATGCTACAGGGCTGGCGAGGGCTGCTCGAGTTCGGGTATTTTAGCCCAGACTTTCTCCATCAACTTGGGAACGGGTCTTTCGATTTGTTTGGCAATCCGCCGCAGATTCTGCAATTCCCGGCGGTGGCTACCATGTGGTACCGCCAGGATCTCAAGGAGGCCGATGTGGTGGCCGAATCGTTGTATGACCGGAGCACACTGCGTCAGTGGAGCGAAGACAGAAAGCCGGTTCCGCTGTGGAGCGCGCTGGTCGGCAAAGTCGGCTATCGGTTCGTGGAGGAAGCTCGGAAGCCAGTGGTGGCCGACTTGCGCCCCTATTGGGATGCTGCGTCGCTGACGGCACGCTCCATCACCGGTGAATTGACCTGGAACGCCTCCGCAGGCGTGGTGAGTATTGACACCCCCCGCACCCAGGCGGTGATCGGATTTCTCTCTCCTTCGCCGCATGTCTTGCAATCGGTAAGAATGGACCTCGCGAACCGGTTTGGGGCAGTTTACGTGACCGCCATGGATGGAATGGTGCCCATTACCGATGCTCGTAGCATCCTGATCACGGCGGTCGGCCCGGCCCGCAACACTGGAATGGAATACGAACAAACCAGCGAGATATCGCGTCTGGGCTCCAACAGTTGGCACTTGAAACAGGAAGGCACCGGGCCGGCTTTGCTGGAGGCCATCACCGGCGAGTTGCGGATTCGGGCGAAAAACTCGCGCCGATTCAAATGCTGGACACTGGATGTGACCGGAAAGCGGCGGGAGCAGGTCCCCATCAAAGTGCAGAACGGCCACATCGTGCTGGACCTGAAAGCAAGCCACAAGACGGTCTATTATGAGCTCGATGCGAGATAGAGCGAATTTAGTTCAGGCTCATCGAATTCTCGCATCGTAATCGTTCTACCTGCAGCCGAGGCCGATCGCGTTAGGCGAAGTCAGGCAAAGTCCTATGATTGAAGAAAATCGGTCCGATGAGCGTACTTCCACAAAACGGTTGAGCCGGCGCGGCTTTCTCGGCTCGACGTTAGTGTCTCTGTCGGTCGCGGCAACGCCCAGGATTGCATTGGGGCAGCAGGGCCATACCGATAATGCGGCCCGGCCCGAAGCCGATCGCGGGCCGGCGCAAAAGCACACGACCAGGATCGGCAACTTCCACGCCCTGATACCGGGCGCGATCGCCTTTATCCAGGACGATGCAACCGGAGTCGTTCTCGACGTTGGGTCCGAGAAAACGGGAAGGCCGGGCGTGTCGTCGCCGGACTTCTCTTACAACCTGCATTCTTTCGAACTCGACGGCGCGGAAGTGAACTTCGAATGGGGCCGCGTGGGAACGGATGCCATCGCAGTCCGGCTCAAGACCGATCGGAATGTGAAACTGCTGATGAAGTTGCCGGCCAATCCCTGGCGGCCTTTTTATCATTACTTCAGCGGAATGCCGCAAGGCCTCGACGCCTACGCCGTCACCATGGACGGCCGCTATATTCCCTGGAGCTTGCGGGTCGATCCGGCGCCGAACGTCCCGGCGGGACTGCTCACCACGAGCGCCACCGTCGAAGTGCAGCTCTGGCCTGAGCATCCCGTACGTCTAGTTGCCGGTTTCGGCGAACTCCCCGATCTGGGTACGGTGGACGCGTCGATCGATTCCGCCGAGGCGAAATACGCCAGGGACCGCGCCCAGGCCCGCGGCGATTGGGGAGATTTCGTCGGCGCGATTACCGAAAATCTGAACAACAACCGGCTCTATAGCAGCTTGACTAAGCGCGTGGTCAACGTGATTGGACGCAGTGGCTGGCTCGTCTCCGATCCGGATTACCTGCCGTGCTTCACCTGGGACACTTCATTCAACGGGTTGCTGGCGTCCGTGGAAGACGCCGTGACCGCCAAAGAAACTATCCGGACAGTGTTGGCTTATCAACAGCCCAGCGGCATGGTGCCGCAGCTCTCCGACTGGCAAGGCGGGCAGGGCGGATTCATCACCATGGGTAACTCGAACCCTCCCGTCACCTCGATGTGTGCCTGGAAACTCTATCAGCGCTGGGCCGATGCGGAGTTTTTGGAGCAGGTCTATCCCCGGCTGCTGAAATGGCACGACTGGTGGCCGAAGCACAGCGACGGGAACCAGAACGGCCTGCTGGAATGGGGGTCGCTCGGTGGCGGATGGAAGCAGGCGCTGCTGGCCACGGGATGGGACGACACTCCCCACTTTAACGGCAGTAAGTTCGCCGGCACGCAGATGACCGCGGATGCGGTGGACTTGAATTCCCTGTGGTCGATGGATGCCGAGCAGCTGGCGAAGATGGCGAACGTACTGGGCCACAAAGACGACGCTGCCCGACTGCTGCAGGAACATCACGACGTGAACCAGCGCATCAATGACGTGCTGTGGAACGAGGACATTGGCGTGTACTGCTCCCGCCTCTGGGCGGAAGGCGGAAAACAAGGGGAGTTCCTGACGCGCCTGACGCCGCTGAATTTCTATCCGCTGATCTGCGGGGCGCCGGATGCGGAGCGTACCCGGCGAATGCTGGCGCTGCTGACCGAGCCGAAAAAGTTCTGGGGCCCGTGGCTGGTGCCGACCCTAGCCTACGACGATCCGGAATATCCCAAGCAGGAATACTGGAAGGGGCATGTCTGGGGCCCAGCAAACTACATCCTCTGGCAAGGAATTCGGCGCTACGGGACCCCAAAGCACCAAGCCGAGTATGCCCGGCGAAGTGTCGATCTATTTATGCGAAACTGGATCGCTCGGGGAACTTGCAACGAGAACTATAAGAGCACTGATGGCACTGGCGACGACCTTCCTCATTACACATGGGGCGCGCTGCTTTGCCAGATCGGTATCGAAGCCCTCTACGACATTGACAGTGAACTGAAGCCGGTCGCGATCGATAACGCGGAGATCGCGGAGTCGATCGAGCTTCGCAACATGCCGGCAGGCGGAAAACTCTATCGCATTTCGTCCTCGGGCGGCAAGACCACGATCCATGCCCAATGAACTGGCCAAGCCCGCGGGCTTGGGGATCCATTTGGTGCGGACTTCGGCCTAAATCTTACGTAAACACATACTAATAGGAGGCTCTTTCATGCCACGATCCTTGACCGCAAAACTAATCGGCCCTCCGCTGTTGTGGTTTTTGCTGTCTGCCGCAACCTTCCCTTCGGCGACATCCGCAGCCGATCTTACCGGCCGCTGGCTGAATGAAGAAACGGTTCCAGATGGTAACACAACTCAGATAGTCATTGTCTTCCAACAGACAGGTTCTCACCTCGGCGGCAAGATCATTTTCTCCTGGGGAGAACTGCGGATCAGCAATGGTTCCACCGACGGAAAGACGTTCAAATTCGACTTGATGACACCGGCGGACGATAAGAATCCCGCGAAGTACGAGGGAACAATCCAAGGCGACGAACTGCAAGTGATCTCGCACTGGCCGGGAAACAACAACACCGCGTACACCGCCAAGCGCACCTCGAACACGATGGGGGACCCGCCGGCTCGAATCGCGCTCCCAGCGCTGCATCCAGTGCCTTACAACGGATTGGCCGCAACTCCTCCGATGGGATGGAATAGTTGGAACCACTTCGAGGGCAGGGTCAGCGACGCGGTGGTACGCGAGATAGCCGATGCCATGGCGAGCAACGGCATGCGAGACGCCGGCTACATTTACATCAATATCGACGACACTTGGGAAGGTAAGAGGGACGCGGCGGGAAACATCCAATCCAATAATAAATTTCCCGACATGAAAGCTCTGGCGGACTATGTCCATGGCAAAGGCATGAAGCTTGGCATCTATTCCTCTCCGGGACCCAAGACCTGCGGAGGTTATGAAGGCAGTTATGGTCACGAACAGCAGGATGCCAAGACTTATGCGCAATGGGGGATTGATTATCTGAAATACGACTGGTGCAGCGCCGGACGGATCTACCGCAACGAAGATCTTCGGGCGGTTTATCAGAAGATGGGCGATGCTTTGCAGGCCACCGGCCGACCCATCGTTTACAGTCTGTGCGAGTACGGAATGGACGACCCCTGGAAATGGGGGCCGTCAGTGGGCGCAAATCTCTGGCGCACCACCGGAGACATCACGGACCACTGGAGCGCTCTAGACTATACCGGGTTCGCGCAGAACGACCTCGCGCCGTATGCCGCGCCCGGCCACTGGAACGATCCCGACATGCTGGAAGTGGGCAATGGCGGTATGACGGACGATGAGTATCGAGCGCACATGAGCCTGTGGGCGCTGCTGGCCGCACCGTTGCTGGCTGGGAATGACATACGCACGATGTCGGCTGCAACTCGCGAAATCTTACTCAACCCCGAAGTTGTTGCTGTGGACCAGGACCCTGCCGGGCACCAAGCTAAGCGCATTTCGAAGCAGGGCGATCTGGAAGTCTGGGCGCGCCCCCTGTCGGACGGGTTCCAGGCTGTTGGTCTGTTTAATCGGAGTGCTGCAACCGCTCAAGTAACAGTGCGATGGTCCGACTTAGGATTGTCCGGCACTCAGGACGTGCGGGATTTATGGACGCATAAGACTACCGCCAGCGTCCGCGATGGCTATTCGCAGTTGGTGCCCATACACGGCGTTGTTTTCCTCAAAATTGTGCCCGTAAAGTAACAGCTTTCTTCAGTCTCGCCGTCACTGATCCAACGCGAGGGCTTTTCGAATTCTGAACCGTGGAGCTTAGCTTGGATGTCCCTAATGCTAGATTTGCCACTTGCGCGGAGTCCCATGATAATCATCCGGTTTCACAGTCGTATTCGTTCTCTCATAGCGAACGCCTGATACATTTGTGGTGTTGTGCTATTGTTCTCAACGAATGTGACGCCAGAGACCTGTACTGTGTTCCCGAGGAGAATACTCAAGTTGGACGCGATGGCGTCACCCCCAAGCGAAGGCGGGTAAGTGAAAGGCCCAAGTCCGAAATCTATCGCAAGAACGATGAAGTTCCGGCGTGTGACAGTCCGCGTACTCATGGTTAGAACGAACCTTTCGATCTCGTGACCTGGCTTTACGAATCAGTGGCAGTTTTCTCGGTTGGTTCCTCCACTTTCACAATGTGATCCACAGCGACGCGATCCAAGTCCTGCACGATTCCGCTGGGCCAGCGGATTTCGACGTTCTTTATGGTTTGCTCTTTGCCGAGGCCAAAGTGCACTCGGCGATCACTCGACGACATGAACCCTACGCTGGTCGTCGCGTGGTTGTAAAGCGTTCGTCCGGAGGCCGTGGTCACTTTGATTCTTGCCCCGATTCCGTCGCGGTTGCTTTTGTGGCCCCGCAGATCAAACATGATCCAATGGTTTCCGTTGATCGCGTTGTTCATCAGTATGCGGGGCTTCTCCCCAAGCGAAGTCACAACCAAGTCCATAAACCCGTCGTTATTCAAATCCACGAACGCTGACCCGCGCTGGTAACCCACAAAGAGGAAATCCGGTCCCATTTCCCCGGAAACGTCTGTGAAGGCCTTGCCGTCGAGATTCCGCCACATCGTATCGTGCTGCTTCGCGTTTGGACCGATGTTATCAACGTCGCCGTTTGCAGAATAGATGTCCTTCCAGCCATCGTTGTCGTAATCAATGAATCCCATGCTCCATCCCGACAATGCGCGACTTAGTTTGTCGACATTTGTCTGTCTGGTCACATCATCGAAGAAGTGGCCTCCCGCGTTTCTAAAAAGGCCGAAAACCTCCGGCGTGAGATCGTTATAGATGATGTCCACCCAACCATCATTATCGAAATCCTTGGCATCACTCCCCATGCCGGAGACTGTGCTGCCGCGTTCGTCGTAGGCGACACCATAGAGCAGCCCTTGTTCCTTGAACTTTCCATTCCCCTGATTTATGAACAGGAAATTTCGTTCGGTGTCGTTGGCGACGAAGATGTCCATCAGACCATCGCCGTTGTAATCGGCGACGGAGATGCCCATGCCTTTGCCAAGCGACTCGGCTATCCCTGACTTTTCCGTAACATCCTCGAAATGGCCGTTGCCTAAGTTGTGGTAAAGCTTTGAAGCGACCCTCTTAACAGTAGTGGGGCTGCAATACGCCTCCACGTTCGCCTCGCGCATGCATCGCAAGTCGGTAGCAGGATTCCAAATCGTGTAGTTGGTGACGATTAGATCCAACAGTCCGTCGTTGTCATAGTCAAACCAAGCTGCACCGACGCTTAAGAGGTCGGTAGGTTTATCGTCCAATCCCGATCCGGCAGTGACATCGGTGAAGGTGCTGTCTCCGTTGTTATGATAAAGGGCGTTACGCCCGGCATTGCAAATGAAGAGATCTTCATTCCCATCGTTGTCGTAATCTCCCGCGGCTACGCCGAAGCTCAAGCCAAGATCCTCCCCGGCCAGCCCCGCTTTGGCGGTGACGTCTTCAAAG